>TARA_R110002095_G_C4251957_1_pt1 | contig 57569 bp, 71 predicted proteins | sample TARA_R110002095 | Tara Oceans TARA_R110002095 (sample SAMEA4397255) | marine metagenome | biome: Polar Biome; feature: [SRF] surface water layer (ENVO:00010504); material: water (ENVO:00002006), including particulate matter (ENVO:01000060) such as... | depth 5 m | reverse complement strand
GATACGGGCGCCCCATATAGTAGGTCAAGGGGACACGATGCGCCGTGCGCCATCCCTCCCATGCTATGGGGGCTGTGGGCGCACGGGACGTTGCTGTCCCCACGTGGGACCGCACGTTCTGGCGCTGGCGCCCCCATGGCATGGGCGTTCTAGCACGTGGGACAGGTGGGACGCATATTCTGGACAACTCCCCCCACCACACACACACTACCCCACCCCACGCACCGCACGTGCCACACACACAGTATACTACTTCTCATATATAGATTAAATAAGAGTGTCCCAGTGTCCCATAGTGCAGGTAGCCCCCATAGCATGGGCCTCACAGGTGGGACCAGAGGTTGCCCCACTGTTGCCCCAATATGGGCTTCTGTCCCGATATGAGTTTACCCATGGAATACAGGCGCACGCGCCGTATCGCCCGTATGGCGGGGGCTACCCATGGTATGGGGGCTATGGCGCCACCGAATCCCTATCGCACGTATCATGCCAACCTGGTCGCATATCGAGACCCTTTACCATGGGGAATGTCCCATCATGGGGCTTCTCGATATGATACCTACGCCTATGTGCGTAGCATGCCCCATATCGGGATGTCCCACATGGGGAACGTCTCACGGCGGGACTGTCTCATGATGGGGCTTCTCGATCAGGGACTTGGTGCTGTAGCCCCCATGGTATGGGCCTGTGTCTCATCATGAGAATGTGGTTGGTGCTGTAGCCCCCATAGCATGGGAGGAAGCCGCTACGTGGGAACCTTTCCCTGGCGACCCTACGCCTCCTCGAAAAATGCAGGGTCGAAAAAACCACCCAGGTTCGGAAACGCTTTACCGTGGGTAAAGGGGCCACTCGATCGGGCGGGGCTCGCCGCGGTGGTTTGGGCGGGGCCACCTCCGCCGGCACGAGGGCGTGTGGGAATTGCCCCCACCGAGCTACCTGATGGTGACCTTCCCCACCATCCTGCCCAGGTAGCCCCGCGCCGATATGCCCGATCGAGCACCCGAGCGGGATAATCAGGGCTCCAAGGCCGGCGTGAGCGGTGTTTATGCACGATCGGGAACGCGGACAGCTCACGAGTGGACGATTTTGCGGCCGCAACTGTCGTTTGCGATCATTCCTGATCGGAACTGCCCTCGCGGCGCAGCTCGGCTGCCCACGTGGGCACGGAGGGTTTTGTGGCCCCCGTGGTTGTTTTTCAGGATCACAACCGTCACGGGCTGTTTCTCTGGGGTAGGCTGTTGCAGACCCGAAACCAAGGAACCACATGACCATCGTAATCGCAATCCTCGTCCTTCTGCTCGTCGCCTTCATCATCGCCTTCATCCACGCCGACGACAAGAACGACAAGCTGCGCGGTGAGGCGGAGTCCGGCCGCATCCTGGCCAACGCCAAGATCAAGCAGGTCGTTTACTGGCGCGACAACGCCATCAAGCTGGAGAAGCGCCTCATCCGATGCAACAGGCGGATCGCCACCCAGAACGCCCACACCTCCAACCTTGAGGACGACACGCAACGACTGGCGTGTGAGCTGAACGCCCGCGAGTCACTGGAGGACGAGCTGGCCGAGGCCGACCGCCAGATCCAAGACTTCGACGCGCGCTTCAAGCGTCAGCAGGAAACGATCAAGGGCTACCAGAGCAACACCGCCAAGCTCAACGACGAGATCGACCGAATGACCCAGTCGAACAGCGACCTGCTGGAGATCATCGAGCGAGGTCAGCAGCAGCTCTCGGAGCGCAACGTGCGCATCGGCGAGAAGACGGTCGAGATCGACGACCTTCAGTCCGCTGCGAAGGAGAACTACCGCCTGCTCGGCAACGCCAAGGGCACCATCAGTGACCTGGAGCGCCGCATCGAACAACTGACCGAGGAGCTGCGCGAGACGCGCGAGAACTCGAACGACCGCGACGCTCTGCGCCTCAATCTGGCGAAGGCGCAATCCAAGCTCAAGCGGATCCGCGACGTCGCGACCTTCACGCTCTAACCCAACAACCGAGGAACCAACCATGACCATCGCACTCATCATCGTCTCTGCCCTGCTCATCTTCGCCGTCATGGCGTTGCTCAGCCAAAGCTCCGCCGCCCAGAAGGTGGAAGACGACTTGGCGTTCTCCATGGAGCAACTCGACCGCGAGGAAGAGATCAACAACGCCGCCTACGAGGACTCCGCCAACGTGGGCAAGATCCTGAAGGAGCGCCAGGACAGCATCGACAATCTGACCGCGCGCCTCGCCGAGACCGTGACGAACACCACCGAACTCGAAGCTGAGCTGGCCAAGAAGATCACGGACCTCCAGTGGACGGTCGAGAACCAGAAGGCGACCATCGACGGTTGGCTGAAGGAGAACCGCGAACTGGGCGACGCGAACGAGCGCCTGGACGTCACGAACCAAGAACTGTGCGACAAGGTCTACGGCGCCCACGCAGAGCGCGCCAAGGAACGTGAGAAGGTCCACGCCATCGTCGTGGCGATGGGCGCCAACCACACCTTCAACGGCGTAGAGCTGCCCGTCAGCAAGCTCCTGGGCGCTACCCTGCACAACGTGCGCGCCCTGGTAGAGATGGAGGAGAAACAGCAGGAGACCATCAAGGAATTGCGCAGCGACGGGCTGGCCTACCGTTCGCAGGTCGAGGAGCAGATCGCCAAGCGCAAGAAGGGCGAGGCGGTCATTGTGGCGCTGAAGGCCACGAACGAGGACCTCGCCGAGAGGATCAACAATCAGGTCGGCGGCTGCGTCGAGCTGGAGACCTTCCTGTCGCGCATTGTCAGCACCGGGCAAGCGGCCAACACACTACGTGAGGCGCTGCGCCGCAACTTCCCGAAGGTGCCAGCACGTGGCGCTCGCGCAATTCCGAAGAACTAACTCGACCTCCGCCCGAATCCTGGGCTACACTCCATTGGCACCTTCGCCACCTACCCTCTTCGGAGACACCTACAATGCGTGACCTCAACTCAATCGTCTCGGCCAATGCCGACTCTTTCATCCCGCAGCAAACCGTCAAGATCACCGTGGGGCAACTCGAAGCTCTGCACAAGGCGCTCGGCACCGCGACCGCCAGTCTGGTGGACGTCCTGAAATACGGGACCAACCGGAACCAGCGCAAGAACATCAACAACAGCGACCTCCCGATCATCGGCAAGGCCACTGAGTTGGCAGCGGGGCTCCTGGCCCAGGTCGAGAAGGGCTTCGTCGGCTCGTTCAAGATCACCGACCCGCAAGGCAACGTCACCGACCTCGGCCCAGGCATCGTGTCCGTGGACATGAGCATGGAGAACCGTCTGGACCGCCCACTGACTGGCGCAGACAGCCCCTACGCCGAGGACCGCGCCCAAGCGCGCTTTGATGCCATCGAGGACGCGCGTGTCTCAGCGAAGGCTCAGGAGGCCGCACAGGAGGCAGCCGACCGCGAGCAATCCTACGAGGGCCGCTGCGCCACCAGCCCGCTCGACTCCCTCACGGCGACGCGCCGTCCGACGGGCAACGCCATCAAGGTGCGCATCATGGAGGACGGCGACTCGAAGTTCATTGACCTGAGCGCCGACAACGTCGCCGAGCTGATCGAGTGGCTGGATAGCGTCATCGAGCACGCCGACCTGGGCGAAGACTACCAGGGCGAGATCGACGACCTGCGCTTCAGTGGCCAGACCAACTTCATCGGCACGAGCTACGGCTACGACGGCCGCGTGGACCTGATCATCCGCGACGGCGCCGAGACCAACAGCCAAAGCTGGGTCACCTTCAACTACTGCGAAGTCGAAGTCTTCCTGGAGTTCCTGAACGCATGAGAGACCCATTCGACGAAAACGGGGACCCGCGAAAACCGGGACCCTTGCTGCGGGGCTTCAAATACGCGGGCCTCTTCCTTCTCTCCCTTCTCTTCGGCACCGCGCGCCTGCTCTGCTTCTTTGGCCGCCACCGATACCAACGAACCAACCGAACGTCCCTTCCCGAGCGCTGCTGCGTGCGCTGCAACCAACACCAAGTCCGCGTCGGCATCAACGATGACCGATGGATAACCAGGAGTCACAAATGACCGACCAAACCAACGTCCCGCTCTCCGACCCGATCCTCACCGTCAACATCGTCAAGGACGGCCACACGACGACGCTCGCGCTGCCGTTCCCGCCATCGGTGCCGAAGAAGGGCGACAAGTTCTCCTGGACGCAGGGAGAGATCACCAAGGCCGGCGTCGTCACCGACGTTCACTACCATTACTACAATGGCCAGTGGATCACGACCATCACCGTAGCGGCGAACTAGGATGCCGATCTTCCAACCCAAAGACGACACGGACGAAACGCTCATCGTGTGGCTCGACCTAGAAACCACGGGGCTCGACCCTCGTGGTGGCGAGATCCTGGAGTTCGCGGCGTTCGCCAGTGACCTCGACGGCAATCGCGTCGGCAGCTCGATCGAGGGTGTCTTCCAGCACAAGCGCGAGAACATCCTCACGTCTATGGACGACTTCGTCATCGACATGCACTTGAAGTCTGGCCTGCTCAAGCGAGTGTGGTCTGACGACAGCCAAGAGCACATCAACCGACGCAACGAAGGCAAGTGGCGCGACATCGCTAGCTGGTTCGCCAGACTGCCCGGCAAGCCGAAGAAGCGCAACCTCGGGGGCAACTCGATTCACTTCGATCGCACGTGGCTCCAAACCAAGCAGCCGAACTTGCTCAAGAACGTGAGCCACCGCATGCTCGACGTGTCGTCCCTGCTTCTCATCATGCCACAGGTGCGCGAGAGTGATCTGGTGGTTGAGCACCGCGCCCTGTCTGATGCTCTCATGAGCTACGACACCTACGTCAAAAACTTCATGACGCTACTTCGCCCACAAGCGAAGATTGCGTGATACCATTCCTGCAACTGACTGAAACCCTGAACCAAGGAACCTGATATGTCCAAGCTCTACGAAACCTCCCCTCTCGCCATCGAAATCAAGGCGCTCGTCAACGACAGCCAAGGCCAGCCGATCTTCGCGTGGGTGACCATCACCGCCGACTCGATCGAGTGCGTCAGCCAAGCGCAGACGTCCAACGGCGGTGGCGCGACCGTCCGCATGAAGAGTGGCGCGATGCTGCTCGTCTCGAACTCCTATGAGGACGTCAGCGCCGCCCTCATCGGTGACGCCAAGCAGTTCTCCTCGGACGAGTCGGTGGAAGCCGAGATCCTCGCCGGCCAGGATCAGCCCGCTCCCGGTCCCGACGTTGGCGACATCGCCGACGCCATGCCGGGTCTGCGCGAGCAGATGGGCATCGTTCCGATGGACGATGAGGAAGACGACGAGTTCGACGACGAAGAAGACGAAGACTTCGACGCCGACTACGACACGGGGTCGCTCTAATGACCTCCGCTCTCCTCATCACCGCTCTGCTCCTGGTCGTCGCGATCTACCTCGCGCACGTCAGGATCCAGAGCTTGGAGGGCCGGATCGCGGCTGCTCAAGAGGTGTCGGTCGAAACCGGCTACCGCTACGAGGATTGCGCCGACTCGATCGCTGCGTGGGGCAAGAAGCTCGCGCCAGCGTTGGAAGAAGTGAACCTCGCGACGCGGACGATGCGCATGCACTCTGCTCAGCTCAAGGGAGCCGGCGAACGCATCCGCACGATCGAGGCCAACTCGGCGTCTACCGACAAGACCATCAGCAGCATGCTGACGGGCGAACAGCCGGCAACGCGCGAGCTATCCGTGCAGCCTCGCCGCAAGGTGTCGGGCAGCCTGATCGATCGCCGAGTCAAGGCGTTGCGCGTCGAGATCCTCGGCGGCCAAGATGCCGACGGCCTGCCAATCCCCGGTGTTGTGTCGGACCTGCGCCAGCAAGTCGAAGGCATCAACGCCAACCTCGGCCGCAAGTTGGCGTCCGTGCAACGACAAGCTGGAAACATCCCTGAGCACGTTACCAGAGTATTGGACGCTCGCAAGAGCACTCCCGCCCGACTTTGGGCGTGGATGACCGGCAGCTAGTCCCAAAGTGGTCACTTGTGTGGTATAATTCCAGCGGTGACTAACTTCCGGCACAATGAACCGGAGAAGGCCCGACTCTTCCGCGGACTCATTTCGCCGGAAGAGGCGGGCCTTCTCCCAATATGCGATGCAGATACCGACTGGCGAAAGCAGCCAGCACTGCAAGGGGCGGAGCTACGCGCATTCTGGGAACGCATGTTTGACAACGATGCGATGGACCTGGACAACTCCAGCCAAGATCGACTGCTCGCCGCATGGAGGCTGACGCGGTCGCTCGGCAAGATTCGAGGAGTGCTGCAACGCGGCGACCCGATCGAGCTGGTCATTCGTGACCCGGCCGTCAACAACTCGGAGTTCACCTCCTATGTTGAGGTGCGCGATGCGTGGCTGCGAAGCCTCCTGGCATCCGGTGTGGCCATGATGCCGCCGGAGATGCCGAAGACCATGCTCCTCACGAGCGGCGCCGTCAGCGATGACTACCGCCCCAAGCGAGACGACCCGGCGCTCGTGCGCTTCGTCGAGCTGGTCACCTATGTAGGTCAGGGAGTCCTCGCGCTCGACCAGAGTGCGAAGGCCCGCCGCGGGTTTGTCTGGTTCACGTCGCTCGATCTTGTTCGAGCGGGCTGGCCGAGCGCTCCCGTGCTATCTAACTTCGAGTCTAAGCTCATCAGCGAGACCATCGAAATCCTGCTCGAACACACTGACAACCAAGCTCGTGGCGAGATCGCTGCGAAGTGGGACCTGACGTCCGACGAGGTCGAGCAACTGTGCTCACTCGCCAAGCGCGCCATGGCCGACCGTCAACAGTTCGAGGACCGCGAAGGCAACAAGGCCCTCGTGCTCGCGCGCCTCGACATGCTGATGTCGAAGGCCACCGACGCTCTCGACCATCGCGGCGCTGCAATGATGCAGCAGCAGTGGTGGCGTATCTACGACTCACGCGGTGAACAAGACCAAGTCGATGAGTTCGAGGACATGACCAGCGTGCTAACAGTCTCCGCGGCATCAAAGCGCCGCTCCCTCCCGCTACCGAAGGACACCAAATAATGAAAACCCTAATCCTGATTCCGTTCCTCTTCATGCTCGCCTCGTGCGGCACGTTCTCCAACCTGTCCGAAGCCATTGGCAAGGGCAACGAGATCGTCGCCGACATCCAGGAAGCATACGAAGACCTCAAGCCAATCGCCGACGGGCTGATCGAAAGCGGCAAGGGCATCGCTGGCGACATCCAAGACGGCATGGAAGTCTACGAGAGCCTGAAGGACGACATGGAAGACCTCAAGGACGAGCTGAAGGAACTCGACAAGGAAGCATTCGCGAAGGCCGACAAGGATGGCGACGGCGAACTCGACTGGATGGAGCGACTCGCTTACCTGATGCTGCTCGGTGGTGGTGGTGTTGAAGTCGCGCGCCGGAAGCTGAAGAAGCTGAAGGAAGATCGCGCAGCCGCAGCAGCCGCAGCAGGAGAGGCATCGTAGTGTATCTCGAACGGGCAAGAGTATCCCACGCCAGGAGCTTCGCGCTCCTGATGCTGCTGGTCCTGGTGCTCTGCCTGTTCTCCGCTTGCTCGATGATGTTTCCACACACCGAGCTGGCCATCGCACCAAAAGGTGCTACCCTTGATGAGCTAGGCATCGCGATTCTCGCCGACATAGAGCGGTGGATCGATAGCCTCCTATTCATCTTCGGGATACTTGGCCTGTAGGCCAAAAGGATCAACAACATGGAAGACCGGATCGCAAACGTCGAGCAGATGCTCGCACGACTGGAAGTGAAAGCTGACCACCTGGACGACGGCATGGAGCGCGTCCTGGAGAACCAAGAGCGCTCACACGTCACCCTACAACGAGCGCTACACGGCGACCTCGAACACCCAGGTCTCGTCGTGAAGACGGACAGACTGGAAGGCTGGCGGAAGCGGCAAACGAAGTTCATTGCGACCCTGTTTACGGTCACCCTACCACTCGCGCTTTCGCGCGGTTGGGAAATCATGACGGGGGGTCAATGATGGTTCAGCGCAAAGCAACCGGATGGGAGCATCTCGCCGAGAACCCCGTGGACTTCTTCAAGTATGTCCTGCTGCTCCAGATCTCGGACCAGCACGCCGCATACATCAACGCCATCGCCGACGGTAGGCGCGACCGCCTCGGTCTGGTGTGGACGCCGACCAGTGGCGACTACGAGGCCGACGAGGCGTCTATCGCTTGCGGTCTGGTCCTCTGGGCAGCGGCCTGCCTCCACAGGCCCACCCTGCTTTGGGGTGGCAGACGCAGCGTGGCGCGTGCCTGGGTGGACCACACGGCTACCCTCCTCGCGCACGCGACGCCCGAGTTCCGCAACGGTTATACGCTGCTTGCCGACGACGCCAAGCCGATCGGCCTGATGTCGAACGGCTCGTGGGTGCTGCGCTTCGATGGCTGCCTTCGCGGCGACCCGATCGACGCTGTTCACGCGATGGGCTACAAGGCCAACGTGCTCATCGGCGACTTCGCGTGGACCGACCGAGAGGACCTGGACGACGCGCTCGACTATGCAGACGGGCACAACGCGCTGGCCATCCTCATGGTAGGGCATGGCCGCAGTTGAGCGATCCAATCCAAAGGACCCTACCACTTGGTATCGGTCTGAGGATGCCGACCTCGAAGTCGGCCTGGGGCTAACTGTCGCCAACCTAGCGCTCCGTATCTACGAGAAGCGCAAGGACATCGTTCCGCTCGTCTACGAGTCGAAGGTGTGCAAGGAGTTCGGCGTCAACCGCCGCACCGCCACGTGGGAGCAGATCGCTCCGGCGTGCCAAGCGGACATCTTCGAGCTGTGCTTCTGGATGAACTTCCATCCGACGCCGCAGCAAGCGCTGGTCCTCCAGGCCGTGCAAGACGGCGACCTGTTCATCGCGTGCAAGTCTGGGCAGGGTCCAGGCAAGACGTGCGTGTCGGCGATCATCGGCATCTGGTGGCAACTCCAGGACCGCGACGTGCGTTGCATCGTCACGGCGCCGTCGATGAAGCAGTGCCGCGACGTCTGGCTGTCGGAAGTGCGCGAGCGCATCGGCAAGGCCCACTACCTGCTCCGCAAGTTCGTCACCGTCACCAGCTCCCGCGTCTACTTCGGGGGCTACGTGCAGGGCATGCCGCGCAACAAGAACTGGCGCTGCGAGCTGCTGACCGCGAGCAACGACACGGCGTTCCAGGGCCAGCACAACAAGCGCCTCACCGCCATCGTCGAGGAAGCCTCCGGTGTCGAGGCCGACATCATCGAGGCGCTGAAGGGCACGGTCTCCAACATCGAAAACGAGTTCCAAGAGGATGCACAGGAAGGCGCCATCCTGATGATCGGGAACCCGAACCAGCGCGACACCGAGTTCCACAAGTGCTTCACGAAGATGGGCTCGCACTGGACACAGATCACGCTCGACGCTGAGGAAAGCCCCATCGTCAACCCGCGCAAGATCATCCAGCACGCAATCGAGTTCGGCATCGACTCCGACTTCTATCGCGTGCGTGTGCTCGGACAGTTCCCGGCAAGCGACCCGTCCGGCATCATCAACCCCGATGACGTCTACCGCGCGACGACCTGCGACGTGCGCAAGGCTGTGCGCAACACGACGCTCGCGGGGCAACGACAGTTCGGCATCGACCTCGCACGCCAAGGTGGCGATGAGACGATCGCCTACCGGCGCTTCGGCGGCTGCATCGTCGAGTGGAAGAAGTGGAGCAGGACGACGGACTTCGAGCCGGCGCACGCCATCCGGTGGTGCTTCAAGTCGCAGCTCGAAGCTCAGTGGCACAACTGGCAGACGCTCTACACGTTTGATGCCGGCGGCCTGGGCCAGGGCATCTACCACCTGTTCGACGAGGCCGGCAAGGACTGCTTCCCGTTCCACACGCAGCACAAGGCCACGCGCCCGACCGTCTACGCCAACCGGATGACCGAGGCGTGGTTCCAACTGGGAGCCACCCTGCGCGCCGGCAACGTGCGCATCCCAGACGATCCCATCCTGCACCACCAGCTCACCACCCGCCGCTACGGATTCACCAAGGATGGCCTGCTGCTCGTCGAGCCGAAGGACATCTACATCAAGCGGACCAAGAGCGGGTCGCCTGACCGGGCCGATGCCATTGTCATGGCGTTCTACCAATCGGGCTACACGGACACGCAAGTGACCAGAAAGAAAACTCGACGCGCCTCCCGTTAAGGGGGTATGCTCATACGGCCCCTGCGCCCATCGTTCACCAAGACCGGAGACTACTCATGCCAGCCAAGAAGAAAGCCACCAAGACCGTCCGCAAAAAGAACGCCTCAGTGGTGAAAGCGGAGAGCATCGAATCACTGATGTCGAAGGCCGAGGGGGCACGCGAGAAGAACGCCAACCTCCTGGAGCGCGTTCGCAAGGATCCAGAGCTGGCCAAGAAGGTCAAGGCGCGCCTGTGCAAGGACCTGCGCCGCGTCTACGCCATCCCTCGTGAGCTGCTCGGCCCGAGTGCCAGCCGCGACCGCTACCGCGAGCACGGCTACTTCAGCACGTCGCTGGTGACCTACCTGTTCGGCCTCTGGGCTGAGTTCCAGCGCGCCGCGGACATCAAGGAGTCACTCGGCGTCCGCAAGGTCATGAACAACATCTCGAAGACGGCCCGCGCGCAGAGCACCGCCGAGTATGCCGCGCAGAACGTCAAGCCGTGGGACGGCGCCTACAACTCGCTCGACCTGGGCAAGGAGAGCCTGCTGTTCCAGATCGGCAGTGACTTCCACGGCAGCAGCCTGATCGACCCGTTCGCCCGCCGCGTGTGGATGGACATCGCCAAGTCGGAGCAGCCGGACGCCGTGCGCTACAACGGCGACGTCGTTGACTTCCCGCGCCTCAGCCGGCACCGTCAGCTCCCTGGCCACTTCGCCCTCAACCTCCAGCAGGAGATCGACGGTGCGGTGAAGATCATGAGCGACACGCGCGACGCTGCGCCGAACGCCGACCACAAGTTCATCATGGGCAACCACGACATTCGCCTCGTGACTGCCCTCGCCGACTGCGCGCCGATCTTCTCGTCGCTGCGGGACCTGCGCTTCGCGCGCCTCTTCAAGCTCGACGAGCTGGAGATCGGCCTCGTCTGCCGCTCGAACTTCCTCAACCCGAGCGCCGCGCACCTGAAGAAGGACATCGCCCAGAACTGGGAGACCATCGACAACCTCTTCACCATCGTGCATGGCTTCCTCTGCGGCAAGGACTCGGCGAGCAAGCACCTGCGCCGCTTCATGCGCTACGGCACGAACGGCCACCTGCACAACCCTGCGATGGTCTCCGAGGGCAGCGACGCCACTGGCGTCATCCAATGGTGGCAGACCGGCTGCATGGCGAACCCGGAAGCGGTCGCTGCGGAATACATCCCAGGCCCGATCGACGCCACCGGCTGGCACTCCGGCTTCCTGATGGCACGCGTCTTCCCCAAGCATCGCTTCGTCACCGCGGACTACGTCCAGGTCGGCAGCGAGATCGCAACCTACCAAGGTCGCGTCTGGAAGATCACCGCCAAGGAGCGCGCCGCACGCCTCGCCCAACTGGTCATCTAGTGGACAGCGCCAAACTATCGAAGGAGATCGCGCGCATCCGAAAGGAGGCAGATGATCGGTGCGCGCTACTGCTCGACCGCTTCATGCGCAAGCACTACGGCAACCTTGACGACATGCGGACGCATTGCATCCGCGCCGGCATCGAAGTCAAATCGTGGCCTGCCTACAAGCAGCGCCGCACTTACTCTCAGGATCAGGATTAACTATGAGCATGTGGGCAGTCATCGGCGAGCTACTTCACTTCCTTGCGGCGTGGATTCCACGGCCGCAAATCGTGCGCGCCAACGAAGAGGGCATCGCCTTCTGGTTCGGCAAGTATGTGCGGGTGGTGAAGCCGGGCTACCGCATCTCGTGGCCGGCGATCATGGACCTTGAGATCCTGCCCGTCGCTCGGCAGATCATCCAGCTCAACCCGCTCACTCTCTACACGAAGGATTGCCGGTCGGTCATCGCGGGGGCCGTCGTGGTCTACTCGATCACCGACATCCGCAAGTTCCTGGTGGAGAACCATGACGCCGAGGAGAGCATCGTCGAGATCGCAGGCGCCACGCTGCGCGAGTCGATCGTCAGCAAGACCCTGGAGCAGGTCCAGGTCACGGACGGCCGCGCCTCGGCCGACAAGACGCTGACCAAGAAGTGCGCGAAAGCCCTGGCGGACTTCGGCGTGGAGGTCGAAACCATGCGACTGACCGACTTCGCCCCGACTCGGGTGCTGAATCTGGTCGGCTCCGACCTCGTGAACGTCAGCACGGCGTAGCCGGGATTGTGGTATACTTGGTGAGGTATACCCACTTTCCCTAGCTAGGAACCATCATCATGAAAGAATCATTCTCCGAAGGCAACGTCGTTGCCATTCTCGCCACCGCCACCGACATCCACATCGAGCCGGCCGCAGTCCCCGGACAGCGCCGTGGCGCTCTCGTCCACCTGGAGATCCTCAACGGATCGGCCGGTGCCCTGACCATGACGGTTGCCGTCGGTGCAGGCACCGAAGACCTGCTGGTCGGGATCACCGCCAAGGAAACCATGGACGTCTGGGTGCCGGCTGGCTCCACGCTGTCGATCAACGGCAGCGGCACGGGCGCATCCGCCTTTGGCTACATCGAGCCGAGCGCTTAATCATGTCACGGCAGCACATTGACTCTCTCAGCGAGGCAGGCGCCGCGGTTGAACTTGCGACCGGAGCACCTACACCGCTCCACATCGTGGCTGTGATTGACCCCGGCAAGCAGCGCGGGGACCGCATCCACCTGGACATCGCCAACGGCAATGCTGCCTCCGCAGACGTCACCGTCGTGGTGGGCGCCGAGACGTTCATCGTCGCCGCTGCGGGCAAGTCCATCACCCAACTGGACTTCTTCGTGCCGTCCGAGGCCACCGTGGTCAACGTCACTGGACAGTCTAGCGTCGCCGACGTCATCGTTCTCGGCTTCCACGAGGGCTGGTAACTCATGGGCAACCTGCACGACCTGCGCAAGGAAGTCTGCCGCTGCCTCAAGCAGGACATCCCAGAAGTCGAGGCCGTGATCGCGGCCCTCACTCCCATCCTGGAGCAATGGTGGCTTGACGCCATCGAGGAGACGCTCCGCCGGGGCGACCTGCTCCTGGGCATCGAGGAGATCCTCGCCGCACCGCTGCCGGAGATCCAGCGCCTCTCTGGCCGGACCCCGGACGGCCGGCAGCGATTCCAGATCGAGAACGAGCTGATGAAGCTCCTTCAGACCCAAATCGAGGAGTCGATCAGCAGCTTCCCTGCGGCAATCGCCCAGGAGGTGGCTGAGAGCCGCAACAACCTGCTCCTAGACGCCGCTCTGGCGCTCGGGCTCTCGCTAGGCCCGGAAACCATGGCAGCCGTAGAGGCGCGCCTGGGGCCTCTCAGGGCAGCCGCGGTCGCCGACCTGGAGACGCTGATGCGGGGCAGGATCCTCACACGGCGCCCTGAGATCCAGCGAACCATTGAACGGCTGGTCAGAGCGTCCCAGGCGCCCGCTGCTGGCTCCGAAGCCGCCAGGGCTACGGCGAGCGCCCAAACCCTCCGCGCTGAGCTGAGGGCTCTCCTGGGAGCCGCGAGCCCACGGTCCTGGATCCCGTTCGTGGCGGACCAGTGGAGCTACCGCTGGTTCAACATCGGCCAGTTCGTCACGGCGCGCGAGGATGGCTTCACCATCTTCGAGGCGTTCAACAACCCACCGCGGGGGCCGGACACCAAGACCACGCCATTCTGCCGCTTCATCCACAGGCGACCGATCTCGGTCAGCCGGGCTGAGGATCAGATCCGCAACCACGTGCGCCACTCGCTCGCCGGCAACATCAAGGGGCTGGCTGAGAATTGGCCGCTGCTCCCTTCGGAGCTGGCGAACGATACAAGCCCTGGAGCTGATGCGCGTCACGCGCTCGCTCTACAGAATGTCGGGCTGCCACCGTATCACGCTCGCTGTCGAACGGTGGGGCAGCCCGTGCGGATCAGGCGCTAGCCTACAGCTCTAGCCAGGAGAGCGAGGCCGCGACCACGATGGCCCGTTGACCAGCTTGGTCGGTGGCGACCACCGTCAGCGGACCTGGGCTGCCAGCGTTGAGCGCGAGCGCGCTGTTGATGTCGTCCTCCATGCAACGCCCGGAGTCCCGGCCGATGATGAGGCTGGCGATGACCGTGCCGCCAGTGATGGCAGTCGCAGCGGTGTCCACCTCGAACTCGCTGCCGACGGCAACGGGTGCGAACGACGCGCCGGTCAGCGTGCCGCCCGAGACGAGATCGATGAAGGCCACATCGCGGCCGTCGTTGTAAGCCTCGAACTGGCGGAGCTGCATGCCGAGCGAGCCGATGCCGGTGTGCTGCACCGAGATGAGCGGAGCCGTTGCGTTGTTGATCGCGATGAGGTCATCATTGCGAACCGAGAACGGAGTGCCCGTCGCTGCGGAGCTAGGGTTGGTCACCGTCACGCTGAGCGGGATCGACGACGTAATGTCAACATCGACTACGCCGGTAGGCGTGACGCTGAGTGGGTTGGGAGCGTCGATCTGGAGCGCGCCTGCGACAACGTGTGCTGCCGTGGGATCGCCGTCGGCGGGGTGGAGAATATGATTGTGTAGAGCCATCTGAGTTTCTAAGGAGTTGGGTTATGCTGGCTCGGAAAACTCCAGCGACATGCCGACAATCACATTGCCGGCGTCGATGGAATGAGCCAGACGGAAAAGGTATGTCTGTCCAGGGGCGAGTGTCCACTCGCCAAGGTTGCGCTCGCCGTTCAGCAGCACACTGCGGTGCATCTGCGTGCCAGTGGCTATGAGCGTGGGAGCGGCGAAGATGCGAGAGGCAGAGGCGTGGATGCCTAGACGTCTGCGGGCAACGATCTCCAGGGACGCGCCATCGTTGGATGATGTGCAGCCCTCGAAGATGTAGGTCTCGACGCTCTTGTTTGCCATGACAACTGCCCGCAGGCGGCACGACATTTCGGTCCTCACCAGCACATCGAAAACGCTACCCTGGGGAAGCGCCATGTCGAGCACTTGGGTCTCGTAGTCGTAGGCCATGTCAAAAGGGTGGGGCCGCCGGAGCGACCCCATCACGCGGCGATTACGCCAGCGTGTATTCGATGATGACGTGCCCGGCATACGCCGAGTAGTCACCGGACGCGCCACTGATCAGCACGACGTTCGTGTCGGTCAGCGACATCTCGATCTGCGTTGCCGCAGCAGCGCTGTCCGCGAAGGGCAGCGGGACCTGGATGGTCGCGTTGTCCAGCATGCCGGAGACGCTGATCACCGTGCCGAGGCCAGTGATGCCGTGCGCCGTGTTGACGGTGCTGGAGTTCGGACCAGCGGCGACCGCGAGGACCTTGCGATAGATCGGGAGACCGTCAGTCCAGTGCTTGCCGGTCTGAAGGGCGGTCGTCGAGTTCGGGGCCGTGAACTTGCGCCACAGCTTGTAGAGGCCATCGCGCAGCGAGCTGGGCGAGGCGAGGGACATTTCTCTGCTCATAATTGTTCTCCGTTGGGAGGTCAGAAAGGGTGCCGGACAAGCCGGCGGGAATGGGTTACACCTTGGTGTATTCGAGGATGGCGATCACCGAGGTGAGGATGTTGTTCGTCCCTGTCCAGCCGGTGCCGAGGATGATGTTCATGTTCGTCGCATCGAAGTCACTAGCGGTAGCGAAGGACGTCGTGGTCGTGTGGAACGGAACAGGCACCCACTCGGGAACACCGGAGATCGGACGCACGCACATGATGTTAGCGCGCAGGATTTGGTCTAGCACAGAGATGCCATGCGCGATGGCGTTCGAGCCAGTAGACAGTGAGGACGTTTGCTTGACGACCTTGATGTAGGTGGCGACGCCGTTGATCTCGCGACCGGACAGCGTCTCCGTCGTCGTGGCGTCATACTCCAGAAGGAACTGGTCAGGGAAGTAGGTCATAGCGTGTATTCCAGAACGACGACGCCGTTGGTTAGAAGGTTGCCAGCGCCGGTCCATGCGGAGCCGACCGCGATGCGCAGGTCAGTGCCAGTGGCGAGGATTTGGTTGCGCACGTTCTCGGCCGTGGTCGGGCTGCCGGCCAGGACTGGGAACGCATAGGTCTCGCCACCGTCACGGTCGCAGCCACCGTAGATGGCCGCGAGCTTGGTGATCGAGGTGATCTCACTGGTGTGGTCGTTGGTGCCTACCGCCAGGGTGGCGTCAACAACACAGGTGGCCGTGACGGGATCGCCTCCGAAGCTCATGCCGGTCACAGCTTCCGAGGTGGTGATGTCGAGAGTCGGTTGGGGAAAGTAACTCATGTCTTTGAATACTCGATGATGAACCAGAGGTCTTCTAGCGCGTCGGCGCCTGCCCACGATGTGCTGATCGCAAACCGAACGTCGCTAGGACGGACCCGTGGTGTGATGTAGTCCACAGCGCTGGACGCGGCGTAGGGGATGGGCAGCTTCCGGCCGTCAGCGTTGCCAACTCCACCGTAGATGGCGTAGCACTTGAGCATGCCGGTGACGCCATGCGTGATGTCGATGTTGCCACTGCCCACCGTGCCCGTCTTCTTGAGGAGCTTGATGTAGGTGACGGCGCCATCGACCGTGCGGCCAGAAAGCTGCTCCGTCTCAGACGGATGATGCAGCCCGAGAGCAGGGCGCCAACTCATACGATGTGCCAGTTGGATGTGCCGTCGGAGACCAGGGTCAGCGACGTCAGGGCGATGGAGAGATCGAACGTAGAGGCAGCGTCGATCGTGTCGGCAGTGTCGCCGTCGATGGTGATGGTGCCGGAGGACGTGCGCTTGACGGTCAGGCGGTGGCCCGCGCCGACAGTCGAGGCCGACGGCAGCGTCAGCGTGTAGGTCGTGCCGGAGCACACGCACAGGAGGTTCTCGTCGCTGTCCGCGGTGTCCACAGCCACGACGGACTGGACGGTCATAGCGCCACCGCCCGCAGCGGGAGTGGTGAACTCCAGAGCGGTCTCGCCGACGTTGACTGAGACGACCTTGCTGGCCGAGCCGGTGAAGTTGGCAGGCGTGTCGGTCAGGCCGGTGAACACCGTGGTGCCACTAGACGGCGTGGTGAACTCAAGCGCGGTCTCGCCGACGTTGACCGAGACGACCTTGCTGGCCTCGCCAGTGAAAGCACCGGGCGTGTCGGACAGGCCGAGGAAGGCAGTGGCCGCAGCGGCGTTGAAGAACTCCAGCGCGGTCTCGCCTACGTTCACACGCACAGACTTCAGGGAGTCGCCAGTGAACGCGGAGGGTGTGTCGGACAGGCCGAGGAAGTCACCAGCGGCGGGCGTGATGAACTCCAGCGCGGTCTCGCCTACGTTGACTGCCACGACCTTGCTGGCTTGACCAGTGTAGGTGGACGGCGTGACGTCGGTCAGGGTGAGGAAGGTGTCAACCGGAAGGGTGACGAACTCCAGTGCAGTCTCGCCTACATTGACGCGGACGAACTTCAGGGAGTCGCCAGTGTAGTTGGCGGGAGTGTCGTTCGATGCAGTGAAGGCGGCGCTGAAGCGCTCGAACAGCTTGTCCCACGTCGAACCGTCTGAGTGGTATGGCGTCCAACCGTCAACGGTGTGGTTGACCCACACGAGGCAGTTGTCGTAACTAGCGGCAGGGAACGTCGAAGCAAGGTCGCTCTCGTCGCCAACGTGCTCGTGGATAGCTAGGGGCAGATCGAACGTGCGCGTGAAGTTGTCGTTGACGGATGCGTCCCATCCATTCACACCACTTTGGATGGTGTCTCTCGAAGGTCTTGCCATTAGATTTTCTCCACAGTCAGGGTCACAGTATCAGAGGTGTAGCCATCCCGCAGTTGCGAGATCCGAACCTTGAAGCCTACTTCGCTGCCAAGGTTGGCGATCAGCATGGCGTTCGAGAAGGTGTATGTTGCAGACGCCACCGAGTCGCTAAACACGAGGGCATCACCGAGGGTGATCAGTTCGACTAGGAAGTCGCCTTCGGGACTGGTGGTCCCTGTTGCGCTGCCTGCGTCTTGGAAGCCGGCCGATGTGCCGGGCGTGCGTGGCGTCGCCCAGTCCCACACCGTCGTGACGTCCTGGCCGGCGCCGTAAGCGTTGACGAGGGCGGGCACTGTGACCCGTAGCGCTGCGATGGGTGGCGGACGAACGCCCTTGCCGTAGAGGTAGATCGAGGACGACTGGATCGAGGCCAGCGAGACCGTGCCGTTGCCGTAGGGCTGCGTCTTGACGTAGCGAACTACCTCGGACGACAGCAGTGGGTCGGACAGCGCGGTGAGGTCCGTCGAGCTGATGATGAACATGGCGGAGCCCACCGGGTGGTTGTAGCGCTTCGTGTCGTAGCGCGCACGGATGAGACCGTCCAGTGAGTAGTCGTCACCCGAGACCACGGTGACCTTCTTGAGGAAGCAGATCTCAGTGCCTTCGCTGGAGAAGATCACCACGAGCTGCTTGCCTAGCAGCCAGTTGGTGTCGTCACCAGTGTAGTCAACTACGTTTGCGATGTCCGGGCCTAGCGAGGTGAACTGCACCACGCCGTCGTCGGGGGCGAAGTCGCCGTCTGCGGTGAGCGCCGTCGTGGTGAAGCCACCGGGGTTGCTGGCCTCGGTCGTGTTGACCTGGGCATACGTGGTGTCGTCAGCCGACAGGTGTAGCGCGGCGCCGTCGATGGCTCCGTGCGACCTGATGCGTGGGATGACGATGGCCTGCGGAGGCACGCCGTCCAGATACTCTGGGATCTCAACGATGTCGAAGAGGAGGTCCTGCGTGGCCGGGTTGATCCCAGTAGGAGGCGGTGGTGGCGTGTCAATGTAGGTAGACGCGAGCAGGCCGTAGCTGTCTCCAGTGATCTTCAGCTCGACTTGGTTCGAGTCTGGGACTGGCAGGACCTCAAGCACGCGGAGGACCTCAGAAGTGAAGCTAGCCGTGATGGCGTCACCGGGGAGGAACTCGCGCGTCGCGCGGTTGGTGCGGACTGTCCACACGGAGTTCTGCGACATCTCCTCTTGCGTGCGCCTGTCGGCGATGGTCGAGGCGGTGCCGTAGAAGGTGGTGATGGTCAGAGCGATGGAGCGCGAGCGCGCCACTTCCAGGAACGCAATCTGCCCGTCCTCTGTGCGACCGATGGTCATGTCGCGGAAGTTGAGGGCGCGGTCAGGGAACCCGAAGATCATGAAGTCCACCGGCCGCTCGCCGAGGAACTTCTCCAGCTCGGGCAGTTGGTCCACGATCATCTTGGCGTCGATGTGTGCGAGCGTGCCAGTCGGCTCACGCATCGGGTAGAACTTCAGCAGGCCAGTAGACACGTCGATCGGCAGCATGCACCCGAGGTCTTGCAGGCCGGCGCCTAGGCGCTCCTCAACGGTGCGTGCCTCTGACGAGACCCAAGACGTGCGCATGTTCTCAGCGGACGCCAGGGTGCCTAGTTCCTCCAGGCTTTCCATGTCCCACTGGGCCTTCGGCAGCGACGCACCTTGCGGCCACTTCTCGAACAGCATGTCAGCGATGGCGTGCGCGGGGTTCGCGGCCTCGTCCTTCGCTTCGTTATACATCTGGAAGGACCCGGAGATGTCCATGCCCGGCGTGTCTTCCTCGAAGGTGATGATCGTGCGGTAGCCGACCACGCGTTGAACGTCGGGGCCGTTCGGGCGTGGGTAGGTTTCGATGCGTGTCACGATCTCGATTGACTCGACGGTGAGGTCAACTCCGGTCGGGCCGCCCAGTCCATTGTTGATGAGACGGATCGCATCCAGCGGACGGATGGTGAAGCTGAAGTCGCCGTTGTTGATCGAGTTGCTGAGGTTGTCCACCGTGAGCGTGCGCTGACCGGCGTTGGCTCCGTAGATGTTGATGAAGACCTCGCCGTCCAGCGTGCGGGTCGGATCGATCCACGGGTCGGTGTCGGTCAGGTGAAGCCCGGTCGGCTCCTTCCTCATCGTGTAGGTCAGCAGCGGCCAGAGCGGCGACGTGCCGAGACGCTTCTCGCGCCACTCGATGTAGCAGATGTTCGGCCAGCGTGAGCTGACGCCAACGCGCTCGGAGTCGCCGAGGTAGGTGTTGACCGGCTGGTCGTCCTCTCCCCAGTAGATGATGAACGCGCCTTCGCCGCCGAGGTCCACGCCGGTTCCACTCGGGTGGGACGCTGGAGTGATGGGGCCGGTGAAGATGATCTCTCCGCCTTGCTCGATCTCGTAGAGCACATCGACCGGGCCGACAGCGATGACGTGCATGCCGTCCTCGACGTAGACCTTGGCCTCGGGGCCACTAAACAGGCCACCCTTACCGCCCTCGACTTTTTCCTTCCTGTCCGCGCGCTTGCCCGCCCACGTCATCACGTAGCCGAGGCGACGCACACCGATCAGCCACGAGCAGTAGGACCCTCGCGAGGCGAGCTGCGTGGCGGTCTCGTCCTGGACCGTGCCCTTCTGATTCTTCTTGATCAGGTAGCCCGCGAGGAGCGAGAGCCCGACCGAGATCAGGAGCAGCACCAGGGTGTAGACAGCCTGGACGGGTTGCCCCTCGACGTGCGCGCCGGCATCCCATCTTGAGAGCTGGAAGCCACTGGCGACGTCGAGACAGACCATGCCGGCGAGGCCGATGGCGGCGTCTACTGGACGGATCTCTAGTTTGGGGTTGGTGCGCATGTGCCTCAATTATATCACGTTGGGACTTAGAAGGAGCCGGAGAGGTCACGAAACCTCATCACGGCATACACTCGGCAGAACTCGGGCGGTAGCGCCCACCCGCATTTGAGGAACCCGGCTGTCTGCGTGGCCTGCCAGAGCGTGTTCTTCTCGGTGCCAACGATGACAGCATGGCCCGGCCCGCCATTGGTGTGGCCGGTGATCAGCACGTCGCCAGGGTAGACGACCTTGGCTGGCCCTCTAACGCGATGGTGGGACGGCAGCGACCTCAGAATGGTTATGAGCGCGCGGATGGCACCTTGGCGGTTGTGGAGCGCCGCATCGGGCGGCAGCGTGGTGAAGTCCGGCTTGGCCCACCGGATCCACTCAGCCATGATCGCCACGGTGGCGCGCACGCAATCGGCGCCCACGCCCTTGTAGCCTTGGCCGGCCATGTAGGGTGTGTCCTCCCACGACCGGAGGATGCGACGGAGGCGATCCGTAGAGCGCACGACGTTCTCGGTCTCGCCTTCGATGGCGAGTGGTGCCCACTTCATGCGGAGCGGCGCGTAGCGGATATTCATTACGCTCCGTCCTCGAACATCGGGTTGTATGCCGGCAGCGAGTAGCCGAGGCCACCGAAGTTCGACTCGTTCGAGTGGTCGTCGCGACAGCCCTCGATCGTCTTGTTGCAGCCTACCACCAGCGTGATGTTCACGCCAATCCACGACGCAGGTGCCTGCTGTCGCATGATGATCTTGGTAGGGTCGAGCGGATCCCAGTCCTGGATGCCGATGCGCACGTTGTCCTTCACGATGTAACCGAAGCGCAGGGACTTCGTGCCGGTGAGGCCGGGGTCGTTGTTGACCGTCAGCTCCTTCCCGTCAATCGATAGTCCCTGCACGATCACACTGTTGGACCCGAACTGCGGGCCGCGGACGCCAGTGCCTCCCTGCACTGCACATCCTTTCCCCATGAACTGCCACGCGCAGTGGTGGTTGCAGGGGACGCCCAGGGGAATGTCCAGCCGCGCTTTCACGCTCTGGACCTCGAAGCGAACTTGGTTGTTCCGACCATTCGCATTTCGCACGGCGCGGAGGACACGCCCGACGAACGGGATCAGCTCTGTGGCCTGATCTCCGATCACTACGGGTTTGATGACCTCACGTATTTCTACATCGACCGCAGCGGTCGGAGTTCCGTCAGCCAGGAGCAGCTCGACGAGCGTGCTCATCGTGGCGTTGGCCTCTGTGTTGACGTTGATGATGGCGCCCTTCGCTTCGAGAGTGCCGGTGTTCTTCGGCCACTTCACATCGAGCGTGGGAGTGCTGAGCCAGTTGTCACCTGCGGGGTCGATGCTCGTGCCCCAGTTGGTGAAACGGTAGTCGGTGCTGTTCACGGTGAACTTCACCAGAACGTAGCTCTCCTTTTTGCTGTCGTCTATTGCGCGTGTCATGTCGTTACCTCGTTCTCGTCCAGGAGTTCGATTACAGGGATCTCAAGCTCGACCACGTTGGTAGTGGTCCACTCTTCAAGGAGGGCATCGTTCTCTGCTCTGCACAGACGCGCCCGTCCAAAGCCTACCACATCAGCAGTGGTGTAGCCGGCAGGAATGTTCTCGTCGATGGTGATGCGCCACGCGCCGCCGACCTCTGCGATCGTTAGCGCCTCACGGACAACGACGACTCCGTCCGAGAAGGTCAGGCCGATGTATTGCATCTCGGCTTGGAAGTCGGCCAGCGTGCCGAGGCTCGACGAGACAGTGACGAACGGGTTGGCGAGTAGCGCCACGGTGAACACGTTCTCGAAGTCTACGACCCAGAACGGAATCAGCCTGCCACGACGCGACTCGAAGAAGCGGATGAGATCCCAACCACCGATGCGGTCCTCGCGGAACCGGAGGCTGTGCATCACGCGAGCGCGAGCGCCACGCTGGTAGACCACGCGACCGCGGCCTAGCGAGTTCTGCGAACCCTCGCGCCTCATCTCCTGAGTGATGCCTCGGCTCCAGTCGGGGACGGTCGAGAGGATCGGGTAGGTGTTGTAGCTCTCGAAGTTCGGGGGCAGGTCGGTGAACAGCGGAGGCAGCGCCGTCTCGCCATAGATCTCGTCGAACTCTGCTTCGACAGCCAGCAGGTTATCGTTGATCATCCTGACGCGGAGCTTGGTCTGCGGGTGGACCTTCATCAGCGGCATGACGACGGTGGAGGTGGCGTCGAACGTCGCGGCCACAATCCCAGACAGGACCAGCCTGTCGTCGAACGTGGAGTCGATGACCGCATACTCGTAGTGGTCGAGGATGGTGGTCTGCGTGCCGTCGGCGGCCTTCTTGAACTCCACGATGATGACCGGGCCGTCCTTGAACCAGCGGCCCACGGTGAAGTCGGCGTAGATGGTGTCATCAACGGTGCCGGCGATGCCGGAGGTGAGTTCCGTGGCGTCGTTGTAGAGCGGGACCACGCTGGTCTCGTCTACGAGGCGCCGCATCTCCACGAGGAAGGCGTTGGACTCTTCCTTGCCCTTCACGTTCCAGTTCACGGCGAGCGAGCGGTATGGCTTCTGGAGCAGCGCGGTGCGCTCCTCGCTGACGTCCTCGGACGACGACGAGATGTCGGTGTTCCACGCGCTTTCGAGCTTGACTGTCTTGGACCAGTTGTGGAGGAACAGCTCCCAGTTCGTCGGGAGTGCGAACGTCGTCATCGGAATGAACGAGCGCGCCAGCGTCTCCAGCGAGAAGCGATCCACGTTCATGGTGGCGCTGGTGAAGTTCGGCACATCCATGGCGAGCTGGATGGTCTGACGGGTGACCGCGGCCTTCGGAGGCAGAGCACCTAGCACCTCGAACGAGTAGAACAGCACGTTAGCGTTGGCCGTCGTGGCGCCAGGGATGTCCAGGGCGGCCTGGATGGTCTGACGGGTGACAGCCGCGCGGTCTGGGAACGAAGCCAGCACCTCGGTTGAGTAGTGCAGCACGTCCATGCCCACGGTGACGGCACCCGGCACAGCCATGGCTGCTTGGATTGACTGTCGAGTCACCGCCGCTGAGATCGGCGAAGCTGCGAGCACCTCAGCCGAGAGGCGTTTGACTTGGACGTCAGCCACTATGCGTTCACCTTGACGCCGAACTGACCGGCGTCTACGGTGCTAACCGACCACGTGGCGGCGGTGGCTGGATTGGTCTCCCAGATCTCCACGTAGGTGTCCCACGCCGTGCCAGTCACGTTGAAGACAACGCCCTCAGAGACGGCCGCGGTTGTGTCCTTGAAAACCGGACGCAGGTCTCTGTTGCCAGAGGCTTCCATCGACGCGGTAGTCTCGACGCTGACGCCATAGATGGCCGTGCCTGTGGGGATGTCCTTGACCGCGTCGAGCCCTTGCATGAACCACCGATCGTAGTCGGCGATGGTTTCGGACGTGATGCGCTCCGGGTCATCCGTGCCGGTAACCGCAGCCGACGGCATGATCTCGTTGACGAGCGCCGCGTGGTCTGCGCCAGCACTCGTGTTCCAGTCCGTGTCGTCGCCATCAAGGTTCGGCACAAGACCTGCTACGAAGACCTCACCGAGGAAGTCGTTGTTGACCGCGCCCGCGTCGTCGCAGATGACGACGTGATCGAGCTTCATAGTGCGCGGCCCGTTGTTCAGACTGAAGGTGAAGCGGTCTGCATCGGCCACGGCTTGGTTGGCGGTGTTGACCGGGCCGACGTCGCTCATGACTGTGACGGGGCTACTGCCGACGCTGCCCGCCTGGGCAACCTTCAGCTCGTATGCGCCGTTGACCGGGTCGATCGTGACCTTGAGCTGGCAGGACATCCACACCTCGGACCAGAACGGACCAGCCGAAGCCAGCACGGTGGCGCCTCGCTGGAGGTCCAGCATGTAGCGGTCGTCGTTGTTGTCGCCTGCGTGGAACTCGCGGATGGCCAGTTCGAGCTGGTCGCCCGTGCCGTCGGAGATGGTGACACCCGCGGCCTGCCCGGTGGCGCCTGCCTCGTTTAGGAACCAGTGCCAATGCAGAATCCAAACGTCGCCCGCTGTGTAGTTCTCGGTCGTGAATGAGTAGGAGGACGACTGGAGCGCGAGCCCTGCGTAGCGTCCTACGACGGACTGCGGGACCTGTGCTGAGGAAGCGAACTTGCGCTCGTAGTATTGGTCCGTGGTGCTGCCGGTTGCGGCGTTGGTCTCGAACCCTTCGATGAATCTGATAGTCATGGGGTGTGTCCTTTAGGTGACCAGCTCGAAGCCGAACTCTGCGGCGTTGACGCCGGAGATGGTCCACTTGACTGCGGTGTCCGGGTCGGTCTCCCAGATCTCGTAGAAGCTCGCGCTGTCCGTGGTCTCTACGACCTGCGACGCGCCGTTGTAGTTGACGGCGTTGCTGCGTGCAATGTTGCGGATGGTGCGAGTGCCTACCGAGTCGAGGCCAGCCTGCACTACCGTCATGACACCGTGGACGGTGCCCGTGATGAACGACAGCGAGTCGAACGTCAGGAGGTCTACGTCGCCCGCTGTGCCACTCGAAACCAGAGTGGTGTCGCTAGTGTCGTCCAGGAGATCCCAGTGCGTGGAGCCCGTTGAGGGCGTCCAGTCGAGCATGCTGGCGACGACGCTGTCGCCGGTAGGTAGTCGGCCTTCGATGACGCTGTCGCCGAGGAAGTCGTTGTTGATCGTGCCGGTGCCGTCCAGGATGTAGATGTCGTCCATGCGAGGGTTGCCAGTGATGGTCCCCTCGACGGCGTTGGCGAAGTGGACGGCGTCCCAATTGGCCGAGGCGCTGTCGGCTGTGTTCGTGCCGGTGCCGGAGAACACGACGGTCTCGTTGCGGCGCAGCTCATACGTGCCGGCCGTCGGGTCGATGACAGCCTTCAGCTCGAAGTAGTGCCAGTTGAGCGTGGAGTAGTCAGCCGAGGCAGCGATCACCGTGGCGCCTCGCATCAGGTCGATGCGGAACGTGGTGGTCGAGACGCTGATGATCAGCAGGCGGAGCTGGTCGTCCGCGCCATTGATGATGTTGATCTCGATGTTGCCAGACGAGGCGCCAGTGGTGGCGTCTTGGTAGCCGAAGCCGATGATACAGGTTGAGGTGGCGGCGCCAAACGATCGGGTGCGTGCAAAGAAGGCGTTGGCAATTGTGCCGGCCGAGCCTTGCAGTCGCCCAGTCTGGAGGCTACCCCACCCGAAGGTGTCTGCATACTTGCGATCGAGAACCGTCTGCGATCCGCCGTGGGCTTCAAAGCCTTCCATGAAAAGTAGTGCCATGTGATTATCCTGTTCGTCCGCCTCGTAGAATGCCATCGAACTCCTGGGCGTTGTCTTGCAGGTAGCGTCGGAACGCCTGCGAGCCACCGTTGAGGAGCTTCTCCATTGTCTGATCGTTACCGACGACGACCGCCGGTTGTGGCTTGTTGCCGTTCGAGCTACCGTCGGCCGTGCCTGCTGCACCGAGTCCGGCCGCAGCCTGTTGCCTAATGATACCACCCTCAGCGTATCCTGCGGGGCCACGACTCGACATTCCCGAGATGTGACGGGTCGAACCCTTGCCCGAGATGAGTGCCTTGAGTGCGGACGGGTCGATGAGACCGCGGTTGATCGCGTTCATGACATCGCCACCGTAGTTTTTCACTGCGGCCAGTTTCATCATGAACTCGCCCGGCTGAGCGAAGATCGGCGTGGTGTCGCGCGAGTCCAGGCCCTTCGGTCGAGCGAAGGCAGGCACACCGTGCCCGTCTGGCACAGGTCCACCCTCGGCGAGGCCGCCAGCCAGCGAACCGGCTTGCGTGCCCAGGCCGCCAGTGGAGTTGCCGAACGCGCCGAGGACTGCCTTGGCGATGGCCACCTGCACGAGCTGCTGGATGATGAGCTTGGCGATCTGCTGGAGGAACTTGGCGAACCTCTCAAGCAGGTCGGTGTCCGTCGTCGGGTCGAGCGCATCGACGAGCGAGTCGGCGATGAAGTTGCTGAGCGAGGTGACGAGGCCACGAACAATCGTGAGGCCACTCTCGAAGTTCTCGACGATGCCGTCGAAGAACTTGGTGAGCTTGGTCTTCTCGGTTTCGTTGCCGCTGCCGGTGACGCCTTCGATGAACGCCTTGACGGCGTCCTGCATCTTCTCGGTGATGGCTTCCTTGTCAACCAGTCCGTCCGCGAGCGCGGCCGAAGCCGCCTCGAAGTCGAACCCGGTGAAGTCAGTGAACGCCGTGCCGAACTTGTCGGACAGCTCACCGATGATGCTGAGTAGATCGTCTGCGTCCTCGCGCGCCTGCTCGGGATCGAACAGGGTGTTCTCGTCTGCGTCTCGGATAGCAGCCGCATTCGCCAGCGCGGCGAACTTGTTCTCCGAGGCGAGGAGGAATGCGTCCAGCTCGTCCTTGGACTTCTCGGTGTCGAACAGTGGAGGCGGACGCTTACCGCTGGCGAACCTCGCGACGGCCGCGATGGCGTCCTCGATGTTGTCACGCGTCTTCTGCGAGACACCGACGATGGCCTGGAAGCCACTGATGAGTTCGAGGATGCCACCGAACAGGTCGGCGAAACTTTGCGCGATCGTCTGTAGTGGGGCTTGGAAGAAGGCCGCCAGTGAGTTAGCGATCGTCTGGAATGCGATCTTGCCACCGATCGTGACTCGACCCCAGAGGTCCTGGAAGGCCAGGATGATGAGGAGGATGGTCTCCTCGAACGTGACGCCGAAGCCGACCACGGAAGAGAACACTCGGCGGAAGCCTGCGACGATGCCGAGGATGATCCCGACGATGGGCAGGAAGCGAGCCGGCAGTAGTCCGACAGTCTTGACGAGCCCCACGGTCAGCAGTCCAAGCCCCTTCACGGCGCCAGTGACTAGCGACACGGCCGGGCCGAGCAGGAACCACACGCCCTTCAGGAGCAGGGTGGCTGCGACGACTACGCCGATGATGGCTGCACTCTCTCCGAGCAGAACACCGAACTGCTCGACGAAGTGGATGACTCCACTGCCCCCGCCGAAGCCGGCAGAGATGGCGTTGACGAACGCGGCGATGCGGGACAGGCCAGCGATCAGTCCTTGCATGAAGCCAGCGATGGCTGCGGACAGGACGCGAGCGATCTCGCCGATTGCGCCGAGGACGTTACCGATCTGGTTGGACGTGATCTGCTGGAGACCCTCGCGCAGGATTTGCAGCGCGTCAGCAATGCGGGAGAAGAACGCTTCGGCTGCGGCTACCGCGTCTTCGTTCGGCAGGAGGCCGGTGACGTTGCCCTCGGTGTCGCGCTCCAGCTTGACGAACGTGTCGGCCAGCTCGGCGAAGGTGACCTTGAGCTGGTCGAACAGCTTGATCGATGCGTTGCCGCCTGCCAGTTGGAACGAGTCCTTCAGGCGTGCCAGGAGGCCGCCGAACGACTGCTGCGTGGCGCCTGCTGCGAACTTGAAGCCTTCCAGTCGCTCGGACAGGAAGTTGAAGAGGTTGCCGGCCTTCTTGGCGTCGGCCACATCCTTGTTGGTGATGCCCAGGACGGACGCCACGATGGTCGTGCGAGCCTGAATGGTTCCACGGAGCAGCGACCTGATTTCCTCAACGAGCTGGTTCTGCGGGATGGCCAGGGCTGCTGCCGCTTGCGACACGCGAACCGTGATCTCTCGGATCTCGTCGAGCTGGAGCCCGGCCTCAAGACCAGGACCGATGCCTGCCTGGAACGCGCGGAGCAGCTCTTGGAAGGTGGCCGTGGTGGAGACGGCAGCCGACTGCACCAGACGGGTCTGGCGTGCGGCCTCTGCTTGAGCTGCACCGAATGCTTCGGCGCCCTTGAGCATCTCGCCCTGCTCGTTGCGCACGCGCCCGGCAGTGGTGAACAGCGAGGCCATGCTGATCTGGCTGTCCTCGATGGTCCTTGTGTATTGGAGGCTGTCCGAGATGAAGCTGGAGAACAGACGTCCGCCGGCACGCGCCGCTTGGAACGCAGCGAAGATACCGATGAGCCTACGGAAGGTGAACGAGACGCGGTTGATCGCGCCCTCTGACCGCTTGGCGCTGGACGTGAGCTTGCGGAACTGCTTCGAGCCCTTGGCTACCTCGCCGTTTGCCTTGGCCTGGGCAGCCTGCTGCCGGCGCAGTGCGGCGACGCGCTGGCTGTTCGCCTTGGCTTCCTCGTTCTTCTGACGACGGAAGAGTGCGATGTCCTCACGTGCTGCACGAGACGCCTCCTGGCGCTGCGTGCGGTTGATACGAGCGGCGAGTGCCTCGTTGGCCGACTTCTGCTTGATGCCAGCAGAGAGCTGCCTGAGCCTCTGTAGCTGCTCGCGATTGGCTGCGGACGCGCCGGCATCGCCAGCGGTCCTTGCCGTGTTGACTTGAGCCTGGGCAGACCGAAGTCCGCTCAGCTCTTTCTTGACCGCAGCCACTTCCGTGCGGAAGCGTTTGAACTGCTTCGTGAACTGGTCACGAACCTCAATAGTGTAGCGTAGTCCGCCGCGATCGACTGCCATTAGATACCGCCTCCGAAGTCCCTGAGTAGGTCAGAGATGCCCTTGCCCTTCGGCTTGTTGTTGTCAGATCCAGGCGGGGCCGACTTGTCACCCCACTGCCCATCCACGAACTTCTCGAACTCCTTTGCATCTGCGTGAGCAGCCGCGCGGGCGATCCATGCCTTCTGCACCCATTGGGTAGCATCGACTCGGGTCGCTGCATCTAGGAGTGAGTTGAAGGTCATGACGTCTTGGTCGAGGAGATACTCGAATGTGCTGTGGGTAAAGTGCGCTAGGAAGACGAGCGCGGCGTCGATGCTTAGCTCTGCGGTTCGGTCGGCTCGCTCTCGCTGCTCGGCTGCGACTCGTTCATCATCTGCACGTCTTTCGGCGTCACTGCGTTGATCAGGCCGTCCGCGGTTGCCTCCCCTTCCTCGGTTCCGTTTAGCGCGCGGCTTACTTCGCGCTTGACCGACTTTTGCAGGTTGGAGAGGATCGAGTTTCCCGACTTGTCCAGGACAGGCGCCAGGGCTTTGAAGTAACCCTTGAGCAGCTCGATCATCGTGGGCAGATCGATCTCGTCCATGAAGGCACGGACTTCCTTGGCGCGCTCGGCTTCGTTCGTCGAGAAGTCATCACGCATCGAGTCGGCCAGCAGAGCACCGATGTGGTAGCGCGTGTCGTCGTTGAGCAGCACGCCGAGTGCGTCGCCGATGGCTTCGGAGCGCTTGCGCTCGCGGATCTCGATCACCTCGGGGTTGAGGCCCTGCACGAACGTCGTGACAAGGCCGTTCTCGGCGATCTCTTGTTGGCGCGAGACGTCCTGGCCCTTGTTGCTGAAGATCACACCCATCGCCTTGGAGATGGGGTCGATGATCGTGCGCATCTGGCCGGAGATCATCATCCGCATCCGTGGCGGGTAGAACTTGAACTCGGTCGGACCTGCTTCGGTATCGACGATGTGGGTGATGGCCTTGTTGCGGAAGGCCCCGAGTCGCTTGAGAATGTTTGTCATAGGTAGCTCCTGGTTTGGGAAGACAGAACGGGTGAATTATATCACACTGAGGCGTGCGATGCCTCAGTGTGATATGGGTCGATTAGACCTTGTCGTAGGACGTCAGCGTCATCGTCTTGGAGTTGCTGTCGAGCCAACTCGCGTTCTGCTGCGCCGTTCCGGTGAACGGCATCTGCGTCAGGTCCGACTCACTGATGAGCGAGAAGTCGCCATCGGCGTTGACCTGCACGGAGTGCAGCTCGACCTCGAAGCGCTGATCGTTGTCCGCCGGGTTCTCACCGACGAACTTCATCGCGTAGTCAACGCCCGAGGACGTCAGGCCACGCGTCTGCGTGGTCACCGCTGCGCCAGCGTCGGCCGTCAGCACGAGCTGAAGCTCATCGCCGGCCACAATGCTGCCGCCCGGCATGATGAAGATCATGCCCATCTCGGCATCGACCGTGTAGTCGGTGTCGAGGACCATGACCACCGGAGTGCCACCGGGGTCTTCCGTGATGGCGACCATCGCCGAGTCGATGTCCAGCGCACGCGCGCCAGTCGTCTGGTTGTAGATCGAATACCAACGACCGAGCACAGCCGACGCCGTGAGCGTGTAGGCAGTGATGCCAGCGATTGCCGGGTTGGTGGACGTGACAGTCGCGCCCGAGAAGAAGAGAGCGAGGTTCTCAGCGGACAGCTCCTCAAGGACGAACGAGAAGTTCACCGTTTGGGAGATGACGAGTCGCTTATCGACCGTGCGGAGACCACCGCGAGACGACTGGTGAACCAGCTCCTCGACGTCGATGCTCAGGGAGAAACTCGGTGCGTTACCGAGGTCTCGATAGTCAACGGGTAGACCCGTAGTCGTGTCGAGAGGGGAGATGAAGATGATGCCACGACCCAGGTTGTAGTCGGCGGTCTGGGTCGTGCCGGTGTTGTTGCTTACGCCAACGGCCATGGGTAACTCCTTAGTTGTTACTTACGAGAAAGAGAGGCCGTGAACGATAGTTTCGCACGACTTCCAGAAGATGAAGCATGCTCGGGAGGGTGCGTGTATGCAACCTCGTCGAGCGTGATGATTACTTGCTGGTTCAGGCCCACGACTCGTGGGAGAAACAGCGGTGTGTCAGTGTAGGTGGCCTCGAACAGTTCGAGCGACACCTGATTGTCGAACGCGATCTCCGCGTCCCATTGCCAATCGCTGCGCTCTCGCAGACGTGGCGTGCGCCGCTCACCAAGAGCAGCCTCGAAGTTCGATTGGATCTCGCGAACGAGGATCGTCTCTGGTCCCTCGCCATCAACCTCGGAGGTCGTGCGAAGCCCGGTGTCCTTGTCGTAGGTCACGTAGGGGAACGTGAAGCCCGAGAGGGCTCCGTAGATCGCTGCGTGGATACGGTCGGACTGGTTGGCCATAGCTTAGGACTCCAGCTCGAAGCGGACAGACACCTCGTCGTTGCCGGCGTGGTAGCTCTCCTCGAAGTTGCCCTTGAACTTGCCGATCGCCGGGTGGCTGGTGCCGCCTGGGAATCGCTCGTCGTTCACAGCGCGCTGGCCGTTGAAGACCCGGATGGTCAGATCGTCGCCCAGCTCGTCCTCAGACAGCATCAGCTCGATCAGCTCCTCGATCCTGGCGCGACACCGGCTGAGCGCTTCGGTGCGCTCCTCGGGCGTTGCAGAGCGCCACACGCCCTCGTCGTTGTAGACCTGCTGCGCATCACCGCTGGCGTCGCCAACCATGATGGGCATGAGGTCCAGCAGATCGCAGCGGACGATCTCGACTTCCGCCAGGGAGGCAGCCTTGCGGCGGATGTCCTCGGCGGTCGTTGGGTTCTCGACCTCGGTCACTGCCACCAGGGTGGTGGCGAGGTTGATGCCGAGGCGTTGATAGAGGTAGACGCGCGCCGCGCTAGTCGCACGGACGAAGATGGACTCACCCTCTGAGCCGGTCTTCAGCCCTTGCAGGCGAAGCTCCAGCCGGAGTGTATCCAGGTCAACTACGAATAGGGGCGCGACAGCCATTAGTTCTCCTCTTGGTCCTCTTGCTCCATCTCGCGGAGCGCTTCGAGTTCTTCGTCGGTGAGGCTGTCCTCAACGTCGAGGTCCTCATCTTCGTCTTCGTCGGCAGGTAGCTCGACCTGCACGACACCGTCAGCGCTGCCGCCCTCTTCGAGGTCAACTTCGCTCTCGTCCTTGGCCTGCTCAGCAGCCTTCGCTTGCGCAGCTTCCAGCTCCTTGAGCTTGACGTCTACGCGCTCGCCTTGCTGGACCTTGGCCTCGGGCATGAAGTCCTTGTTGCCAGAGCCCACGCGGGGCAGGTTCTCCGACGGCGCGTCAGCCAGCACGACTGTGTCAACATCGGTGAAGCCTTCGACCATGCCGGTGTTGAGCAGCTCTTGCTGCGACGACTCGGGGATGCCGGCCCATGCTTCGGCGGGGATGTGATCGCCTGCGACGAGGTGGGCCTTCTTCGGGGCGCGGAACATGATGCTGCCGGCCTTCTTTGAAACGTAGTAATCCATGATAGGTAGCTCCTGGGGTTTGGTTACAGATGCGAGACGGAGCAGAAGTTGCCCCGCCTCAGTTCGGGGATTAGCCCGAGACGACCTTCATCGACACGACCGCACCCGGACGCCGGAGGACCGGCAGGGGACGAGCGGTGACGAGGATCTGGTGGACCGACGGGTCCTGCTGACGCCAGCTCTTGCTGAAGCGGCGCGTGGCCAGAAGGCCAGCGTCCATCGCGTCGAGGTCGCTGATCGCAGCGTAGTAGAGCTTCATCTCGGAAGCCGGACCACGGTGCAGGAACTCAGCATACTTCGCACGGATCAGGTCGGTGGCGACGCCAGCGACGGTGACCTGCGACGGGTAGCTCCACCAGCGCATGCCGGCGAAGAGGCCGAGGAACATGGCGCCTTGGCTATCGACGTCAGCCGACAGGTTCAGGTTGCCAGCGTTCACCGACTTGGTGTCCAGCAGCGCACGGACTTCGTCCGCAGCGAGGAACGAGTCGGTCGCTTCGCTGCCGAGCAGCACGTCCGTCGGGTTCAGGCTGACAGCGTCGTGCATGATGAACTTCGCATCGCGCGAGTCCTGCATCGGCGTCGCCGAAGCGCCATCCCAGAAGTTCGTCAGCGTGACCGTGTTGGCGGCCGGCTTCGGATACGTGATGGTGAAGTTCGCTTCGTCAGCGGCGGTGTAGCTGATCGTGCCACGGATGGCCAGGGCGCAGAGGTATTCCTCGGCGTTGTCGATCAGCTCGTTCAGGCGTTGCAGTTGACGAGCGATCTCGCGCTCGGCCGCAGCCTCAACGGTGCCGCCGTCGGCAAAGATCACATCGCCAGCGTGGCGACGGAAGATGAGATCGGAGGCTTCGAGCGGTCGCTTGATGCGAATGTTCGGCGCGCCGATCGTGTATTCCTTCTCGTCGTAGCCGCCAGCCATGATGGCTTCGCCATCGCGCTTAACGAACGGTGCGGTCTCGCGACCACCTTCGAGGACGGAGAACACGATGTTCTCGGTCGTTTGGGTCTCGACGTCGCCGAAGAATCCGTCGCGCAGGAAAGTGCGCGGCGACTTCATTTCGTTGACCATCGGGGTGAGTGAATACCACTCCAGGATTTCGGGAAGTTGGGCCATGATTAGGTCTCCTTGAGGATTGGGTTGGTGTTGGGGTTACCGGAGCAACCCCAAGAGGATTAGCCCTCGACCACGGACAGGCCGCGGACGTGGAGCTGCTTATCACGCAGCGAGGAGAGCTTGAGGGCAGCCGTGAGGTTACCTTCGGTGATGGCCGCGCCGGACGCCAGGGCGTTGGCGGTGCGGATGATGAGGGTGTTGACGTCGTCCGCGTGGACTTCGCCAGCAAGCATGATCGTGCATTGCACGTCGTCCGTGGCGTCAACCAGGACAGACTGGTGAGCGACGAAGCCGGCGATGACGCCAGAGCCGTTTGCTCCACCTTGCGTGTAAGGCACCCAGCCACCGACGGTCGTGTCGAAAGCGAGAGGGGAGCCGACGGGCAGAGTTGCCGCAGCCGATACGCCGCCACCGTCAATGGTGCCGACCTTGTTGCGCTCGACCACCATACGGGGCCGGCCTGAGAAATCGCGCGAGGCGAAGAGTTCGTTAGTTCCAAGAGCCATGATGGTCTCCTATTGTTGGTTCAGTTGAATGGGAATGATGGAGGGCTCCGCCTTAGCGGATGACGCCCGACTTCTTGAGACGCACAGCGCGCTCGGTTGCCTTGGCGAGCTTGTCGCCGAGGGACAGTTCGCCAGTCTTGACGACCGGCTCGCTACCGTTGGCACTGCCACCGCTGAGCTTCGCGAGTTCCTTCTCCAGGGTATCGATACGATCCTGGTTCGGGTTCGGCGTGCTGTCGGCTGCCTTCTTGGCGAGGACAGCTTGCCACTTCGTGATGTCGGCCGGGTTGCTCATGTCGAGCGACGCGAACAGCACCTTCTCGGCGTGGGCGGAGACGTCGGACGCCTTGGTGATGTCACCCTCGAACGCGATGACGGTCTTCTCGACCTTCGCTTCCGGCTTGACGGGATCAGGCTTGAGCGCCTTGCTGAGACCAGCGACGATGTCGCTGGAGAGGTTAGTGCCGAATGCCTTGAGCAGAGCGGCCATCTGAGTTTCGTCCATTTTGAACTCCTTAGTAGGTGGGGTGGACTTGGTGAGTGGCTCAACGATGGCTGAACCGAACATGCTGACACCAACCCACTCGCCAGTTGCGTAGCGCGAGCGAAGATCGGGGTCGTCAATTTTGATGACTACGCCCCACGCTCCGGTGGGGTCTACAGTCGTGCCTTCGTCGTCGGTCATGCCGTCGAATCGAGGGTCGCCCTTCTGGACGAGGAATGTTTCGCAGATGTGCGCGCGGTCGTTGCCGACAGGCTCACCGTCGTGGAGGACATCGATGCCGTTGCCTTCCATGTTCGGGATGTAGTCGTGCGCCCACTGCTTGATGCTGTCGGCCTTCGCCATGTCGCCGTGCGAGTCAACGCTGTCGGGCATGTAGACCAGCGCGGTGAGGTAGCCCTCTGCGTCAATCTTGGCGAGGGCCTGCATCTCAACTGCGTCCTTGTTCTTGAACAGGGACGTGATCCGATTGGCGCCCGCGGGGACGAGCGAAATCAGACTGATCTTGGCGGCTTTGATGCGCCGCGTGGCCTTCTTGGACATAGGTGGTTCCGTGGTTTGGTCGGAGGGTGTGGACGTGCCATGCACTGGTCCGTCACAGGGAATTGTATCACATCGGGACTAAGTGTGGTAAAATTGAGGCAGATTAACCATCCGTGGGGCCACCCGCGGTCCACCCCGTGGAGAATAAGAATGAGCACCCCAATCAAGACCTCGGCGCAGGTAACGCGCCCCTCTGCACGCCGTGAATCGCGTGCCACCGTCTCCAAGCTCGCGCGCAGCAACCGCCAGCTCTACCCGCAGCTCGCCCCGGACGGGCAGGGCATGCTGGCAGCAATCCAGAAATCTCTGGGTGCGGATGGTTCCCCCTCGAACCAGGGCGTCCACGTCGGGCACGTCCGCCGGCCGTTTGACTTCGGTCGAACCGCCATGCTCAAGATGCACAACGAGCACCACTCGACCTGCATCGAGGCCAAGAAGGCGGCGACCGTCGGCCTCGGCCACGTGGACAGGAACACAAAGAAGAAGCTCGACAAGCTCTGCCGCGTGAGCTGGCTGCACACCATGATGCAGATCAGTGAGGATTGGGAGTCGGTCGGCAACGGATACCTCGAAGTCGTGCGCGAAGGCTTCAAGGCCAACGGCAAGATCACGGGCCTGCACTACCAGCCGGCGTGCGACGTGCAGATAGTCATCGAGGACGAGCACTACAACTCGCACTTCGAGATCAAGGCCACTGGCGGTCTGCGCAACGCGATCAAGTTCGCCAACTACGGTGACCTCGACTCGTTCCAGGCACGACCTGCCGGACAAGCCCTCGAAGGCAAGCGCATGTCCGAGCTGATCCACTTCGCACAACCGTCGAGCTACTCTCGCTACTTCGGCGTGCCCTTCTGGCTCGCAGCCATCGCTTCGATCGAGCTGGTCCAGTCGCTCAAGCAACACCAGTTCGACTTCCACCAGAACCGCGGCGTGCCCGAGTTCATGCTGTTCGTCATGGGCACCAAGGTGCGCGCCAAGGACTGGGCTGCGATCGAGGAATCCCTGCAAGCGCAGATCGGCCCAGGCAACAGCCACAAGTCGCTGGCGATGAACCTCACCGACCCGAACATCACCGTGCAGCTAGAGAAGATGGCGATGGAAGGCTCGGCTGACGGTGAGTTCTTCGCCAAGATGATGGAGACGCTCAGCGTGAACATCGTGTCGGCCCACCGCGTGCCGCCACCGATCGCTGGCATCCTCATCCCTGGCAAGATGGGCGCGAGCAACGAAGCCTCGAATGCGATCATGACGTTCCAGGCGCTCGTCATCGGGCAGTCGCAGGAGAACTTCGAGACGACCCTACGATGCACGCTCGGCCAAGACAAGTCACTGGCGATGCCAGAGGACGCCTTCGTGTTCCGCACGATCGTAGAGGAGATGGCGGAGGCGATGGAAGCACTCGCGCCGGTAGACACGATGGGCCGGATGAAGGAGGAGCTGCCCGAGGCTGCCGCCAACGGGCGCGACCTGGAGGACGGCGTGCAGAAGATCTCCAAGTCCGCATGGGACAAGGAGACCGCGCGCAAGTTCCTGCGGTCGGTGTTCACCCTCGCTGAGGACCCACGCTAGTGGCGGAGGGAACCGAACGCCTGTTCGTCTCGCGGCTGTCCTTCAAGATGGCCACGCAGTTCCGTGACATCGCAGCGAAGGAGTCACGGTCGCGTGCGATCAGCAAGAGCCTCAACCTCCAGGTGCTCGACTTCGGCAAGACCGCAGTCGAGACGCCCTACTACTGGGCGCTCTACTACCACGACGGCCGAGGCGCCATCCGCGCACGGCCAGGGCACAAGCTCGTCTACTTCAAGAACATCGCGGACGACCCACGCGTCAGCAGCGGGAACTACCCGGTGCGCGAGTCGGACGTCAAGAGCCTGACCAAGTCGCAGTTCTACAAGTTCCTGCGTGACCCGAGTAAGGGCATGGTCGTGGCTGATTCCGTCGGCCCGACTGCCGGCGACCCTTTCTTCGATAGAGCGGCGCGGAAGTTCAAGCGGCAGTCGAACGCCATCGGAGAGAAGGCGTTCAGCGCGTTCGTTCGCGAGTGCATGGGTGACGACATGGAGATCGACATCACCGGCACCTTCAGCATCTAGCCGCCGGGCGCCTTTGGTGGCCCGGCGAACGCGCACCCGCCGTCAGGCAGGCGCTCCCAGATGATGGCCTTCGGGTCGCTGATGTCGATGCCCGCACGGTCCAGCGCTTCGAGTGTCATGCGCTCGACCGCTGCCTTGGACAGGCCGATCATCATCTGCACCATGGCGCGTGGCATGCGCGCCTTCTTGAGCAGCCGGCCGGTCATCGACGCAGGCTCCGCAGGGGCGTGCGCAGGTAGCCCCAGTGCGCGAGGCCCAGGCCGTCGATCGGGTGGCTGCTGTCCTTCTCGGCCAGCTTGGTGGTCCCTGGGACGCGCACGACGGTCTTCGAGCCCGTGTATTGGATGCCACCGCGGGGCGACAACTCCAGGCCCAGGTCCTTGAGGACACGCCTCGTGAAGATCGCCTTCTTGACCGAGCCCTTCCACTCCTGCGGCTCGGGGATCTCGATCTCGATGCCGGGCCAGTAGGAGCGACACGAGCCAGCGATGGCGCCCGCCACCTGGGCGAGGTGGATCATGTCCTGTGCTCGCGCCTTGCCGTTGGTGCGGTGTCGTTGCCCCTCGACCACGATCTTGCCGATCTGTGTGCCCTCGGGGTGGTTGATGCGGAAGTCCGCGAGGAACTCATCGACCGCGTCGATCATGCGGAGGATGCGCTCGCGCACCTTGGCCTTGCGGTTGGGAACCTCGACGAGCTTGGCGTAGATGGCCCTGCCGTCCTTGATGAGACCAACGCCAGTGTGCGTGGTGTCCGGGTCGATGCCTAGAACAATCACAGGCCAGCCCTCTCGACGTTCTCGAACGGGTCGATGGCGACCTGCTCGGTGTTCTCGGTGAGGAACTGGATGTTGATCTCGTCGATGCGCAGGGGACGCAAGCGCAGGCCCAGGCCGGTCTGCACCAGCTCGAACACAGGCAGGCCGACGTTGTGTGCGATGGCACACTCCATGGTCGCGCCCTTGGACTCGGCCCAACCCGGCAGCAGGACGACGGCGTTGCAGCGCTCCAGGATTAGTCTGAAGTCGGTGCGTAGCATCTCCTTCACAGTAATCGGCCAAGCCTTCTCCTCCTTCGAGGGATCGACGCCGGCAGCGATGTCGTATTCGGCCGGGTTCTCGACGCCCCAACCGTGGTAGCGCAGCGTGAGTGCAGCGTCAAAGAACGCGGGGAAGTTGTGCATTTCGTAACCTCGCATCGGGCCGGCAAGGTAGGCGTTCGGCTCGGCGCCGTCGCTCATATGCTGGCTCGGCGGGAGTGCGGGGTTGAACTTCAACGGGTAGCGATTGCTCATAGCTGATCCTCCAGGTGGGAGATGGTGTAGGGTGGTTTGGGTTCTGGGTATCGGTCGAGCACCAGCTCGATCCGTTCTTGTGCCTCGCGGATCCAACTCTCGTCGGACACGGGCGGCCGGTCGTCGTGACACTTGCCTTGCATCATGGCGTCGCGCAGCACGTGCAGTGAGGCCATGGCCTTGCTCACGTGGTGGATGCCAGAGTCGGGGTCGATGTTCTGTCCTTCCCACCACGCAGCGAGGTGTCGCATCGTGGCGTCGTAGTAGACGCTCGCGCGCACACCAATGACGCGGTAGTTGTGGCGGCCATACTTGCACGCGCCTTCGGACAGGCCGGCTGCCTGCTCGAACAGCACGGGCATCGAGAGGACGGACAGTGCCGCTTTGCGAACGCCGATGGCGTCCTTCGGGTTGCTGTCCTTGATGTTCTTGGGGTTGACCATGCGCAGGTCTCTCCTTGTTAGAGGTTACTTACAAGCCACTCCTGGATCGCTCCCAGTGGGAGGAAACCCATGTCGTGGTGAATGAACTTTGGATCCATCGGGTGTCCGTGGACGCCGACCGTTACGACGATGCCCACAAGATGGCCGAAGGAGTCTACCACCGGACCACCGGAGTTGCCGGGGAAAACTTCAGCGCTGGCAACTCCTACGCCACCGACCCACCCGTCAGTGATGACGCGGTGCGGACTCATGGAAGGGTAGCCAATCACCCACACCTGCTCGCCCATGTCTGGATGTGCGAAGCGTAGCGGCGTGCAGTTGAGTGGCTCGTCGGAGATGATGCGCAGCAGCGAAGCGTCAGCCGTTGGGTGCTCGGCCATCAGCGTCGGCACTCCATACACCATCTCGGGCGTGCTGATCCACCACAGGGAGAGATCTTCGCCTTCGACGACGTGCTTGGCCGTCAGAATAACGATCGACCAGCGGCCGTCTAGGAGCGGCACGCACTCGACTGGAACACCAGTGCCTCCGCCTCTGTCGCACTCGACTCGGACGGTGTGAACGATGGCGTCGCGCCACTGTTCTGGAGGTGACGCGGGCGGGGAAAGGGCGAGTGCGGCCATGATGGCGGACGTCGCGATAGCAAGGGAGATGCGTCTCATGGTGTAATCATACCACATCGCAGGCAAAAAAATGAGGCTCGGCCTCCGTTAGAAAGCCGAGCCTCTGCACCTATCGCCTGCGCACCGATAGGAGCTACCTGGAACCACATCACCGTGCGTTGTCCCGATTGGAGATGGCTGGCGGAGTATGCGCTGTTGGGCGCGTCTTGGGGAGGCTCCCGCCATGTCCGTGATCGAAACGTCACTGGAATTGTATCACATCGAGACGACTAAGGCAGCCAAAGGCTACCGGCTTCGTCAACTTCATGCTCGGCGTCGGGCTCCCACGGCATCAGCAGGCCGGACGCACGCGAGCGCACGGGGTCGGCTTCCTTGCGCCAGCGAGTCATGAGCGCGGACTCCACGCTGATGCGCACGTCGGGCATGACGTTCTGCATCGCGTCCACCATGATGGCCTCGACGATGGCGGTGACCTCTGCTGCGGCAGCCGGGTCGGCGGGGATGGACAGCAGCACCTCATCGTGGACGAAGTTCGGGAACGTCGCGAGGCCCTTGAGCTTCCCGATGCGCACCTCCTTCATGATGCGGTAGACCGCGGCCTTCGCTCCCTCTGCTGCCGGGCTCTGCATGGCTCGGCCGTTGGCAATCGCCGTGAAGGTTCCGCCGGCACGGTGCATGCCCATCGGCGTGGTGTAGCAGAGCGCGGACTCCGAGCGGCCCTCGCTGTTGGTGTGGACGTTGTTGTCGTCGCGCTGCTTGGTGACCCAGTCAAAGAACTCTACCATCTCCGGGTAGGTGTCGAGCCAGACCTGCTTGAGCAGCACGGCCAGCGCGATGCCTCGGAGGAACGGCGTCCACCTCCAGTCGGACGTGGAGATGCCAACCTTGCGCGCGTGCCACGCGACGGTCGTGTTCTCCGGGCCGGGCAGTGCGTCCTCGGGGAAGGACTGCGCGGCCTTCATGATGTTCACGCCGTAGGACTTCTTGGCCAGGGACATGAACGTGTTGGCGCCCAGACCACCGGGGTAGCCGAGGCCAACCGGCTTGGCGAACTTGCGCCAGTGCTTGAAGAACTTCGGGTCGGTAGCCTTGAGCTTGAGGAAGTCCTCGTAGCCCCCGCTGAAGTCGGACGGCAGTCGGTCGGCGAGTGAGCTGCCCAGGTTGCAGTGCAGGTCCATGCCGCTGTTGATGAGGTCGCGGTGCTTCGAGTAGCCGAACAGCTCGAACGTCGTCTGCGCGGTCGAGCACAGTTCAAGCGCGGAGTAGTCAGTCGAGAGCAACCACTGCTTCTCCTCGGGGAGGTAGCACGGGCGGCCCCGCGGGTCGATCTGCTGACCATTACCGGATGGGTAATGCTTGCTGGCGAAGCTCGACGTGCGCCCGGTGGCGAGCAGCACGTTGAAGTTGAAGTAGACGCGCTCGGCTGGCACCTCTTCACCCTCCGGCCCCCACGTCATGCGCGGCAGCTCGGTGGTCACGATCTTCTGCACCGCTTGGCGATACTGGTAGTTCTCCAGCGGCGTCATGCGTCGCGGGTGGATGTCCACGCCGTCCTCTGAGCCATCGGGCAGCAGGTCGTCTCCGTCTTCGAGGTCCAGCTCGATGTCGAACGAGGCAAGCTCCTGGATGACCTCAGCGTCAGCGCACACGCCGCCGGTCTCGGTGAGCTTCACCTCTGCGCCGATGGCCTCGCTGACCTCGACGACGCGCTCGCAGAGAACCTTGCGGTTGAGGCTGGACTTCTTGGCCTTGGTGAACTTCACGCCATCGGCTTCGAGCACTGCGCGGTGCAGCTCGGTGATCTTGGACCAGTCCACCACGCGCTGCGGTCCTTCCTCGGTCTCGATCGTCGTGAGGAACTCGTCGAGGTCGCCGAACTCATCGCACAGCACCTCAGTGGCGCGGTTGATCTGGCGGATCTGCGGGCGGCTCGGCTCGGCCGGGCGGATGATGCCGGTGCGGATGGTCGGGCGGAGGTTGTCCTCGCACAGCACGCGCTCCATCTCTTCCTTCAGCTTGTGGAAGCGGTCGGCGTCGATGCGCATGCCGAACCCAGTCATCAGACCGAGTGCGAACGAGCAGGCGGTGTGGAAGAACTCGGTGCTCAGCGACGACGGCCCGTGGTGTGAGCGCACGCGGCTGGCCTGCGCCTCGTAGATCGCCATCGGCACGTGCGCATCTTGCAGTGCGTAGGTGCGTGCCTCGACCGGGTAGTTGCGCGACGGCATGCCGGCGTATAGATCGTATTGGGTGCGGACTGAATCCTCTTCCTTGTCGGCGCTCATGTCGAGGCCGAGGTAGTTCATGGCGAGGTCGCCCAACGCGTAGCCGAGCTTCGAGGTGTTGCCGTCGGGCAGCGACACGTATTCGAGGTTGCCGTGGCTCGACAGGTTGAGGAGCTTCTCGCGGATCAACGTGCAGGTGATCTCGCTGCGCTCCAGCTTGTCCCACACGAGGGACTCAAGCTCGGGCCACGTGGCACACGCCACACCCAGGTCGTAGCTTGCGTTGTGGAACACGAGCAGGTCGTTGCCGGTGAGCCACTCGACCCACACGTCCTTCATGTCCTCGCCGTCGCCATCACTGACGAGGTAGGCAACGATGCCCTCCGTCTTGCGGATGGCGTAGCTCGTGCAGATGATGCGCGGGTGGATGAGGATCTTCCCGTCCGGCTGCTCGCCGAACCTGAAAGTCTCCGTGTCTGCTGCGATGATTCTCATGACTTCTCCTGGGCAACTTGTAGGCACTTCTTGCACACGACCTGCGCCGACTTCAGATCCATGCCCATGAGCTTGGCTCCGCAGAGTGCGAGCTGTCCTTCCTTCAACTCACCCGTGCGGTCGTCGAAGATGTGTGCTTGTGGTGGCCACTGCGACAACGTGTCGTTGGTGGTCTCTGGTTTGGTTGTGGTCTTGCTCATCCGTCGATCTCCATGTTTCTGAAGCCCACGAAGATTGGGATGCGGGGCTTCTGTCCGTCAAGCCTACCACCTGGATCAGGTTGGTGCCTGACTTTGATGATCTTGCCCATGAACACGTCCTTGTTGCCCCACACTTCGCTCCTAAGCGCGTCATCCAGGCCGAGCCCTGTGCCACAGGGGAACTCGACTCCGTCCCGCAGGAAGCGGCAGCGGAACTTACCGAGGGTGCCGTTCGGAACCTTCCCACCCTTGGCGCTCGACCGCTTGGTCCGGCCGAAGGCGTCTAGCTCGGCGGCGTTGTTGTTCGTCATCTGCTCCTCGAAGCCGATGATGGCTGCCTCCTCGTCGTCCATGGGCTTGATCTTCAGCAGCGTGCCCTGCTTGGTAGTGGCACGGCCGCACTTGTAGGGGCCATCGACCGAGCGCACCATGGTGCCCTCGTAGCCTTGCGTCATGTTGAGGCCGTGGAGTGCCCGCAGCTCCTCGACGGTCTCGGCGCGCCACTGCGGCAGGATGATGAGGTGCTTGCCGGCCTCGCCGTTGCGCCAGATGTTGGAGCAGCCCTGCATGCGGTTGACGCGCAGCTCGAACCGCTCGTCGAGCGACTCGGCGACGTGGTCGAACGCGGCGTAGACGAAGTCGGGCTTGCCACTCTTGCGCATCACCGCCGAGGACACGTCGCGGAACAGCGCGGTCATGTCGCGGAGACATAGCTCGCCGTCGATGCCGTCGGGCAGGTTGGCCTCGCACCAGTTGCGGATGTAGTCGTTCGGGATTGGCTTGAACGTCCGGCTCAGTGCCTTGCCGTTGACCATGACGCAGCGGATGCCGTCGAGCTTGGGCGAGGCGATCACGGGGAAGGTGAGGTCAGCGAGATCGGCGGGCGCTTTGCCGGCGAGCATTGGTTTGGTGATGAGCATGGTTCTTGTTCCGGTGGTTCTCGAAAAATCACGGGGGTCTAAAAAACTCCCGACAGAAAAATGGCCGAGACCCTGTGTGCAGCAGGGACCCGGCCAGTGCGACTACGCGTCGTATGCTTCGACCAGCGCTTCGATCTTGCCAGCGCCCAGGACGCGCTCAAGCGTTTCCGCATCGACCCGCTCTTGGATCTCCGAAGGCGGAACCTCACGGCTGTAGCCGACCACCGTGAACGGCGAGCCGCGGCGCGTCTTGACCGTGCGAGCACGGACCTCAACGATCAGACCCTCGAAGAGACCCTGCGTGACGGCGGTGCATTTGCCGGCGTCAACCTCAGCCTCGGGGATGCCGCCGACGTTGGCGACGAAGCTCTTGAAGTTCGACTGGAACGACTGGTGCTTCGCCATCAGCAGGTGCGACACGTTCTCGCCAGCCTTGTGCCAGTAGTCGGCGCTCAGGATGTTGAACTGATCGTCTACCGGGATGTCACCATCCGGCAGGGCGTCGAGCACAGTCATCTCGATGGCGACGAACTCGCCGGAGCCTTGTGCGGACTCGCCACTCTTGACGCGATCGATGCGCGCTAGGTAGTGGCCGGGGCGAACGTAGCTGCCGCCGTTGCTGGATGCGGCGGTCTTCTCAATGTTATCGAACATACCCATGGGCATTTCCTCTGTTGTTGTGCTCGTGTTGAGCGTTTGGTTTTGCGCAGCCGAAGTGGCTTACGCATAGGTAGTGTAGCACACCTTTCGAGGGCGTGCCGGATTTAGATCTGATCTTCCCAGTCGTCGCCGAACAGGTCTTCCATGACGGCGCGCTGCTCTGGGTTGAGCATCTTCGGATCAGCACCCTGCTCTCGGAGGAACTCCGGCGAGAAGATGCGTGGCAGTGGGTTGTGCGTGGCGTAGATGAGCTTCTGCCTCTGGCCGGTGGACTGGTGGACGTAGCACGAGTCGTTGAGCGTCGCGGCAAAGTTGGTGGTGTCGAACCCGTTCGCATCGTAGCGGTTGGCGGTGATCTCGTCGGCGAGCTGACCGTTGCGGTGCAAGCGTCCGAGCACCTGCTCCGCCAGCTTCGCATCGCGGGGCCACTGGACGAACAACTGACTCTGGAAGTGTTGCAGGTTCTTGCCCGTGCCGTGCGCACCCATCGATGCGATGATGACCCTGCCCGCGTTCATCTCCTCGATGATGTCCTCGTTGCCCTGGTTGCCCGCAGGGCAGAACAGGTAGTCGAGGCCAGCCTTCTGCGCAGCGTCCCGCAGCCACGTGCCCACGCCGTTGTGCCAGAACCAGAGGATGGCGCCCTTGCCCTTCGGCAGCTTGCCCGCCCACGCAATGGCGTTGTCGATCTTGTAGGAGTCCACGCGTTGGATGCGTCCCTCGCGCTCGATCAGCAGGCCGAACTCTTCGATGCTCTCTTCCTCGACCACCTTCATGTTGTCGTAGGCCATCACGAGCAGGCCGTTGAGCTTCTCGGGATGCTGGTTGATCTGGCGCGCGACCTCCATCGGTGTGTCCATGCCCAACGGCGCGTCGTTCAGGAAGCCCCGCAGCTCCTTGTGATACATCTGCCGGCGGACGTGGTGTTCCTTGGCCTTCTTGAGTGCGGCGGTAGCCTGCGGTGGCGTGAGGTCGGTGCGCGCACAGATGCGTTCGATCTCTGGCCACACCAACTCGTTGTAGAAGCCAGCGCTCAGTTCGTTGAGCCACTTGAATGTGTGGATGGCGTGATCGATCTCGTCCCCGTTGGGTGTCTGGAAATCCTCCTTCACCTTGACCATCAGGTCTTGCAGTTCCTTGCCCGGCTTCGCGCACTCCATCGTCTCGATGATGAGTGACGTGCCGATCTCGGCGTCGCCAGTGGAGACCACGCCCGGCGCCGACGTCAGTCGCAGGCGGAACGCACGACGGAAGTCGGAGATGGTGTCGCGGAACACCTCACCGGAGAAGTTGTCCTGCGCCCACTTCACGAGCGGACGCAGCGGCCCGGTCTGGAACTCACCGATGACGGAGCTGCCCGAGTCGATGACCTGACCCCACGCGTAAGCGAGAGCACCAGTGCGAGGCAGCGGGCTGTTGTCGCCGAGTGCCCACGTGATGAGGTGGTGGTAGTCGTCGATGGACTTCGAGGTGATGGTGCCAGACATGCCGACGAAGCGAGGCATGCGGCCCTGCTCTTTGCGCCAGTCGCGCCAGCCGAAGAGTCGCTTGGTGCGCGCGGCCTGTCGGTTCTTGAGGTTGTGGACCTCGTCCGCGATGACGAGGTCGGGGTCGATCGCTTCGAGCATCTCCAACGTGTCCTTCACCGACAGCAGCGAGTAGGGCACGATGTAGAGGCCCTTCCGGCCTGCCTTGTAGATGCGACGGCGCATGGCTGCCGGCTGCCCGCCGAGGCGGTGCAGAGGGACGGAGAGGTTGACCATCTTCCGCCAGAAGGGCACGTCCTTCTTGGTGAGCTGCGCGTAGACCTGCGGCGGGACGAGCAGCAGGATCTTCCTCGTGCCAGCCTTGTAGGCCAGCTCGGCGATGTAGAGGGAGATGCCTGTCTTGCCCCACCCGACGCCGATCGGGAAGAAGCCACCGCCGACATCGATGTAGGATGCGATGGCGCTCGACTGCGTGGGCAGGAAGCGGGCGCCGTTGTCGAACGCCTTGGCCAGCATGTGCGAGCGCGAGAAGTCCTCGACCTGATTCTCATCGTGGTCGGGCTCGATCGGCAGGCCCAGGATGCGCTCGATGTCGGCGACGTCCGGGCTGGCCTTCTTGGAATACTTAGCGAGCTTGCCGAAGCGCGAGGTCGGGTTGACATTGTTCTGGCCGGTGGCCAAACGCTTGGCCTCCTGCTTCTTGATTAGCGCGTCGAATCTGCTCATGGTGTGTCCCTGAAATACTGCTCGTGTTTTGGCGAAAAATCACGGGGGTCTGAAAAACCCCCGAGACGTTTCTAGCTCTGCTTCTCTTCTGCTTGCTGCTTCGCGAGCTGCGCGGTGATAGCCGCGAGCTGCTCCTTCTCCTGCTCCTTCTCCGTCTTCAGGCCCGCGACATACTCGGCGCGGTCAACGAGGCGCCACGTGATCGAGTCCGCGTCCTTGTTGTTGTCGCGCTGGAGCACCCACTCGTCGGTCTTCTTCAAGAACTCGGACTGGAAGGTCATGTCGTGCTGTCCGGTCTTCAGCATGAACGCCGTGACCCAACGCACCATGTCGTTGCGCATGGCCTCGTGCTGCTTCATGAGCTGGTTCATCTGGCCCTTGATGCCGTTGACGGACTCGATGGCGCGGTTGCGCTCCTCAGCGAGCGCGATGCGGGACTGTTCGAGCTGACGCGCTGCGCGCCGCTCACCTTGGGTTTGTTTGGAACGTGCGGACATTATGCGATCCCCTCAATGACGTTGGTGGCGTAGACCTCGATCGCGGTGGCGAAGGCCCGGATGTCCGGGTCGTCCGCGCGCACAACGACGAGGGATGAAGATGGGATGGTCTCCGCGATCTCCTCAGCGGATGCGGCCATCATGTCTCGGCGCTTGAAGCGATCGAGTCGGTAGTAGCTGTCCGCACCCTGTGCAGCAGCGAGTTCGGCCGCGTAGCGAGCGAAGATCTCGTTGAGGTCGAGCAGCTTCATCTTGCTGCGGCGCACGGCGCCGTAGACCATGACGAAGCCGGTGGCGCTTCGGCCCTTGCGACCCTTGCCGACCGTCTTGTCCGCGTCAGGCTTGACGTCAGCGATCGTGGCAGCAACGGCGGGCGGTGGCGTGGTTGTCGTTTCGACGCGCTCAGCGTCAGCCTCGGGAGCCACAGTGGCGTCTTCCTTCGGGGCGAAGCGGTTGCGCTTGGCTGCCGCGGTCTTCTTGGCCTTGTCGCCTGCCGGCTTGGTCTTCTCGGTCTTCTTGACCTCGGCGACCTGAAGCAGGGCGACTGCCACGACCACATCGTCCGCAGTTCGAGTTACAACGGTCTCGCCACCGTCGTTGACCTCGGACGTGAACGACGAGACGCGCGGGCTGCCTTCCTTCTCGGCGATGCGGTCGCATGCGGCGCACGGCTTGCCCTTTTTGTTGAAGCCCGAGCCCTTGCACGCCGGGCAGTCGTCGCTGGCCCATGGCGGCACGTCGGTGACGTCACCGGCTGAGTTCTCCTCGTCGGCTGCGACCTCGGCTGCGACGGCAGCAACGTCCGCGTCAACTGCTGCGACTGCTGCGTCGATGACGGCCTCCTGCTCGGCGACGGCCTCTTCGATCACAGCCACGGCTGCGTCGTCGATCGGCACTACTACGGTTTTGGCGGGAGCCGGCTTCTTGTCGGCGTCGAGTCTGTTGAAAATGCCCATGGCGTTATTCTCTTTGGTGATGGTGTCGGGTTCAGGTTCGGCAGGGATTGCGTTGATCCGATCAATCCTAGCACGGTATGCGACTGGGTGTTCGGCCCGGCCACAGATTCTTGCAAACGGGCAGCCGCCATACGACTGGCATGCTCCCTTGGCACGAGGGCCTTCGATGTCGCTCCACTTAGTTTCGTCGCGCATCGTTTTCTTGTAGCGCAGCATGTCGGCAGCGGCCGGCTCCAACGTCTTCTCCCAGAACTCCTGGATGATGTCCAGCTCGACATCGACCTCGACGGCCTTGACGAGCAGGTCGTCGGGGTTCTTGACGAACTGGTTGTGGCGCAGCAGCACAGTCTCGGGCAGCTCCTCGCCGGCCTCCGCCAGCTCGATGATCGCAATCGCCGCGTAGAGGAGCATCTGCGGGTCGGCCAGCAGGTCCGCCTGCGACTTGCAGTAGCCGCGACTCTTGACCGACTTGTGGTCCTCGACCACGCCCGGCGACTTGACGTCGCGGTAGCCACAGACACCAACGCCCGGCACCATTTGCCTCGGCGTGAAGTTGCGGCCGTTCCAGACACCGATCGGCGCCTCGATCTCGCGGTCGGGCATGCGTCGCAGCACACCCTCCTCGATACCCTTCTCGACGAGGCGCTTGACCAGCGACGCATCGAAGTCGCCCAGGCCCTTGTTCCAGCCCTCGGGCCAGAGGTCGAGAGCTTCCCCCGTGGTGCGGTCGCGGCCTTGGTCGTCGGCGTCGAGGAAGCGCTCGCACGCCTCGTGCAACACATCGCCGAACTCGAACTTGAGTTGGTTGGCGAGGTCCGGCAAACGGATGACCTTCTGGAACCACCACTTGCGCGGGCAGGTCAGGAAGCTATCGAACTGCGAGGCCGACGCGGTGTGTCCGAAGACGCGGTAGTCGAAGTCCTTGCGGTAGTCTCTCGTGCAGTTGCTCATTGTGTTGTGTCCTCTCCGTATTGTGCTTCAACCAGCTTCGCTAGCTTGGCGCGCTTGGCGCCGCCATCGTCTGCATACTTGTAAAGCAGCCTGACGTCTACATCCCACCAGCGTTGCTGGATCTTGTTGCCGTTCATGTTCTCGCGGCGTGCCTTCACTGAGCTGTCGAACCCTGGCGACATCAAGTTACGCATGGCTGCGCCGATCTTGCCAAGGCTGAGTTGCACGTTGCTCTCGTTGAGTTGCCTGTGCTGCTCCTCGATGGCGGTCGATGTGATGAGCAAGCGATCGTCGGCGAGGGACATGCCTTCCTTGACGCTCGGCTGCGAGACGCTCTCCAGGGCGGTGAGGATGGCTCGGCAGATAGCCTCGGGCGCTACTCCGGTGGTGCGTAGTGATTGCACGACCTCGGTGTCGGCCCGTCCTTCAACGAGCAGGCGCTTGTCGCGGTCGCCGAACTGGTCGCGGTTCTCGTAGAGCCACAGCAGGTGCTTCGCCAGGGTGTAGTTCGATGGCGAGCCGTCGGCTCCTTGGACCCATCCCTTCGTGTATTCGAGTCCACCCTTCGCGCGCAGGTGTAGAGAGGCCGCCTGCTTCACGTCCAGGTGGAGGAGGCGCTGCGCAATGGCAGCTTGGTCGTCTGCATCGTTCGAGCGCTTGGCTGCGAGCTGCTTCACCACGTCCAGGTTGTTGGCCGTGAACAGGACGCGCATCGGGTTGCGGACCTCGATCGGGGTTTGGAACTTGATTTCGATCGTCGTGGGCTCGCCTCCAGTCAGCGACCGGAACTGGTCAGTAATGTCGTGAGTCCCGCTCGGCAGGCCCTCGTCCACGATCAAGAACGGCGAGTCCATCAGCGTCTTGTTGAAGCGTCCGGTCAGCACCGTCTTGTCGGCGCGGCATGGATTCTCCAGCGTCTCGCTCAGACCTTGCGCGAGCATGCCCTTGCCGGCTCCAGCGGCCCCCGCGAGGGACAGAGCGCAGATCGGGCCGCCCTCGAACTCCAGGCTCCTGGCGAGCCACCTACGCAGCTCCTTCGGGTCGTTGGTGAGCAGCTCCAGCCACTCATCGACGGCCGGGGAGAACGTGGGCTCCAGCGCCTTGCTACGTGCGTAGAGCTTCAGGCAGAGCGTGAGGTTGTCCCACGAGTCTCCACTGATGTGTGAGCGCGTGTAGCCGGAGGCGCCGATGACGCGTTTGATGTCGGTCGCCGTGCGGCAGATGGCCTGCTCGGACACAGCCTTGAGCTTGCCGGTCTTCTCGTCCTCGACTTGCAGCGGGATCTGGTCCCACAGTTCGGCCGTCTTGATGAGCGAGTGGACGCGGGTGGACGGCACAGGGCAATCGCTGTAGTTCCCGTCCGGTTTCAGCGCACGGAAGCGGCCCGAGGGCTCACAGATGAGCAGCACGCGGCGCAGGCCGGCCTGTGCTGTCACTTCATCGGGATCGTGCAGTTCGGCAAGCCCACACGTCTCCTGGACGATCTGGAGCATCGTGCGAGCTTCCACGGCTGCGCGCTCGCGCTGCTCGTCCTTGTTCTGCTCGACGAACGCCAGCTTGGCGGTCTCGTTCTGCATGCACCGCTTGACCTTGCCCCACATGCTCTCCAGCCAATCGGGCGTGCCCGAGTCCGGTTCGAGCTGCTCGACAGGGTCGTGGAACAGGGCGAAGACATCCTCGGCCTCGTAGGTCATCTCTTTGGACATAGGTCCGAGCAGCAAGTTGCACGCGCTGCCGACCATGCGCATCAGAGCGTTGTCGCGCCCACCTTCGTCGGCGAGTGGCTCACCATCGAAGATCGGCGGGTAGCACTCGGTGTGGCGCAGGATGCGTTGGGCCTGCTTGTGCTTCTCGGTCTTGCGCTGGCCGCTGCCAGTCCCGACGAACAGTCGCGCGTGTGATTGCTCGGGTGTCGGTCGCGAGCTGTTGATCAGCTCGATGCCGGCATACTTGTCGCTATACGCAGATTGCTTGGTGACGGGATCGATCGCGTCCGGGTTCGTAGTCCCTTTGCCTTGGCGCACCATGAACCAGCGCGTGGTCCATTGCTTGTGGCCCCCGCGGATCACCTTTGGTGCGCGAAACAGGCGGGTGTAGTCTGCACACGCGGGGTCCATCACGAGGCCGATCTCGCCGTAGACCTTCATGAGTCCGCGGATCAAGTCTTCCGACGTGGCGACAGGCACCGGGGTGGTCAGCTTGTGGACGAACCGAGCGCCATGCTGCGTCGTATAGACCAGCGGCGCAGCGATGTTGCGCGTGCCTAGCTCGGCGTCGATGGACGGCATGACTGCGATGAAGTCTTCGAGTGCCTCGGTGGTCCAGGTCGGCTTGCCCTCGTCACTTGGCGGCAGGTCCTTCATGTCCTCCTGGTCTTGCAGGTCGAAGTCCATGACGATCGCAACCGTCACGACGTCACCGCCTGCCTCCTGGATCGATGCCACGCACGGCTTGTTGATGCGAGGGAACGCTTGAGTGGTCAGCTCGCCGTCGTCGATGACTCCGTAGGTCATGAAGTGGACGTCGGAGGTGAACTCTCGGTCGAAGACCGCGTCGAACTCCAGTAGATTGAGCGCGGTGGCACCCTCCATTTCGGAGAGATTGTTGATGCCTGCTTGGCGCTTATCGTTGGTCGTTGGTAGGTGTATCATCGGTGGAATGTTATCACAGAAGTTCGAGGTCGGCTTCGACCTCTTCGAGATTGACGCCTTCGCGCCAGTGAACTTCACCCTCGAATGGCTCGCTGCCTTTCACGGGTGTTCGCAGTTCGACAGCGAGAACGAGTCCGCCATCTGAGTCCAAGAATGGAGTAACGATCTTGCCCACTCGGCCCTCGGGCACAGTGAACTCGTCCCGCACCACAGTCCGAACGAATCGGACCTTGCGTCCTACGTGGTGCGTCCACTTCTGGTCGCGCCAGAAGCGCTCGGCTAACTGGCGCGGGTCGGTCATCGGCGGTTGCCCTTGCGCTTGCGGGTCTCGACCCAACGCTCGAAGCTACTGCCCTCGTTCTCCTCTTCGCCGCGGTTGCTATGGCCGCGCTTCTTGCGCGTGCGGTTGAAGCGGTTGATCTGGATGGCTGCCTCGTCGGAGTGCAGCTCGTCCAGGATCACGTTGAGTTCGTCTTGTTCTTGTGTTTGTTGGCGTGTCATCGTTCTAGTCTCTGGTGTTGAGGAGCAGGGTGCCCTCGGTTTGGTGCATTGGACGGATGTCCAAATTGGAAGTGTCGAAGATCCCGTCCTCGGCGAGGGCGAGTTCGATTTGGCAGGTCGCGTGTTCGAGGTCAGTGGCCCAGGTGAGGCCAACGATCTCGTCGTTGATGATTGCGTAGTAGAGGTCCATGGCTGTTGTCCGGGTTGGGTGTTGGTGGCGGCTTCACTTAGATCCTACCACCGATTTGGAAGGGTGCCGGATTAGTATCCGTGATTCCCTGAATCAGCCGGGCCAGCGTAGGTTGGCTTGTATCCGCCGGGGCGCTTAGCTGCGCCGCTGACGAGGTCACCGCCTAGCGCCGTGAGTTCATCGCCCAGGTCACGCGCGGTGAACTGTGCGGCAACGTGGCGCGCTCGAAGCACGCGCAGCATGCTGTTCTTGGTCTCGCCCTTGGCCCAACCCTTGAGGCAGTTGCGCAGGTGGTCCGAGTCCATGGTGTTGATCATGTAGACGAACCCGTCCTTCGTCTTCCAGAAGCCACCGGCAGCCAGCTCAAGCATCTGGATGCGACGGTCGAACACGTCGAACTCATCGTCCGTGGCCATAGTCGCCTCTATAGCTGCGAGGCGTTCGTATACGCGCTCGTCCGGGCCGGTCTCGTTCGAGCCGATGTCTGCCTCGATGTCACCGATGCGCACCTTGAGCGCTTTGTTGGTGCGTTCCAGGCGCTTGGTCGCGCGGCCTTGTTCCCAGGCGATGACGATGAAGGCGGTCAGGAAGAGGATGGTTTGGATGTCCATGGTTCTAGTCAGGTTGGTTTGTTGGAATGAGTCCGAGCGGCGAGTCCGCCATTCGAGTCTAGCGCACGATTGGAAGTGAGGTCGAGTTAGGTTGCGGAAAAACTGAGTCCGCGTTTGCAGTTACACTGAGTCCGCATTTGCAGTTACAAACTGAGTCCGCGTTTGCAGTTACACTGAGTCCGTGTTTGCAGTTACAACTGGATCTGGATTTTTCTCGAATCGGGATTCTCAAAATGAGATCGCGTGTCCCGATTTGGGATTTCCCATTTTGGGATTTCCCGATTCGGGACGATCCCGATGTGAGACTTCTCAATTTGAGACTTCCCGATTCGGGACGATTCTCTTTTTGAGACTTCTCAATTTGAGACTTCCCGATTCGGGACGATTCTCATTCTGAGCCTTCCCGTTTCGGGATCGCATCGCGGGCGATGCTGTCGCGCGCACGTTGGCGCCGTTCGGCGATGCGTTGCGCCACCGCGGGCGCTAGCGCGCGACGTATTGCACGGCGCCGCAATCCGCGCGCTATGGCATCGGACAACGCGCGCCCCGCTTGAGCGCTTGCCAGCATGCTAGCGGCGCCCGTTCGATACTCGGCAAGGGCGCGTTGTTTCGCTTGTGCGCGCCTGTTCTCGGAACGGCCTACGGATAGGCCGGGCGCCTGTTCGTCGATTAGGGGCGAACGTGGCGCCCCGGTTTGGGCGTTGTCGCGTTCGTGCCAGAACTTACGCGCGCACGTGCGCCACCGCTCAAGCGCTTCCGCACGCGGTCGGTTCGGCCATGGCTCGAAAGGGCGCCACACAAACGCACGGCGCACGGGATCCCAAGTAGGAACCCGTGCGCCGTTGTCGTTGTTGGTGCTGTCGTCTGGCGACGTCATTGCGCCACCGCTGGCACGGTTGCGCCGACTAGCGTTGATTCGGAAAACGTGCGGGCGTCAACGTCGGCCGCGAACGCGACTAGTTGCGCCGCTAGCGCGCGTGCGGTTTCGGGCGTCAAGAATGGTCTGGCGACGACGATACCGTCGGGCGTTTCGACGGACAACGCGACGACGTTGCGAAAACGGTAGACGTAGAACGATTCGGTTCGGTTCATACGTCAAACGCCCCGCATTGCCAAACGGCAAGCGGGGCGATTGTGGCGCGCGTGCGGGCGCTAGTCTTTGAACGGCAACGGTTGCGTGCGGTCGTTGTTGAATGCAACGCGCGCTAGCGCTTCCGCTACGCGGCGCACGTCATCGTCATCGATGGTCGCGACGTTGTCGCCGATCATTTCGACTAGCGTTTGCGCGTTCGTGAGTTCGTCGGAAAGCGCTGGCACGGTTGCGCGCACGGGTTCGTCATCGCCCGCGAACCGCAACGCGCCCGAATCGTAAAGCATCGCGATAGCGGGCGTTGCCCCTAGTCGTTTTTTGTCCTTTTGGAATTGGACCCAATCGGTTCCGGTTGGGGCGCGCCACCCTAGGCCGGATTGCGCCGCAATGAACCGTTGCGCAATGTCGTCGGCGGATTCGTCGGACGGGCGCCCCTGTTCGCTTGCAACCGTCATCAATTCGTTATCAAGTTCGCTATCCTTTTCGACGTTGATCGTGAATGCCTCAAGGTCGGACAACTTGAGCGCTTCCGCTAGCGCTTTGGCGACGTCGTCGCGTTGCCAGTCTTCCCACGATTCCGAATCTTCCGCCCATTCCGCGGCCGATAGCGCTTCATCGTCAACGACCGGATACGTTTCTAGGCCGATGATTGCATCGACGACGTCGGGCGATGCTTCCGCGTCAAGTTCGACCGCTAAGCTATCGCCAATCCATCCTAGGCCGTCATCCGCGTAACTGTCGGCGGTTTCGAGTTCGATGATGCAATCGGCGTTGACCTTCCCAAGCATATCTTGGCCGTAGCTATCGGCGTGCGCGTGCGGAATGAACAGGAACCGCGACGCGGGATCGCGCAAGTTCTCGGCAGTTGCCGGCAACGTGCGCGCTAGCGAGTATCCCGAAACGGGTAGCGTATCGGTGACGTCGTAAGGTTGCGCAACCGTTGCGCTATCGAGTTGCCCCGCGTCCAATGCGTAGCGATACGTGCAACGCAAGTTGCGCACGGCGCCGTCATCGCGCAAGAACGCGACCAGTCCGCGCAAGTCTTCCAACGTGCGCAATGTGTGCGTTTGGTCGCCACCGATGCCATTGTAGACGGTGACTAGGAACGGCGCGACGGGCGAATCGGTCGTGATTCGGTAGCGTTCGCGGTGCAGATCGACGGTTTCGGATGCGTTCATAGGATGCTTTGGGTTTGGGTTCGGCGCGACGTTGCGCCAAGTAGTGTATCGCCTGTTCGTCTGGTCGGCTTGAGTTACTTTCCGACATTCCGCACAAGTAGGAACGTGGCGAACAGGGTAGCGAACAGGAAGTAGGCGAACAATCCGTAGGCGCTAGCGCGCACGACGTCAAACGCCCCGCGTAGCGTCGTTGCGCGATTGTAGGCGCGACCGTAGGCGCGCCCCTTGCGATAGGCGCGCACTAGACGTGCGCCCCGTGCAAGCGCTCAAGGGCGCGCCCCATGAATTGCAACCGTTCGACGTCGCGCAACGACAACGGGCGCACGTTGCGCATTTCGTAGCGAACGACGTGCGCCAGGACGTTGGCACGTTCGCCCGGAAACTTGAGCGCAATCGCCAGGACGGGCGCTAGCGCGTTGCGTTTGCTTTGGCCGTTCATCGGTTCGCCCCCGTCAAGCGATCGACCGCGACAAAGTGGCCAACGGCTTCCCGCGACGTGGGATCCGTGACAACTGGCAACGCGACGGGATCGGATCCCATTTCGCTACCGTCGCGCGGATCGGGCGCATATTGCGCAATGAACAATTCGCGCCCCTTGCCAGCGAACTCGATTCGCTTGTATTGACGGCCTAGGCCGTTCTCGAATGCCGACGGGATCGACAAACCCAAGGAACCCTTGAGCGAGTAGCATTTGACGTCCGGGCGATACGCGGAAAGGATAGCGCGCAACCGGCTGCCGGTCGTGCGCGTTTCCCAACCGGCGGTCCCGATCATGATTCCGCCCGGAACGTGGCGCGCGATGACGTTGCCGTGCAACTTGTAGCTATCGCCATCGGTTTCGGAATTGGCGACGCGTGCGGGCGCGTTGTTCAGGAAGGGGAAAACGGTTTGTGTTTCTACTTTGCGCATCGGATTACTTGTTTCGGGTTGCGGCGCGAACTTGCGCCATTGGAGTCTATCGCCTGTTCGTCTGGTCGGCTTGAGCTAATTTCGGGAAAGGGCGCCACCGTGCGAAACGCGCAACAATAGCGCGCCGCGTATTTCGTGCGTCGCAAGGAAGTGGTCGCGTGCTTTGTAGTCGGCTTCCGCACGCGTGCGCGCAAAGATCTTGCACGTGCGCCAACGGTATCCGGTTTCGGCGTGCGGGCGAACTTCCGCGCGTGCGATCCATAGCGGCAAGGTTTCGATTGTGTCCATTGTGTTCCTGTTCGGGTTTGGGTTTGTGTCGGCCTAGTCGAACGCGTGCGCCATGATGGCGATACGTGCGACAAAGTAGAGCGGGACAGATAGCGCGACAATGGCGAGGATCGTGCGGGCGAATGTGTTGCGTGCGTTGTTCATTACAGAAACCATATCGGACGTTGGCGCGTTCGGCTTGAGCGGATTGCGTTAGTATTTCGGGTCGGCCGCATCGATTAGGGCGCGCCCGATCCATGACGGGATCGCATCGGCAACGATTAGGCCGTCCAACGTGCGACGGTGCGCCGTGCGACTGTTCGACGAATCGTTGCGGTGCGTTTGGCGCACGCCATCGATAGCGGCGCGGATAGCTTTGGGCGAATCGAAACCCAAGGCGAGTAGCGTTTCGGCTTCCGGTTGGTTTGCCAACGTGGCGCCGCGTAGGACGTGGCGCGCGGACAAACCTAGCGCGTGCGGATCGACGGCGCGCAAGTCTACCGATGGCGCCTGTTCGGGTTCCCATGGGTTGCCGTCTAGCAAGTTCTCGATTGCGCGCACGGTCGTTTCGTTGTCGGTTGCCTGTTCGGGCGCCTGTTCGGGTTCGGGTTGCCCCACGAACTCAGGTTGCCCCGCAATCGGCATTGCAACTAGCGCGACCGAATCTTGGCCAAAGCGAACCGCGTAGGCCGTAGCGATCGCGCGGAAGGTTTCGCGGTCGGCTTCCGTGCCGAACGATTCCAGGATGGCGCTACGTTCGCGAATGAGCTTCCCGGTTGCATCGTCGCGCCATCCGCCGAAACCTACGGTCAACGTCCAACCGGGCAAGCGGGGCGCGACGACGTCGGCAATGAACGCGTCAAGGGCGGATTGTTCGACAATGTCGTTGCCGACCGCGGCGCGCGATTGTTCGGGAACGTCGCGACCAAAGAACAGGCGAAAGGATAGCGGGGCGGATTGGTTCGGCATCGGATTAGTTGTTGACCATTTCGGCGACGTTGGAAAGCACGCAAACGATCGGCGTTGCGATCATGGCGACGATTGCCAGCTTGCCCCAGTTGTTGGCGAGGATGGCGAGTAGGTCGGAAGCCGTTTCGGTGATTGCGTTCATAACGACAGATGATACCCCACAAACGGCGTTGCGGTCGAGCTAGCGCCCGGATATTCGGCGGAACGCCCGATGGCATCGCCCGGTAGTTTTCTCGAATTGTTGGACGTCCTAGGATGGCGCTAGTCGTTCCCATTCGGGCAAACTCGCTACAAGTTCGATGCCATCGCCGTTTGAGAGAATCGGAACCGTGCCAGACGGTCGAGCCATGGCGAGAACGTAGGGCGCCGGATACGGGCGCCCCATATAGTAGGTCAAGGGGACACGATGCGCCGTG
>TARA_R110002095_G_scaffold94422_2_pt1 | contig 57891 bp, 40 predicted proteins | sample TARA_R110002095 | Tara Oceans TARA_R110002095 (sample SAMEA4397255) | marine metagenome | biome: Polar Biome; feature: [SRF] surface water layer (ENVO:00010504); material: water (ENVO:00002006), including particulate matter (ENVO:01000060) such as... | depth 5 m | reverse complement strand
AGTGGTTCTGTGTTGGCGTGCAATGGCATCCACAAAATCATTCGGCTGACGAGAATAATGCGTAAAACTGCTGCTGACGAATTATCGGAGCCCAGGGGGGGATTTCTCAAATTGGCAGGTTGAGACTGGGCGAATCTAAGTGGGAAGAGTCAAATCTTCCCCATGGTGCGGTGAGGAAGGAGTTCGACGAAAACAGATTCTGCGAGAACAGGTGCGGCTTGTTTGGGTTGTTACCGTGAAGTGGCAAGCCGTGCGTAGTGCTGGCAGATCTTGATACAGGAAATGATCGTTCCTTGATGGTTTTCTGTGATGTTATTAATTACCGGGTGTTCAAATTTGGTGGTCAGTGTGTACGTGGGGTAGGTTGACCGCCATCTTCAGAACACCCGGTAATTTTTTCCCCTTTGAGGTCTCCTGAAATGGAAGCCGTCGTTTCCGGAAAATTGCGCGACCTTGATCACGCCGATCTATTTTGTCAAAATTTAGTTTGGATTCGATCAAGCATTCCGAGGGGGCTATATGAAATACTTACTTCTTTTGCTACCGCTGTCGCTACCCAGTTTCGTTCAAGCAAAAGAATACTGTGTGACTGTTCCGCCAGAAGCACTAAAGCTTCCTGCTGTGTATACCAAATATGTGAGTGCCAGCGGGTATCCGGTTGTTTCCTTTGATCGAGTGAATAATTATGCTTTGAAAGAGGCAGCTTGGTTAATCGATACGATGCTTGCCCACCGACCAGACATTCGTAAAGCAATGATTAAGAGTGGCTCACGGTTCATCGTGATTCCTTTTGATGCATTCACTACCGATATTCCAGAATATGCACATTTAAAACCCAAGGATTTCTGGGACGTGCGTGCGCGGGGGCTCGGTGGTTCTCCAACAGATGCCGTCTGTTCATGCGGAGAAGAGAATTTGCTCGCATTTCCCGGTGATCCTTACGCAGCGGAATGTATTTTAATTCATGAATTTGCACATAATATTCACTTGAGAGGGCTGAACCGGGTTGATCCAACGTTTGGTGAGCGGCTAGAAAAAATATATCAACAAGCAATAAAATCTGGTCTATGGAAAGGGAAATATCCTTCAGTAAACCGGATGGAGTATTTTGCTGAAGGGGTTCAATCCTGGTTTAGTAACAATCGTGAAAATGATGTTGATCATAATCATGTTAACACGCGAGAAGAGTTGATTGCCTATGATCCGGATTTGGCTGCATTGTGCAAAGAGGTGTTTGGCGAGACAAAACTGGTTTATAGTAAACCTACTGCAAGGTTGAGAGATCATTTAGAGGGATATGATCCCGCAAAAGCCAACACTTTTGAATGGCCCGAGCATTTGAAAGCAGCAAAGAAAAAAATTATCGAAGACGCAAAAAAACGAAATCAGCCATCTAACGCATCAAAATAACAGTTTAGAATTCACGAATTGTAAGAAAGTGTGGTCCTGATCATTGTCGATTTACACTGATTATCTGGTTCTGGGGCTGGGGGGAATGGGCAGCAGTGCGTTGTACCATCTGGCGCGTCGTGGTCTAAAGGTACTGGGTATTGAACAGTTCGGAGTGGCCCATGATCGGGGAAGCTCACACGGCGATACTCGGATCATTCGTAAAGCCTATTTTGAGCATCCCAATTATATTCCCTTATTACAGCGTGCCTATGAATTATGGCGTGAGCTGGAGCAGGAATCAGGAAAACAACTCTTCAATCCCTGCGGCTTAATGGTGGCAGGTCCTCCTGAGGGCGAAGTCATTCAAGGCGTGCATCTGGCTTCCCGGTTGTATGATGTCGCAGTTGAGAAAGTCTCTGCCGCTGAAACGGCAGCGCGATTTCCCGGATTTCAAATTCCGGACGGATTTGAAGTAACGCATGAACCCGAGGCCGGTTTTCTGTATGTGGAAGAATGTGTGCGGACTCACATTGAGTGTGCAGAGCGGCACGGAGCGCAGGTTTCTCTTAATGAGAAAATTCAATCGGTAACGGTTAACGACCAGATGATTGAAGTCAAAACCGAGGCACAACACATCATTGCCTCCAGGTTGATAGTGACGGCAGGTGCCTGGAGCAGTGCGTGTCTGCAGGAACTAAATCTGCCGCTGGAAGTCGTGCGAAAGGTCCTGTTCTGGAACCCGGTTCAGCAGCCTGTTTACAATCTGGATCAAGGGAAGGGAGGCTTCTTTTTTGATATGCCGTTCGGTGAGTTCTACGGGTTTCCCTCACTGGATGGGATGACCGTCAAGCTTGCTGAGCACGGAGGAGGAGAGCTGATTGTTGATCCGAATCATTTGAATCGGGAATTACAGGCAACGGATGTGTCCGCGGTTGCCCGTTTTATCCGCGAAGTGATGCCGGGCCTGGAGCCTGAACCTGTGCGGCATGCGACGTGTATGTATACGCGGACTCCTGACGGGCATTTCATCGTTGATCGGCACCCGCAAAATCAGGGGGTCGTGTATGGTGCAGGTTTTTCCGGACACGGATTCAAATTCGCTTCGGTCATCGGAGAGATTCTAGCCGATCTGGCAATAGAGGGGCGTACGGCGCACCCCATCGAATTTCTTGCGGCAAACCGTTTCTCTGATGGCTAAGATCAGTCAGCGGGAGTCGTGGGCAGAATGTGGCCCATTTTGTCGCGTTTGGTCTGCAGGTAGAACTCGCGATCTTTATGTGGCGGCGCGACGATGGGGACTTGCTCCACCACTTCCAGATCGAAGCCGGTATAGACATCGGAGTCGGTTTTTTTAGGGTTGTTGGTCAGCAGACGGACTTTGGACAATCCCAGGTCTTTCAGGATCTGAACTCCGACGGTGAAGTCGCGGCTGTCTGCTTTAAAGCCCAGTTTAATATTGGCTTCGACGGTATCATAACCCTCATCCTGCAAGACGTAGGCTTTCAGTTTGGGAATCAGGCCAATCCCTCGTCCTTCCTGAGGAAGATAAACGACAGCACCCGCCTGTTCCTGATAGATCGCGGCCATTGCTATATGCAATTGGTCTCCGCAATCACAACGCAAGGAGTCGAGCAGGTCCCCCGTAAAACAGGAAGAGTGCATTCGCACCAGCGGTGCTTCGACGGAAGAGAGATCTCCCCAGACCAATGCCACCGGTTGCTGACTTTCATGTTCGACCGAATAACCAATGACTTGAACCGTGCCATAGTTTTTGGTGTTGATGGGAACTTCCACTTCACGATGCACCAGTTTTTCGCTGATGTAACGGTGGCGAATGACTTCAGCTGTGGAAATCATGGGGATATCAAACTTCTTTGAAATGGCCTGCAGTTCCTCGGCATCCGCCATTCCGTAGTCTTTCTGGCTGAGGATTTCAATCAGCACACCTACCGATTTTAATCCAGCCATATGTAGCAGGTCACCTGTCGCTTCTGTATGACCGGCACGGCGTAGGATGCCTCCTTGTTTTGCCAGCAGGGGATGGATATGCCCGGGGCGGACAAAATCAGTCGCTTGAGCATTTTCATCGCTCAACGCACGGATCGTGATGGCACGGCATTCCGCACTGACGCCGCTGCCACTGTCCTTATGATCGATGGGGATCAAAAACTGGGTTTTATTGGGCGCAGTGTTTTCTTCCGGGCCAACAATAGGATTGAGCTGCAGGCGGTCGGCGACTTCATCCGGAAGGGACACACATAATTCACCGCTTCCGTGCCGGAGCAGGAACTGCACAATCTCTGGTGTGATGGCTTCGGCGGCGACGATAAAGTCGCCTTCATTTTCCCGTTCACTGGAGTCTGTCACGATCACAGGCTTGCCAGCCCGCAATTGTTCGAAGACGTGCTGGATGTTGGAAACGGGGAGTTCGGTGTTTGCAGGATCAGCCATGGGAATGTTTTAAAGCCATCTGGGATGTAGGTAATGAAGCGAATTTACAAAAATTCCCCCGAGGGGAACTCCTGCAGCAGAATCTGTGCTAGCTTTTATTCTATAGAAGAGACTTTTGCAGGCAATCTAAGAAATCTTGTTTTTGAAAGAACAGTGTGATTCCCTTCAAATAATATCGCATCAAGGGCTGTATTAAAGAGGTAACCGCATTTTAATGATTGTGCCGGTATTTGGAATTTTCTGGTATTGGACGCTCAGTCTGGCTGATAACAAACAGTAATGTCAGGTTGGTTGAGTTCGTTTTTGTGATGTGTCATGTGGACAAAATAACAGGTTCGTGTCGGTCGGCTGGCTAAAACGTTGACAATTCAATAAACTTTGATACATTGAAGTATCAGGAAAAGTACATTTGATAAATGGACTTGGACTGTTCCACAAAAATCAACCAGGCAGTCGAGTACTGATTGGTTAACTTACCTAAAAAAGCTTCCCTTACAAACCAGCCATTTAACAAGCGTTTTCAAATAATTTGCTACTTTGAAAAGGTCTGTTTGTAATCACGCCAAACAGCATGCTGTCAGACCTGAAGTAAAAAACAAAACCAGTTACACAGGAGTTGATGTATGGATTTCCGAATCACAGGCTCTCGGACGCCCCTTATCCTTATGCTATGTGGAGTGCTGACTCTGTTTCTTGTTTCTGGTAGTGGTGCGGCGAATGCGCTGGCGGCACCTGCCGCTGATGCAAAGGTCGATTTTAAAGAAATTCAAATCGGCCCTCATCCGGGGGAAAAAGAACTGCTTCTGTTAAGAGGCCCCGATTCGCGACAGCAGGTGTTTGTGACCGGTGTCTTGCCGAATGGCAAATTACAGGACCTGACACGGGATGTGACTTATGCCATCACACATCAGAATATCGCTTCGATTTCGAACGATGGTTATATCACCCCTCATAAAGATGGTCAGACTCAATTAAAAGTAACCACGAAGAATGGCAAGACTGCTTCCATTCCGGTTTCGATCCAGGGTATTGCGACACCTGAGGCGATCAATTTCAAAAATCAGGTCGTTCCTATTTTTACCAAGTTGACCTGTAACAGTGGTGGATGCCACGGGAAAGCCAGCGGACAGAACGGTTTTAAATTGTCATTGCTCGGTTTTTATCCAGAAGACGATTTTGAATTCCTGGTCAAAGAAGGCCGGGGACGTCGTTTGTTTCCAACATCGCCTGCCGAAAGTCTGTTGTTGACCAAAGGGACCGGAGTCACGCCGCACGGTGGTGGCAAATTGATTAAGCCCGATTCTTATGAGTACCGTCTGCTCTATCGCTGGATTGAACAGGGCATGCCTTATGGTAGTGACAAAGACCGGACGGTTGCTTCGATTACCTGTTTTCCTCCGACCCGTACAATGGGACAGGAAGCCGAACAGCAAATTTCTGTGATTGCCACCTATTCCGATGGTTCGACCGAAGATGTGACGCGGATGGCTCTGTTTGAAGCCAACGATACGGAAATGGCGGAAGTCAATAAAACAGGTTTGGTCAAAACATTAAACCTGTCTGGTGAAGTCGCCATCATGGCTCGATACCAGGGGCAGGTTTCGACGTTCCGTGCGACAATTCCTCTGGGAATTCAGATTGCTTCGTTACCCGAATCCAAAAATCTGATTGACGAAGCCGTCTTCAATAAACTGAAAGTATTGGGAATTCCTCCCTCACCAGTTGCCAACGATTCTACGTTCATGCGACGCGTCTATATCGACATCACGGGAACCACACCCAGTGAAGAAGAAGTCAATGTATTTCTGGCTGACAAAGATCCTGCCAAACGGGATAAGCTGATCGATCGTTTGATTGACAGCCCTGCATATGCAGATTACTTTGCCAATAAATGGAATATGGTTCTACGGAACAAGAAGCTGCAGCCCGTTGATATTGCAGGCACGAATGCCTTCTATCAATGGATCTGGAACAGTCTGTACGAGAATAAACCTTACAATGAGTTCGTCGGGGAGATTCTTTCTGCTTCAGGTGAATTCCGACAGAACCCCGCTGTGGTCTGGTACCGCGAAGTCAATACTGTCGAAGAACAAGTTGAAGATACCGCGCAGTTGTTTCTAGGATTGCGTATTCAATGTGCGCGTTGTCATCACCACCCCTTTGAAAAATGGAGCCAGAATGACTATTACGGTCTGGCAGCCTTCTTCAGCCGGGTGGGAACAAAAGATCCGACTGCCGGATCAATCGGAACACGTGGTTTCCGTGATAAACGCGTTTTCCATAAAGAGGGTGCTGCCACCGCGAAGAATATTCGCTCGGGAGAAAATCTGAAACCGACGGCTCTGGGAATGCAGCCTCTGGATCTCAGCCCGGAGCGTGATCCCCGGGTCGCGCTGGTACAATGGTTATCTCGCACCGACAATCCGTTCTTTGCGAAGGCATTGGTCAATCGCTACTGGAAACACTTCTTCGGTCGAGGAATTGTGGAACCCGAAGATGATATGCGGGCGACGAATCCTCCTGCCAATCCGGAGCTGCTGGATGGTCTGGCAAAACACTTTGTCGAAAGCGGCTTCGATATGAAGGAACTGGTACGTGCCATCTGCCGTTCCAATGCCTATCAGCTCAGTTCGCTGCCGAATGAACATAACCTGAAGGATAAGCAGAATTTCTCCCGTTATTATCCCAAACGACTGACGGCAGAAGTGTTGTATGATGTCTTCCATCAGGTCACAAATTCGACGCAGCGGTTCTCAGGACTTCCTGCAGAAACCAAGGCGATTCAGATTACAGATGCGACTTCGGCTCCTTACTTCCTGAAAGTGTTCGGGCAGCCTCAGGCAGATACCGCTTGCGAATGTGAACGTTCGCAGAGCGCGAACCTCGCTCAGAGTCTGCACCTGCTGAATAGTAAAGAAGTTCAGGATAAGATCACCGGCGGTGCCAGCCGTGCGGCAATGCTAGCCAAGGATACGAAGCGATCGAATGAGGAAAAAGTAAAAGAATTGTATCGCTGGGTTTACTCCCGTGCACCTCAAGAACAGGAAATGAAATTCGCACTCTCCTATATTGAGCGGCATAAAGAAAAGCCTCAGGTTGCCTACGAAGATATCATCTGGGCTTTGATCAATACCAAAGAATTCCTGTTTAACCACTAAATTTGAATTCCGATAAAAGTCTCTGAAATTCAAGCTGACAGCTATTTTAGGTTTAGACAATGGTTGTCAGCTTTTTTACAATAAAGTTAAGATAGCCTGTGGCTCCGGTTCTTTTGTAAAGAGCCGGCGCTGCTTGCGGGCTCCCTCCTGAATTCCTCCCAGAAACTTCCATCCAGAAAATTGGTAGCAGTATTATGACGCATACGCGATTTTTTGACCGACGTCGTTTATTTGCGAAGGTTGTTTGTTTTCTTGTCGCAGGAATTGGTTCGTACTGTTTGACGAACCTTCAGACCATCCAGGCACAATTGCCTCAAATAACTGTGTACGCCGTCTTTCCTCCAGGAGGTCAAAAAGGCCAGACTGTAGAAGTAAAGGTGACGAATGGCAAAGATCTGGAAAAACTGGACTCACTCTGGTTCAGTCATCCAGGAATCAAAGCTGTTTCCAAGATGCAGGACAGCAACGGGAAAAAGACACCGGTCGCCAATACCTTTCTGGTTACGGTTGGCAAAGAAGTACCCGTCGGCGTGTATGATGTCAGAGCACATGGTCTGTATGGACTGAGCAACCCACGTTCGTTTGTTGTGGGCGATCTAGCCGAGAAGGCAGAAGCAGAGCCGAATAATAAACCCGACCAGGCAACCGCCGTTGCCATGGATTCCGTTGTGAATGCGGGCCTGCAAGGGGCCACCGACGTCGATTATTTTTCGTTCCCCGGCAAAAAGGGAGATAAGGTTTCCATTGACTGTCGGGCCGCTCGTATCGATTCGCCAATGGTTGCCGTCGTCGCGCTGTACGGCCCCGACAAAAAACGTCTGGCCAGCGAACGTGATACCTTTCGCAACGACCCTTATATCAATTTAACACTGCCTCAAGATGGCACGTATCAGGTAAAAGTGTATGACCTGACCTACTCTGGTGGGGCACAACATATTTATCGCTTGAGTGTGCATAAAAAACCGCATATCGAATTCATTATGCCCCCCTCTGGAACGCCGGGGACGACTTCAAATTACACATTGTTCGGCTATAACCTGCCGGGCGGAAAAATCTCGGATTCGAGTATCGGCGATGAGGCTCTTCAGGAAGTACAGGTTTCCATTGCCCTGCCTGCGAAACCAACTACGTTGGAAATGGGAGAGCATGGCTTTCCGCATGAAGCGAGTGCAGATGGGTTTTCCTATGTCTGGGAATCACCGGCCGGAAGTTCAAATCCGATGACGATCTTCTTTGCGGAAGGAAAAATCGTTCGCGATGAGCAGACGAAAGAAGAAACCTTAAGCATCCCTGGAGAGCTTGTCGGTCAGTTTGAAGCGAAAAATGATGTCGATACCTTTCGCTTTACCGGTAAGGCCAAAGAGAAGTATTCGATTGAAGTCTTTGGGCAGCGAAACGGAATTGTGATGGACCCGGTGATTGTCGTTGATCAGGTGGTTAAAGATAAAGAGGGTAAAGAAACATTCAAACGTCTGGCTAATGTGGGAGCGACCAGTGTCTTTCCGGATCTGGGCGGCAAGTTATTCGATACGCGAACCGATGATCCTTACTATCTGTTTACCGCTCCCGCTGATAGTGAATACCGGGTAACATTGCGTGATCTTCAGTTTGAAACACGCGGCAATCCTCGCTTGGTTTATCGGGCGGTACTGAGGCAGCCCAAACCTGATTATCGTCTGGTGGCATTGCCCCTGAATCCACAAGCTGTCAATACCGGCGGCGCTCCCGCCGCGATCGCTCTGCGAAAAGGGGACTGCTTCAAAATCTCCGTGATGGCGTTAAGGCAGGATGGCTTTAATGAAACGATTGATCTTTCGGTTAAAGGCTTACCAGCTGGCGTGATCTGTAAAGCGGCCAGTATTGGTGCCGGCAGTAATAATGCTGAGATGATTATTCAGGCCGATGAAACAGCAAAAAAATGGTTGGGACAGATTCAAATTGTCGGCCAGGCTGCAGGCCCCGATGCCAAGAAACTGGAGCGAGTCGCCCGTGCGGCAACGGTATTGCGTCCCGTGGCTGTCAATATTCGTGCGGAATCTCGAATCACACGTTCGCTGGGATTATCTGTGATTGATGAAGTCGCCCCGTATCAGGTGGTGTCGGATGTGGCAGAAGTCAAAGTGAATCAGGGGCGACAGATTCTGGTCCCCGTCAAAGTTGTAAAGCGGACGGGTTTTGATAATGCCGTCGCGCTCGTTTGGAATGGGGTTCCCAAAAACAGCAATATTACGACACAGAATAAAACGATTGCTAAGGGGAAACAGGACGAATTATTCCAGATATTCGTTAACAATAATGCGAAGCCGGGCGTGTATACGACTTATCTGCAGTCGACCGTTGATGTCTCTTACCGCCGTAACCCCGGTCAGGTCGATGAAGCCAAGAAAGTACAGGCTGAACTGACAAAGAAATTGACCGACGCGCAGGCCGCTCTGGCTGCTGCGACGAAGAAACGAGATGAGATCGCCAAAGCGTCTGATAAGACTGCCGAGCAAAAGAAAGCGGAGCAGGCCAAAGCGGAAGCGGAAGTCAAAGCGGTAACCGCAAGTGTCAAAGCAGCCGATACAGCGAAAAAAGCGGCTGATAAGAAGGTGGCCGCCGCGGAGAAAGCGGCTGCTCCCAAGACCGTGAAAGTGTATGCTCCTTCGACGCCTTTGGTAATCCGCGTCACTCCGGCACCTGTCACTCTTACTTTGAATGTTCCTGGTGGTGGCGCAGTGAAGAAGGGGGCGGCGATTGATGTCAAAGCGACGATCAAACGGATCAATAATTTTAAAGGACCTGTGGAATTAACGTTACCTCTTCCCCCCGGTGTGAAGGGAGTGACCGCAACCACAGTTCAGATTCCTGCGGATAAGACCGAAGTCACAATTCCGATTAAGGCTGGTGCGGATGCCACTGAAGGTGATCTGGCGAATATGGTAGTGCGGGCGAAAGCCGACTTCCAAGGGGAAGCCTTAGTTGATGCACCGATCAAGTTAAAAGTAACCAAGTGATTGTAACGCACTCAAGATAATATTTCAGATTCAGAACAAAGACAGTTGGTCGTTTTTTCAACTGTTGCAACAGTGATAACAGAGGGGCACGTTATGCGGAACCGGTTTGCTAATTTATGTGTAGTGTTAGCTGCAGTTTTTGCCGCTGGAAGTTTTGCAGTGGCGGATGAAAAACCGATCAAACCTGCGAAAGTAGAGTTGGGACGTCCTGTCAGCTTTGAGAAAGATGTTTTTCCCATTCTGGATGCCAATTGCATTGCCTGCCACAACGTTGCGAAAAAAGAAGGTTCGCTCGTTCTGGAAAATGTCGAAGCGTTGATCAAGGGCGGAGACAGCGGTGCTTCTGTGGTGCCTGGAAAACCAGACGAAAGCTACCTCTATAATGTCGCAGCCCGCGTCGAAGAAAGTTTCATGCCTCCGCTGCCAAATAAGGTGGGCGCCAAAGCGTTGACACCTCAGCAGGTCGGCATTCTGCGTCAATGGATTACTGAAGGGGCCAAGTCCAGTGGGAAGTCTGCGGATGCGGGCGTTGCCTGGCAGTCTTTACCACCCGGTTTGAACTCAATTTATGCGACCGCACTTTCTCCCTGGTCACGCTATGCAGCAGTCGGACGTGCAAATCGAATTGCCATCTACGACCTGACATCTGGAATCGAAGCAGCCACGTTGAACGATCCCGCTCTGGTGAAGTTACAAAAGGACGGAAAACCGTTTTATCCACAAGGAGCAGCACATCGGGATTTCGTGCATTCGCTGGCGTTTAATGCTGATGGCAGCCTGCTTGCTTCAGGCGGTTATCGGGTTGTCAAACTCTGGAAAAAATCCATGGGTAATGTCGTCAAGAAAATGGATCTTCCGACAGCAGTCACCGGTATGGCATTGAATGCAGACCGTAGTGTGCTGGCTGTCGCGACCGCCGACAATTCTGCTTCCCTCTGGAAATTGCCCGAAGGAAAGAAACTGGTCGATTTAAAAGGTCACGCTGGCGAAATCAAAGGGCTAGCGTTTACTCCAGATCGTTCGAAAGTGGTAACGTCTTCTGCCGATCAAAGTTTGCGGGTCTGGAATGCCGCCGATGGAAAGCAGATTTCCACAATGAAAACTCCAGCAGTCATTAATTCATTGACTGTCAGTAAAGACGGTGCTCAGGTCATCGCCGGTGCTGCGAACAACATTGTTTATGTCTGGCCGCTGACGATTCCTGCTCCTAAAGAAGGAGAAAAAGCACCGGAAGTTCCCGCCGCTCTGTATGAGTTAAAGGGACATGCCAAGCCTGTCACATCTGTCAAACTGGTACTGCCAGCTGGCACGCAACTGGTTTCGGGTAGTGAAGACGGTACCGTCCGTATTTGGGACCTAAATGGCAAAAAGCAGATTCGCTCGATCAACCATGGAGCGCCTGTGACGGACGTTGATGTCAGCCCCGATGCTAAGAATCTGGTCTCAGTTTCCGTGAATGGGACCGGAAAGATCTGGCAGTTGAGTGATGGCAAAATGCTGAAGGAATTTCGTGGTGATTTGTCTAAAGAACATCAATTGATTCTGGCGACAGAAGCACAGACCGTTGAAAAGCAAAAAGTTGCTTTAGGAGATGCTGCTGTTAAAGCTGCTGACAAGAATGTCAAAGATCGTGAAGCAGAACTGAAAAAACGGACCGAAGAATTAGCGGCTGCGAAAAAGGCTTTACCGGAAGCCAAGAAAAAGGCCGATGAATCTGCTAAGAAAGTGGAAGTAGCCAAGGCAGAGCAGGCGAAGTTATTGGCCGATCACAAGAAAAAAGGTGAAGACGCTGTCAAAGCGGCCAATACGCAAAAAGCGGCTGCTGATAAAGCGGTTGCTGACTCGGATGCAAAACTGAAGCAGATCAACCAGCAGAATCAGACCGCGATTGCCGCTGTTGAGAAAGAGGCGGCTGCAGCAAAGAAGGCATTAGATGATGCCAACGCGGTCAAGCCTGATCCGAAAGATAAAACCGCTGAGCAAAAGAAGAAGGACGCCGTTGCCAACGCAAAGACCGCCTTTGACGCAGTGCAGAAGAAGTTGGCTGCTGCAAAGCAGAAAAAAATAACCGATGAAAAACAGGCAACGCAAGTTGTCCAGACAGCAAAGCAGGCAGTGCCAAAAGCAACTGCTGCGGTCACGGCTGCAACGAAGCTGGCTGCTTCCAAGCCTGATACCAAAGCTGCCGACAAGAAAGTGACTGACGCTGAAGCGGAATCGAAAAAACTGGCTGACGCGGCTACAGCGGCAGAGAAGAAGATTGTCTCTTCGGAGCGTTCTGTCAAAGTCGCCGGCACGACTCTGACAAAGATTAAAGGTCAACTTGCTGATCGAACCAAAGAGAAAGCTGCTGTAGATGCATCGGCTAAGCTACTTGATGCGGCTCTTGCGGAAGCAAAAAAACAGGCAGCCGTTCTGACTCCACTCAAAGCTATTGCTTTCTCTGAAGATGGGAAACAGGTTGTGACTGGAGATGATAGTCACAAAGTGCGTGTTTGGGATGTGGCTACCGGTAAAGAACTGGATACGTTAGCCGGTCATACCGCAGCTGTTTCTTCTGTTGGTTACGCGTCCAAAACAACGGTTGTTTCCGGCAGTGCTGATAAGACGGTTTTGATTCAAAGTATTCAACCCGTCTGGTCGCTAATCGCACAGTTGGGCGCTGATGCCAAAGACCCGATGAAAGTAGGTAGCTCGCCAATTTCTAATCGGGCGCTTTGTCTGGACTTCAGTCCGGACGGAAAGATGCTTGCTGTTGGTGGCGGAGATCCTTCACGGAGTGGTGAAATCATACTATGGGATGTCGCAACAGGTAAAGTGGTCCGGAAACTCGAGAATGCTCACAGTGATACCGTATTGGGTGTGAAGTTTTCTCGTACTGGAAAATCTTTGTTGACCGGTGCTGCCGACAAATTTGTGAAAATCTTCGATGTGGCTACGGGCAAGTTTGTGAAGTCGTTTGAGGGGCACACACATCACGTACTGGATGTTGCCTGGAAAGCAGATGAATCCACCATTGTCAGTTCGGGAGCCGACAATGTGATTAAGGTCTGGAATATTGAAACCGGCGAACAGAAACGCACGATTTCCGGTTATTCTAAACAGGTCACATCAATTAGCTTCCTTGGCTTGGGAGATAGCATTATCAGCGGTGGCGGCGATAAAACCGTTCGCATGCATCTGATCACCAATGGTAAAAATGTCCGCAATCTGGGTGGTTCTACCGACTACGTATATAGCGTCGCCGGTAGCCGGGACGAGACGATTGTAATTGCCGGTGGCGAAGATGGAATCATGCGAGTCTGGGATGCGAAAACGGGTAAGCTGCTTCACAGTTTTAATCCGCCCGCTGTCTCTGGAAATCAGCAGGCCAGTGCCGGAAAATAAGCGTTTTTGAGTAGATAGACGTGCTGAATGTTTTCTTCAAGCGGCTGTGCGAGATTTTCTCGTAGAGCCGCTTTTTTCATGCATTTTAATTGATGTGATCGGCTGAAAACCACCACCTGATTGCACTGTTCCTGCGGACCGATTATATTCGCAGACACACTTGAAACTTGTAAGAAATCAGCAGGAACCATCTCATCATGTCTGAACAGTTAAGTAAACGTCTTTTCGCAGAACTCGAGAGTCTCGTTCTGATCGACTCGCATACGCATATCAATCCTCATTCTGCCGCCTCGACCACTTTGGCAGATATCATGGGGTACCATTACTATACCGAGCTGGCCCACTCAGCGGGTCTTGCCAAAGAGTTGATTGAAGAACCAGGCATTGATCCCAAAGAGAAGGTGGGGCGGCTGGTCACTCAGTTGGGCGATCTGGATAACACAATCCAGCTTAGCTGGCTGCTGGATATCTGCAGTGAATTCTTCGATTTTCAAGAGGATGCGATTACCGAATCCAACTGGGAGAAGCTCTACGATACAGCTGCAGAGAAAATGGCACAGCCCGACTGGGAGCAACAGGTCTTAAAGCAGAGTGGTCTTGAGAAGGTCTTTTTGACGAATGATTTTGATGACCCTTTGGAAGGCTTTGATACAAATCTGTATGTCCCTTGTCTGCGGACGGATGATCTGGTGTTTCATCTGGCAAAGAGTGAAACGCGGGAGCGTTTGGCAAAAGCTACAAAGATGGATATCGGTTGTGCCAGTACGTTAAAAGGAGCAATTGGTGAGCTATTCGCGCATTTCACAGCGAAAGGGGCACGGGCCTGTGCGATTTCATTACCGCCTGATTTTTCACCTGTTGCTATAACTGCGGATCAAGTCGATTCCGCTGTCAGGTCACTCTTTGCCGGCAATGAAATTACTTGTGAAGAGTCAAAAACGGTCAGCCAGTTTGTGTTCTGGACCCTGGCAGAATACTGTGCTGAGCACCAGTTGCCATTCGACTTGATGATCGGCGTAAATCGTCGCGTCTATGAAGCGGGCGTTTTTCAGGGGCAGGATCTGTATGACAAACGGACTTCACTGATCCAATACAAAGAATTGTTCAATGCATTTCCGAATGTGACGTTTCCCGTGTCTGTATTGACGAGTACCAGTAATCAGGAACTGGTCAGTTACAGCTGGATCTTTCCAAACGTTGTCATTAATGGACACTGGTGGTATTCGAATACCCCTGCGTTTATTACGTTTGATTGCAAGAGCCGTCTGGAAGCGGTGCCAAAAACAAAGCAGATCGGTTATTACAGCGATATGTACAAGCTCGAATTTGCCTTGCCTAAGTTCCGCATGTATCGTCGCGTGTTGGCGAATGTATTAGCCAGCGATTTTGTAATGGGCCGCAACTGGTCTGAACAGCGTGCCGTAGATCTTGGAAAACTGGTTCTGCGTGGGAACGTGGAGACCATTTTTGGTTGTTAATCGGGGGGTTCGATGTCTTAACGCGATTGCATCAGGGACAATCGAGCCTTAAAATAACAAGCGTATTCCGTTTTAAATCACGTCTTTCATCGATTCATCATAAAGGTTTCAAATATGGCTACCCTGGTCATGCTGCAAGCCGGTCAAGCTGTCAATTATCCTCTTTCCAGAGAGGAATCGTCGGTGATCGGCCGGCACCCGGATTGCCAGATCCAGCTTGATTCGAATATGGTGTCTCGCCGACATGCGCAAGTGGTGGGCGAGGGTGATCAGTATTTCGTGGAGGACCTGGGCAGTGGAAACGGGACGTTCGTTAACGGCAAGAAAACTGAAGGCCGCACGCAACTGGCTCATGAGGATCGATTGAAAGTCGGTCCGATATTGTTTCGCTTTGAGGCTGACCAAAAGAATAAAGCGAAAAAGAGCTCCATTGTTTCGGCAGTCGATTCGCGCTTCGACTTCGGGTATTCGTCGGATGATGAGGGCGATGGTTCCGCAACGATCATGGGGGCGATCTCCGGTGCTGGTGGGTTTGGAGGTCTGGATGTACGTCCTGAGTCCAAGTTAAAAGCGATGATTGAAATCAGTCGCAGTCTGGCAGGGACCGTCGATCTGGAAAAGCTGCTGCCGCGAGTTCTGACGACGCTGTTTCATATTTTCCCGGCAGCAGACCGGGGTTGTATTTTGCTCAAAGATGAAGCGACTGCAGAGATGGTTCCCCGTGCATTCAAGCATCGACGCGAAGGGGAAGATGCAACGGTCAAATTGAGTCGAACAATTGTGAATAAAGTACTGGAAGAAAAATCAGGGATCTTATCAGCAGATGCCGCCAGCGATTCCCAATTCGATGCCAGTGAGTCGATTTCGAATTTGTCCATTCGTTCGATGATGTGTGTGCCGATGATGGGACTTTCCGAAGAACCGATCGGCATCATTAATATTGATACCCAGAATCCACTCAAGCAGTTTCAGGAAGAAGATCTGGATCTGTTGATGTCCGTCGCCGGGCAGGCAGCACTCTCTTATGAAAGTGCGCGGCTGATGTCTTCTTATATGGAGAAGCAGAAGCAGGACAATGAGATGGACATTGCCCGAGGCGTGCAGCAGGGGCTGCTACCCAGTTCAGTGCCCGAAGTCGACGGATACGAATTTTTCGCTTCTTATCATTCGGCACAGGCTGTGGGGGGCGATTACTACGACATTTTCGAATTGCCTGACGACAAAATCGGGCTTTCGTTCGGAGATGTCGCGGGTAAAGGCGTGCCCGGTGCGATGATTATGGCCCGCATCTCGAGTTGTGTTCAGAATACGATGCGGTTCGTGCATGAGGCGGGCCCGGCCGTGGAAGCAATTAACGATCATATGTGTGACAGCGCGGTAGAAGGCCGGTTTGTGACCTACGTGCTTGTGATTCTGGATACGCGCAATCATCGTCTCTCCCTGGTGAATGCGGGGCATATGTCACCGATGATTCTAAAGCCGGATGGCTCTCTTGATGAATTTCCGGAAGAGAGTATCGGAGTGCCGATTGGGGTGATGGAAGGGTACCCCTACGAAGTGGCCGAACGAGATTTGGCACCTGGGGAAATCGTCGTGCTGTTTACAGATGGCGTGGATGAAGCCATGAATCCCGAAGGGGAGTTGTATACTCTGGATCGAATGCGAGAATTTATCAAAGCCAAACGTGATAAAAATGCCGCGGAATTAGGAGAGGCATTACTTGCGGATGTCAGACGACACGCCAACGGTCGGCCGCAGAACGATGATATCACCATAATGACATTCGGGCGTGTTTCCTGAAGAATGCAGTTTTCTGTTCAATCAACCTGATGGCCTTACCATGTCTGCCAGCCTGTTTTTGCAAAATAATGGCAACTCTTCCAGACTGGAAATCAAGGGGAAGCAGGTCACTCTGGGCCGCCATCCTGATTGTGAGGTCTGCCTCAAGTCCAACACAGTTTCGCGGTACCACGCACGGATCTCGCTGATCGAAGAGGGGCTATATCAACTGGAAGACCTGGGCAGTGGCAATGGTACGTTTATCAATAATGTGCTTGTGAGAGCTCCAATCGAACTGCAGTCCGGCGATCAAATTTCCATCGGCCCGTTTCTCCTGGAATTTTCCAGTGATGCCGAATATGAAAATAACCAGCAGGAAGGACTGTTGACTTCATACGGACTGATTCCTTCTCTGAAAAACGTTTCGGTCAGGCCACCTTCCAAAGATAAATCGACCATTTTGAGAGCGGCTGGAACCAATAGCGATTTGAATCAGTTTCAGATCAAGCCGGAAATTAAATTGAAAGCAATTCTGGAAATCAGCCGCACGGTTGCTTCCGCGTCTGACTTGGATTCGATGGCTGAGAAGGTTCTGGAAGGGTTGTTTCATATTTTTCCTGCCGCCGACCGGGGCTGTATTTTATTACGCGATCGAGAGAATCTGCGATTTTTCCCCAAAGCTGTGCGTCATCGGCGTGAGAATGATCACGATGCCCTGCAGCTCAGCCGCACGGTTCTCAAAGCAGTGACGGATAATAAAACGGGCGTGCTCTCTGCGGATGCGGCCAACGACGAACGGTTTGTAAAAAGTGAGTCGGTCTCGGTGCTGACGATTCGTTCTATCTTATGTGCGCCGATGCTGGGGTTGGATGGTGGTGTGATCGGGATTATCAACCTGGACACGCAGCTTGCCGGCCAGATGTTTTCGGAGGATGATCTGGACCTTCTGATGGTGATTGCCGGTCAGACGGCGCTTTCGTATGAAAGTGCCCGATTGATGATCTCGCATGTGGAAAAGCAGCGGTATGATAATGAAATGGAGATTGCGGCCCGCGTTCAGAAAGGGCTCTTGCCGGCCAAAATTCCTCAGGTTACGGGTTATGAATTTTTTGCATCCTACGAGGCGGCGCGCGCGGTTGGCGGCGATTATTACGATTTTATTCAGCCAGAAGATATTCTGATCTGGTTTGCGTTGGGGGATGTGGCCGGGAAGGGAGTGCCCGCGTCGCTGGTGATGTCACGCGTGTGTAGTGCGGTTCGCAGCACAGTTGAATTTGTGACGGATGTGACAGATGCGGTACATCGTGTAAATCATCATATTGATGAAGCGGCCCATGATGGGCGGTTTATCACGTTTATTCTGGGACAGATTGATCTCACACAGAACCTGATTTCCTTTGTCAATGCCGGCCATTTGAATCCTCTGCTGTTAACAGCGAATGGGAAACTGACAGAACTGGCCGCCGACCAGCCCAGTGTGCCACTGGGCGTGATGGATGATTATGAATATCAGGCGATCCAGCATCGACTCAATCCAGGCGAGCAGTTGATCCTGTTTACCGATGGCATCACCGAAGCGATGAACGAAGAACGCGAGCTGTTTGGGATGGATCGTCTGAAAGCGGCGATCCTGAAATCCAAGTCGAATCCCCACAAACTGGGCACTCATATTTTGCAAGCGGTGAAAACGTTTGCTGGTCAATCTGAGCAGTATGATGATATGACACTCGTCATCATTGGCAGAGTTCAGGGCTGATTTCATCCGGACTGAATCTATCCAGGCGCATAAAAAAAGTGAGACGCGGGGGGAATGCGTCTCACTTTTCGTTTTCAACACTGACCTTTGAGAAATGAATCTCTACAGGCAAATGTCGGTTGGTTCTGCTACTTTACGGTATCCCATGCTGTGCAATACTTCGAGCACTTCACTCCAAGTAGGAAATTGACGGCCGCTACGTCTTTTGTAGTCGTCCATAGCCTTCATGAAGTCGACTTCATGGTCGCTATAGTCGCGTTCGCACGTTGTGGGATCGATCTGCCGACGTCGTTCTATTTTACGTTGATCGACGACTTCATGCTTTTCATGAATGGCTTCTTTTTTGGTGGTCGCGTTTCTTCTGCCTGAACGACGACGGTCGACGACTAATTCTGACGGGGGATCTAGTTGTTTTACCATGTTAAAATATTGCCTTTTTCGAGGGGAGTAAGTTTGCCTGAAATTGTTTGTATGGGACGAACAGCGATCAATAACCAATGTAAAACTGGATCCACATAATATTGATTTGCAATCGTTATCCCTGCGTCTTCAATTTCAGCTTCACAATTATTTGTGAAGAATTGATCCACAATGCCAAAAAATTTCTGGCCAGGGAAAGAATGTGGAGCTAACCTTACTCTATTATTCCCACATTAAATCGGGTTGGGTGGTTTGTTTAAAATAATTAACACTGATAAGGGGAAGAGACATTGCCGATTGCGTAGTTATCCCGATTGTTCTGATTTTAGGGTAGGGATTCCGAGGCGATGTTCAGAATTGTGTACAGAATCAGGGATTTGAGGAGCGCATGTAGCGAGATCAAAACCTAAAGCAACGCGCAATGAATGAAAACACAATTCTCACCTCGGCTTCAGACTAGTTCGTCGAATCGAGAGAGCCTAAGCCCATGATGATACGGACCTGGGTTTTCTGAAGCCCCGCTGCCAAGAAGAGCCCGTCAAAAGACTGGAGCAGGCTTTTTAAGCCGGAGAGCTTTTTGCGGCCTTTCTCAATGTCGCCGCCTTGTCCTTTCGCCAGTTGCTCCGCCAGGAAGTCAGAATTCTGATCGATGAACGCTCTGATGGAAGAAATGTTCAGGAAACACAGTTGCTTTTCTTCCTGGAAAAATGTTTCTTTCCAAGTCTGGAACAAGGGGAGCGCCGCGAGGCTTTCTTCCGATTTCAGAGTGAAGAATTCTCTGACCAGTTCCGGCGAGCTGGCAAACACAATTTGTTGTTCATTGATTCCGTAAGCAGGTTGGTAAGGTCCGAGACTGTCAATCCAGCGCATTTGATACAGGTCATGCTCTTCCATTTTTAAGACGGATGGGGAAACATCCTGTTTGAGGTGAGCATTGTGATGCGCCAGCATGCTATTCATCAAAAAATTTGCGACATTTTCGAGGGCGGCCTGATATTGAGACTTGCTTGTCTCTACTGCTGGCTGACCGGGAGACGCGAGCTGCAAGGCAACCAGCCCGTCGAACGAAATCGCATCAAAGGAAAGTTCTTTGCGTGGTACCGAATAGAAGAGGACATTTGGGCCGAGGGCTTTTGAGAATTCCGTGACCGGATCGAGGCCTCCCAGGAGGCCGATGCTGACAGCACGGAACTTCTGCCATTTTTCCGGATTTTTATCCGCATAAAAGTCGACAATTCTCTGAGTGAGTAAATGAACGTTAAGTTGGCCGCAGAGGACTGCCAGTGCCTTTTTGGGAACCAGCGTGTATCTCTCTGGTATCTCTGCCGGGATTCGCAAGACATCCAGTAACGGCAGGTTAATCGCTTCTGAATTGAACAGGATGATGGTTTCCAGCGCCACGGTATTTTTGAGATGCAGCCCAACAATCAGGCCTTCCGTTTTATGCCACCAGTTGACGACGCCTTGCTCGACTTCGTTTTTGGGCGGTTTTATATGTTCATCCCAGATGCGTGGATTCAGAAAGAGCGAGCTAGTCATATTCGGAGACAATTTTGATTGTGCCCGCTGATAGATTTTTAGATTGAACAAGCTCGATTGAGTATCCCGGGGCTGTTTTTTGAGAGTCTGTTTCACGTACAAATCGACAGCCGACTGCAGAACCCGCTCATTCTCAGTGACCACGAGCGTGCGTTCGAGAAAGGTATAATAAATTTTGGGGGCTGTATCAGAGGCAGCCGCCGATTGACTGGCGATGAAGCAGGGCACATCCTGATAGGTTATCAAAGTGACCTCGACGCCTGTTTTTCTGAACCAGCTTTCGAACAGCTTTTTAGTGGTGTTTGCCTCTTTGACATTGGCTAACAGGAGCAGGGAAGGGCTTTGTTTGGGGCCATTGTTAAAAACGGCCAGCCCCACCGATTCGCCAAACAGGCTATTGAGCAGTGGCAGCAGACGTTGTTCCGTGACTGATTCAATATCGTGCAAACCCTTTTTGAGGTTTTTCACATCCTGACTCTGTAACCAGGACTGAAAGACTTGTGTCTGTTGAAAGCGGATCACTACAGGGGAAACCAGAAATTGTTTCAAATGCGCATTCAGATCGGTGGCTTCGACATAGACGCCTGCCTTGTTATCAACCAGCTGGCTGAGCGGGGCATCAGCAGCGGCAGATACTCTGCTAACGGAAGTAAAGATCACTGATACCAAAACCGTCACAAGGACTGTTAATTTCATAACAGGCTGGCGGTGTTTTGCGGGATATTGTTTTATAGGCTGCATACTTGGGTGCACTCCCGGTAAGTCTTAAACGTTGGTATCAGGAAAATGAAATCTTATTTTGGAACAGAGTGTTTTTAAATTCTCGTTGATTCTTCGGGAACGGAATGCAGAATGAAATTCCAGGCATGGCTGATCTGATCTTTCAGTGGCTGCATTTCGTGGTTGATATCATCGACCCAGTTTGAATCATCAGTCACAACGTGATCTGTTTCAGAAGCTGGACGTGTGACGGGAACCAGACTCACGGCTTCGGTCATCGTGCCGGCAGTACTTTGTGCCAGTCCCCAGGATGCCGCGCCTGCGTTACGCAATAACTGGTTGAAACTGTGATTGGGAGTTGGGGCTTTGACGGCAGGTGTCTGCGGGGCTGGGATGATATCTGTGTTCGTAGCGATGGAATGGGGGGGCACCACTTCAGGCTGATCCCCAGAGAATTTCAGAGACACGGCGATCAGCAACGCCGCGGTAGTAAGCAGGCTACCATACAGCCATCGCGCAGATGATCGCGGGTTTCTGTCTGGCAGAGACTGGGTATTGTCAGGCAGCGTAGTTTCCTGTCTGGTGTGGTCCGGAGCATCGAGTTGTGACATGACTGCCTCAACCAGATCGATTTCCGGCAGATCCTGTTTCCAAGCAGGTAAGGTATGTTCGACGATCAGGAAGTCTTCCCAGACTCTCTGGTGCTCCGGCGATAAGTTCGCCAGGTTTTCCAGTCTGGTACGTTGATCAAAATTTCGAGTTTCGATCATGCCTTCAAGTTCTGATTGATATTCAACGAGATTCATGTCTGACCTCTGGTACAATTCCACGCTGTCTTAATGTTGACGCCAGTTCCTGTCTGGAGCGGTGCAACCATGTTTTGATGGTCCCTTCCGGTCTCTCCAAAATGTCTCCGATTTCCTGACAGCTCATATTATCCTGATGAAATAAAATAAAACACGTGCGATGATCTTCGCGTAACAGGTTGATGGCTTTCTGAAGTTCTTCACCAAGATCTTGCAGTTGTTCTGGTGATTGACTGACTGCCAGTTCGGAGGCAAACTCTGTGGGAACGGGGCGTTTGGACCGTTTACTCAGGAATGTTCGGCATCGATTGGCGGCGATTGTCAATAACCAGGGTTTTAATGTTCGGGTGGGATCCCATTGATGAAGACTGCGAAAGGCTCGCACAAAGACTTCCTGCGCCACATCCTCGGCGTCTTGTCGATGTCCGAGCATACGATAGCAGAGTCCAAAAATCGGACTTTGAAATCGCGCCACAAGTGCGCGCATCTCCTCTGTATTACCTTCCAGGCAACTTCGGACTTGCGCCGCATCTTCTTCATTCACGGAGAAATCCCGTTATGTCATTCATTGCAGCCGCCGATTGCAGGGATTCTTGTTCTGACTGCAATCGAAACGGCATTGCGGACTACTGAAATTTGAAGCAAAACCTCAGGCCATTCAATTAAATATACCAATTAATTCGAGCAGAGGTTTCAGAAGGGGTCAAGAAAATTCGGAATAGGCGACTGGGTGTGTACTAAGGTATATTTTGTTTCAAAAGAAATACCGAGCGAAAAAGTGAATGCGATTAATCCACGAAGAAAATGAAATAGACAGATCTTACGGAACGCAAGTTTCATAAGTATTTGTGAGGATAGGTCTTAAGTGTTTTGGTTGTGTTCTGCATTCTCATGCAAACACGTTCATTCTCTATGATTTTAACATGTGCTACAGGAATCTTTGTTCGAAGCCGGTGCCGGTAAAAAACAGTTGTGATTACAGCATCGCACGACGTTTCGGGAAAAACTGCAGTGGGATGCGTTCCTGATGAACCATCGGCATTAGCGGTTGAGTAGATATTTCCAGCGACTTATAACGAAAAGACAATACTGGAAGCGGAGGTCAGTGACTCAGGAGTAAATTAGTTTACATTTGATTTGAATCACAAATCATGTTCTTGAGATCTCCGTAGAATTGGCAGCGGCCGGGTTAATCCTTGGTTGTTGCAAGCAGCAATACGAGCTGGATTCTGATGAATTCGGCTCGTTATAATTCTACGATTGCAATATTCAGCTTGTACCGCGAAGCGTCCCGACTTAGATCTGTAACAGGTTTAGATACAGAGCAGCGGCTGGTTTTTATTGTTTTTTAATACTCTCCCGTGCCAGAATGCGTGCTTGCTTGAAAGCATGCTTGATGGTATAGGCCCGGGCTTCAACCTGCTCTTCGGTGTAGTACTTGCCGTGGTCGCTTTCGGGTAGCCCTGCCAGTGACAAGGTAAGAGGCAGGAGATCGAGAAACTCACGGTACCGGCGCTGGATATCACTGCTGGCGTTGGCTGAATCATTCACTGAAAGCGTCTCCCTCTTTTTCTGGCATCATGGTTCGCAAAATTAAACTGAAACTCCAAGTTGGACGTGAGTTCGTATCAACAGTCATCCGTCACCGAATTCAGGCCACGGACTTCATGGATCAAACCTTACGCCCTCCCCATCTTCTTCAGCCTTGATTCTCGCAAAGGCAATTCAGAAAAGCAATGGGAACCCCAGAGAATGCCGTGGGCAATATCAGGATTCGGTTTTCTAAAAGACGAACGAACGGTTCTTGTCCAATGTCAGATCGAGTGACGTCGAATCATTCAATTCGATGCAGAGAGAGAACGGCGTACTTGAAGAGGTAGCCACAATTACTCTTTCTTTTTGAGGCCGGTTTCTTCAGGTGGCGGCAGTGTTACCGGCGGTAGTTCAGGGGCCGCTGGCTCGTCTTGCTGTTCTTCAGGTGGCGGCTGCTGAGGGTAACCTTGAGGCGGCATCTGGTACTGTTGTGGATATGCCGGCATCGGCTGCTGTGGATATCCCTGTTGCGGATAGTACTGTGGCGGCATCGGGTAGGGGTATTGCTGTCCCGGTGGCATTTGCTGTGGCGGATATCCGTATTGTTGCGGCGGATAGCCTGCCTGCTGTGCTGCCTGTTCGTAAGCCTGCTGTGCCTGTTTCTGCTGTTCAGCAGACAGGATCTGGGTATCTCCTTCGTAGACTTCGGGGTTAGCAGGAGCAGGTGTTTCCGGAGTAGGAGTGACTTCAGGCGCTGCCGCGTCTTCCGGTTTGTGAACGGGAATATCAAAGACAGTATCTGACCCGGTGAGAATTTCATCACTGGGAGCTGCTGCTTCCGGCGTGTTTTGTGCTTGTTCTGTATTGGCAGAATGTGAAATCAGAATTTCAAAATCGAGTTTACCTATCTGGATTTTATCTCCGTGTGAGAGTTGGACCTCACCCTTAATGCGTTTGTCATTGACGAGTGTGCCATTCGTACTGCCGAAATCGCGCAAACGTACGCTATACTCATCAACGCTGAAGACACAATGATGCCGACTGACCATGTCGCTGTTCGGGCGCAGGTGACAATCTTCTTCGCGGCCGATTAAGAACTTTTTGCCTTTGATGGGAATTTGTTTTCCATCATGACGACCGCCAATTACCTTCAACGAAAGCTGCAACATAAATCGTTCACTCCATAGGTTTCATACAGAACATGCCAAGAGTTCTGGGACATAGTATGGCTGAGGATTCTCGCCATACTATCTCGTGTGACTTGTTTTCATTTGGTTCAGTAGTTTGGAAGAAAAGAAACGTAAAATGAACAAGAAACAGAAATGAGTGAAATAACTTTTCGTCATTGAAATGAATGGAGCAAATTACAATGCTCAAGTGGCCCGCATTGTGTGGTTTGACTCACCTCATCGTAAGTAAAAATCCACTACTATTTTCCGTAACACTAAAGATAACTGGATAAAAAGCATGTATTACATACTTAACGCTATCAGGCAGATGGTGCGATGTCAATAAAGATAAAAGGTACATCCGTTGTGTAAATGATTTATTAATAAACAGAAAATATTCGCTTGCTTTTAATAACTCTAACACCACTAACCAATAAGCTTATTTTTTGCGAGACGTCCAGAACTCCCGGGAGTATTTTTCTTTTTCCAGTTGACGGGCTTGTCCCAATTCTTCGTCAGTCAGTTTTTGAGACTCAAGAGGCAGTTTGATGGCCTGGGCAATGGCTTGGGAGAATTCCTTCGCCAATTGGGATAGAAAATCTTCCTGGTACAGGCTGGTTTGCTCAAGCTGGTTCAGCAGGCCTGGAAAATGGGAGGCATATTTAGAGGTGAGCAGTAACAGACTGCCATGCTGGACTATTGCACCGCGTCTTCGTCGTTGTGCGCTTCCCAGAACTTTATTCCCCTGATACACGAGATCCCGTTCATCACCCCGCCCGAAGCAGAGGAACGGTTCTGACTCTGCTTTGAATGAAACCCCGCGAAAAGCGACCTGCAGGTCATGAGTAGCCAGAACATCAATGAGTGGTTGATGTATTGTCAGGTAAAGATCGGGTGGTGACTGAGAGAGAGGGTGATTTGCTGGAACCGCGAAGGAGTACGTTAATTCATGGTGATGTAAGATGGCGCCTCCGCCTGAGAGGCGGCGTACCCGAGGTAGACCTTTCCAGGTTTCATTTTGATCTTTGGTTTCATTATTCTGAAAATAGCCGAGGGAGATCGTAGGTTGATCCCAGCGATACCAGCGTAATGAACAGAGCCCATTTTCCGCGGCTGACTCAAGTAGCGCTTCGTCAACAGCCATGTTCCAGCTGCCCGTTAACGGAGCCGGTTCAATGATCAGACGACAGTGATCCGGGATTGAAGAATGTGTCATGCCAGGAACCAGACTGTAGAGCGATACAAGTTGAGGAATATGCCAGCCGCCTATTGAGGCTCGCAGCATTGCAGAATCGGGTGACGTGCCGCCACAACTTCATCCGGTCTACTGATCTCGGTACTATGAGGCGCCAGATGTAGAAACTCCGGATCTTCCTGCAGGATCTTCCGGATAGATTCGGCAAAGGCGTCCAGCGTTTCTTTGGACTCCGTTTCCGTCGGTTCGACCATAATTGCTTCAGAGACCACCAGTGGAAAATAAACAGTCGGGGCATGGAAACCAAAGTCGAGCAGACGTTTGGCGATATCCATCGCTGTGATCCCTTTTTCGGCTTTGATTTTTGAAGCCGAGGCGACGAACTCATGCATGCACAGATCGCCGTTGGGAACGGGGAGCACATCTTTCAAAATTGCTTTGAGGTAGTTGGCATTCAGAACGGCATTTTCCGAGACGGCCTTCAAGCCTTGTGCCCCCAGGGTTCTCAGATAGCAATAACCGCGTACCAGGATTCCGATGTTTCCATAAAAAGTGCGGATGCGTCCGATTGATTTGGATGGCTTTTCCAGAACATATTGGTCTTTGCCTTCCCCCGCTGTTTCATTGCGTTTGATGACTGGTCCGGGCAGGAAGTCAGCCAGAAAATCACGAACGGCAATAGGGCCTGATCCGGGGCCGCCGGCTCCGTGCGGGCCGGTGAAGGTTTTGTGAACGTTGTAATGCATCATGTCGCCACCGAAATCACCGGGGCGTGTGAAGCCGAGGATGGCATTCATGTTGGCGCCGTCGATATAGACCAGCCCACCGACTTCGTGAACCATTTCCGCGATTTGCTTGATGTCTTTTTCGAAGAGTCCCAGTGTATTCGGGTTGGTAACCATGAAGACGGCTGTCTGATCATCCAGGTTGGCTTTCAGGTCGTCCAGGTCGACGAGTCCGCCTTTGCTGCTTGCCAGTTGAACGCAGTCGAACCCGGCAATAGCGGCGCTGGCGGGATTTGTTCCGTGTGCACTGTTAGGAAACAGAACTTTCGTCCGTGTTTCGCCACGATCTTCAAAGTAGGCTTTGGCTGTGAGCAGGGCCGTAAATTCGCCCTGGGCACCGGCGGCAGGTTGCAGAGATACCGCAGGCAAGCCTGAGATTTCCGCCAGCATTTCCTGTGTTTCATAAAGTAGAGCGAACATACCCTGCAGGTCAGCAGGGTTTTGATAGGGGTGCAAATCAACAATTCCCGGCAGGCTCGCCAGTCGCTCGTGCCGTTTGGGGTTGTACTTCATCGTACAGCTTCCCAGCGGGTAGAAGTGGGTGTCGACACACATATTTAAGGTTGACAGGTTGACGAAATGCCGAATGACATCGGGCTCGGTGACTTCAGGCAGTCCTGTGGGTTCTGTCGCCAGAGCTGCTGCGGGGAGCAGTTCATTCAGCGGTTTGACTGGGACGTCCGCTTCAGGAAACTGGGCACCGCGCCGGCCGGGTTGGGAGAGAGCAAACAATGATTCGGTGGCCAATTGATTTCGCATGGTATTGGTTGTTGTTTCGAAATATCTGGACTAGTGAAACGTGTTAAGGTGTTTGTGAAGCGGATGCTACGCTTTAAGGGCCGTCACCAGACGGTCAATTTCTTCCCGTGTTCTTTGTTCTGTGATTGCAACGAGGACACCGGTCTGGTTAGCGCCGGAGCCGTCCGTCCCTTCAAACCGTGAGAGTTCCGGTCCCAGGTCAAAACCAGCCTGACGTGCTTTGCGGAGCAGGTAGTCGGCCCCCTCTGAGCAGCTTAAGACAAATTCTTTGAAGAAGGCACGTTCCGGGAAGAGGAGTTCGATACCTTCGATCTGGGAAAGTTGTTCGGCTGCATAATGTGCTTTCTGGCAGCAGAGTTCTGCGACTTCACGAATGCCTTGCTTTCCGAGTAGTGAGAGATAAACGGCGGCGCGAATCGCGATCAATCCCTGGTTACTGCAGATATTGCTGGTGGCTTTATCGCGGCGAATGTGTTGTTCGCGTGCCTGCAGGTTTAATACGTAACAACGTTTACCGTTGCGGTCGACGGTTTGGCCGATCAGACGGCCGGGCATTCTGCGGACGAACTTTTCACTGCAGGAAAACAGTCCGAGATAGGGACCACCGAATTGCAGAGGGGTTCCCAGTGATTGCCCTTCTGCGATAGCGATGTCGGCACCGTAATCGCCGGGACGTTTCAAAATTCCGAGGCTGATCGGATCGTAAGAAACAACAGAGAGCGCGCCATACTTGTGGGCGATTTCTGTCAGTTGTTCTGCTTCTTCCAGTGTCCCGAAGAAGTTGGGATGCTGGATGACCAGGCATGCGGTCTGATCGTTCATCGCCGCATCGACGTCGGCCGGATCTACAGATCCATCGACGCAAGGAACCACGACGACTTCGCAGTTCAAGTGATTCAAATAAGTTTCCACAACCTGTCGATATTCTGGATGCAGTGATCCCAGTAATACGACACGATCGTGGCGCTTGGTGACCCGCATCGCCATAAAGGCGGCTTCACTGACACAGGTCCCGCCTTCATACAGGCTGGCATTTGAAACATCCATGCCCGTTAACTGGCAGATCAGCGATTGGAATTCGAAAAAGGTCTGCAGGCTGCCCTGACTGGCTTCCGCCTGGTAAGGAGTGTAGGCGGTATAAAATTCACCCCGACGGGCAATTTCATCGACGGCGGCAGGAATAAAATGATCATAGGCCCCGCCGCCCAGCATGCAGATACGCGAGCCTGGTCCGACATTTTCTGCCGCCAGTTTCGAGACATGTGCCTGCAATTCCATTTCAGTTAAGGCTGGTGGAACATTCAGGGGACGATCCAGACGCAGCTCTTTTGGGATTGTGGAAAACAAAGCTTCCAGAGAGTCAACGCCGATGGCTTGCAGCATTTCCTGCTGCTGTTCTGGTGTGTTAAAGAGGTAAGGCACGGTTCACTCGCTAATAAGCGTGATTTTAAAGACGTTGGTGATTCAACTGTTTTGATTATAGTCACGGGAGAGATGTTGGAACTCTCATTTTACCGTTATTTCGAGCGCGGAAAGAAATTCTCTGATTCAGCAGTCTGTAGTCCGATGTGATCGGACAATGGACAACTGCTTCAGGAGCGGAAAAGTTGTTTAATGTGCTTCCGACTCACAGAACTTCTGGTATGCGTCTGCATTCATAAACGGATCCAACTCGGATAGATTCGACATTTTGACTTTCGTGATCCACCCAGCGCCGAAGGGATCGTCAGAAAGTGGTGCCTGATCATCTACGAGTGCCGCATTGACTTCAGCAATTTCTCCGCTGACCGGAGAATATAAATCACTGACGGCTTTCACACTTTCTACTTCCCCAAATACTTTGCCGGCTTCACAGGTTGAGCCGACTTCCGGAAGTTCAATGAAAACCAGATCGGTCAATTGATTGACGGCAAAATCAGTGATTCCAACGGTTGCCACCTCACCGTCAACGCTGACCCATTCATGAGTTTTGGTGAATTTTAAGTTGCTCTGATCCATGTTTGCAAAACCCTCTGTTCTATTTCTTTGCTCAAAGGTCGTGAACAGCTTCTACTCTGAGAAAAGAAGTCAAAAATTCCCTGATTCCTCTTCGTTGACGATACAGAGATTTGATCGGTTTGAAAAGGAATCGGAAAGGGAAATTCCATGACTACCGCGGTATATCTTGCCGATTCCGATCCTGGGATCTGGGGACAATGAAACGGTGTCCCACTGTTCTGGTTTGGGATAGGACTGCCAGTTGGAGGCTGGGCCGAGAGAAGAGGATATGCGTTTAGACTCACAGAAGGCGACGTAACCTAGTGAGGAGGCATGTTTTCTTCTTCGACTTTGCTCAATTTTTCGAGTCGCCGGGCGTGTCTGCCACCTTCAAACTCTTCTTTCAGCCAGATTTCGATCATTCGGTTGACGAGTCGGTCGCCGAGCAGGTCGGCAGACAGGCAGAGTACGTTCGAATCATTATGCAGGCGACTCATTTGCGCGGTGATGTCGTCGTGGCAGGGAGTGGCGCGTACCCCGGGGAATTTATTGGCGACGATGCACATTCCCATTCCGGTACCACAGATTAGAATGCCGCGGTCGATTTTTTTATCAGTGATGGCTTTGGCCACTTTGATCGCATAGTCCGGGTAATCGACACTTTCGCCGTCGTCAGGACCATAATCGAAAGCTTTTTGTCCTAATTGTTTTAAAAGTGTGAGGATTTTGACCTTGGTAGCAAAACCCCTGTGATCACTGGCAACTGCAATTTTCATCGAAACTCTTTTGTATAGATATTAAATCGAAACTGGAATCTGAATGAGCCCTGCTCTCATGCGCATCTGGCATTGTCAAGTCTTGTCCCCCAACACTGTGGCTTCAACTGTGGCGGCTTCAACTGTGGCTTCAAAGGTGCGTTGTAACATAGCGGGTAAGGCTTCTGCTACACACGTTTTGCATTCTGGTGAGAGAGGGGTTAACAGTATCTTCATATTCGTAAAGGGTAATGGTTTACAGTCTATTATAGCAAGAGTGCTCTTGTAGCAGATATCGATTTTTTTGTTTGAAAAAACAATCTGTTCAGGAAGGGGGTTTCGAAAACAGGCTGCTAGTTCTCTGAAATGTGGATCTGGGCGACTATCGAATGCAGATATTTTTCAATTTCTTTTTTGCACTCGACATAGCATTGAAAGCCTCCTCCGATCGGATCGGAAACATCTTTCCCTTCGGGGGAAAGTAGTCTCACCGACTCTTCCAGATCGGGACGCTCTGCCAGAATTGCAGCACGGTGGCCTTGTGTCATTGTGTAAAGATAGTCTGCTTGCTCAAGTAAACGTTCCGTCAGAGGCTGACTTTCATGGGCCTGAATATCAATTTCCTGTTCAGCAAGGATTGTCACTCCTTCCGGACTGGGGGGGGCCCCCATAGCGGCAGCCAGTCCCGCAGAGCCGACAATAAAACCGTGATCTGATAATTCATCTTCCTGGCAGCCGAGCTTATCGGAAAGCATTTTCCGGAATAGACCTTCGGCCATGGGGCTGCGACAGGTATTGCCTGTGCAGACAAACATATAAATTTCGCTGGAGAGTCGTTTCAGTGTCGTTTCGGTCACGACACCCGGTTGCAGGATGCTCCATTGATTGTCGGTGATGGAGACAATGGTGGATTGATCACCAAATCGGGAAGGGCCATCGTCAATAATCAGCGCAACTTCACCGTCGAAATCCTCCATGAGGGAGTCAGCTGTCTGATATTTCGCCTGTTCATTTAACAGGACTAGTGGTGACGGGGAGAGCCGCAAGGTCTGGAAAATGATTTCATGTGCGGGTGCTCTTAGTCTGATCCGGTTTTGGGGGCAAATTTGCGATTGAACATCTTCGGGCAATTGAGAGAATAGACTGTCCGAACCAGGGCGATCCATTTCTAGTACGACGGGACCAGGCCAGCAGCGTTTTGCCAGTTTTTGCCCGATGGATGCCATTTCCGGCTGATAATCCAATGCTTCATCAAAGCCTTTGACACAGAGGACCAACGGTTCATCAGGCTGGGAAAAAGAACGTAGTTTCGACATAGCCGAGGCATTGAGAGACTGACCTGCGATCACATAGGCCGTGGCGGTAGGGAAGGCGACTAATCCGCCTTTTGCCAGGTATTGAACTGCCAGATGAATCACATCGCGGATGTCATCAGTCTGTTTTAGATTGATCCGTTCGGTCATGAACAATTTGAGCCTTAAATTTCTCGTAGAAATTGAGTTTCTGGCGCAATTCAACGGTTAAAAAGATAAGAATTTCTGTCCCGCCACGAATTACGATTTAAGAGTAACTGCTTAGTAAATATTGATTTGAAATTGTCTCAATACGAGTGATCATACCCGGCGAAATTGCATTGTTCAAGCTGCTGGAATATTACCCCCTCTTAAGTTATTATGATTGGAGCATTTATGATGCTTATGAAGAATGTGTTCTTTAGCGATTTTTAAGAATTCGGGAAATCATCACGATTTTTGGTGACCCGTTGGTTAAGATGATTTCGAATAGACTTCGAAATTCATTTTCGTTTCGACAAAATTTTTCTCCAGGTTTCACAAGTATCACAATCTATGGCTCCATTAAGCACTCCTGAAAAAACCAATCCCAAACGGCTACGCTTAAAGAAATCTTTGCGATCTTTGATTGAATTTGGTGGTGGAGATCAAATTGATCAAAACCAGTTTCAATCGACCACGCGTAAGCTTTATGATGGTCCCGCGGGAGCTGTGCTGTATCTGGCGAGTAAATTATCTCTGCACGATCCGCTCGTCGGTCGGATTATCAAGACCCGGCGATTTGACGTGACGGAATTTCGCAGCATCTTGGACATTGGATCGGGGGCAGGGCAGATTCTCGGACACCTGTTGCGTGAAACTCATCCCGAGGCACGTCTGGTTGCCTGCGATTTATCCCATCAAATGCTCAAACGCGCCAGAACCCGGATGGACAGCCCGCGGCCTAATTATCTTTCAGCCGATTTGACAAAGATGCCGTTTCGTGATGAATCGTTTGATTGTGTGACTTGCGGCTGGGTGCTGGAATACGTTGCCGATCCCCGGGATGGACTTAACGAAATCTATCGCGTGCTACAGCCGGGAGGCAGTTTATTCCTGCTGGCGACAGAAGACAAATTCTCCGGCATGTTAAACAGCCGAACCTGGAAATGTCGCACCTACAATCGGGTGGAACTGAAGCAGGCGTTTGAAGATTCAGGCTTGCCCTGGAAAGAGCAACACTGGTTTACGCCGATCCATCAGTTCCTCAAGCTCGGTGGTATCATTGTGGAAGCCACCAAGCCTGTGGTATCAGATCCTGTTCAATCTTTGTAACGAACCGGACTCCAGTCTTTCGCCAATTCGCAGAGAGTTTTCAGTGTCTCCGGGTTTGCACTACAGGCGGTGATTCCCGGCAGACGTAACATGTCGGCTCGTTCATCCAGCCAATGTTCGTGGAAATTTACCGATTCCCCATTATGCACCCAGACGGCATCGCCTCCCAGAATGCGAGCGATGTGTAATGAAACGGGGAAATCATAAACGTTGGGAGTATGAATCAACGAGCCACCAAAGGCGCCGGTTGCCAGGTGATCGTAAATACTTCCCGGCATTTCTTCCGGAGGCACTCCCGTAAGGCCGGCTTCTGTAACAAGCTGCGCGTTGGATGTGTCTGCGTCTTGAAATCCGATCAGATAGATCTGCGAAGAATCAGGGCGCGTCTTGGGATCGATGGAGGGCATCGCATCCAGTACCTCACGGGCGGGGCGGCTTAAATCATCAGGACCACAGACCACGCGTTGGTTAACGGCTTCGACCCAGGTTCCCTGGTCACCGGTTTCTGGGATATAAACCAGTGAATAATGAACGGTTTCACTGTCGCGCAGGTGAATCATCACGCAATAACCGTCGGCTGTTTTATCGCGGTACTGTTTGGTACCGTCAATGGGATCAATTGAGAGGACATAAGGCGCCTCTTCTGAAAATCGGTTAAGGTCTCCGGTTTTCTCTTCTGCTTCCATACGGCATTGTTGAAAGATCGGATCACGGTCACGCAGGGCAGCGACAATTAATTCCTGCAGTGTCAGATCGGCCAGAGTGAGCGCATCGGTCAAAGCACTTCCCGACGTTTTGTTTTCGACGGCGATATTGAAGTGTCGCAAACGTTTGGCGATGGCACCGGACCAGCGGAGTACCTCGGGGAGATGCGTTTGCAGGGCGGTTAACAGTGCGTTTAATTCCATGTTAGGATCTTTTCAGAATACTCAAAATTGTTAGTTATGTAGAAGTCGTATTGTTTCGTTTCTGCTCCAGATATTCAATCACCAGCGTGGCCACATCGATATTTGTGGCAGATTGGAAGCCGCGCCAGCCCGGAACGGCGTTGACTTCCAGTAGAGACAGGTTTTCCGGGGCCTCGGAGGGTGAAAGCAAATCAACGCCTGCAAAAGTAGCTTGTGTTAATTCTGCAGCACGGAGGGCCAGATCCACTTCCCGGTCAGAAGGTTGATAAGGTTCTGCCTGTCCCTGACGTGAAATATTGGTACGGAAGTCATTCTGGCCATGCCGCCGAATGGCGCCGATGACGTTTCCGTTCAGGATTAAAATTCGCAGATCATAACCAGGATGCGAAATATATTGCTGGAGATAAATCACCGCCTGCGTGCGTTCCAGTGTCCGAAAGGAACGATAGGCGAGATCGGGATCGCTGATGCGAAAAATGCCTCGTCCTTCTGAACCGAACAGCGGTTTGACGACGACGTCACCTCCTAGAAGTTCGAAGTGCTGCATCGCCGCTTCAGACGATTCACAAACGGCGGTCGCCGGAACAGGCAAGCCAGCAGCGGCCAAACGGGAGGTGGTCAGATATTTGTCGACGGCACATTCAATAGCGCGGGGCGAATTGAAAATGGTGACGCCCGCCTGTTCCAGTCGGCCCAATAAGTCCATGCGAAAGATGACCTGTTCCAGGGAGCCGGGTGGCATCGTGCGGATGATCAGGCAGTCAAACCGATTCAATTCGATCTGGTTCTGCTCGGCGTCATAACTGAAACATTGTTCTGGAGCAGTTCCCGAGATCAGCGAGGCCAGATCACGGAATTCGATTTTGCGTGCGTCATGTCCACGAGACTGGGCGACTTGATGCAGTTGTTCGCAGTACCAGCTGCCCTGATTTCCCAGAATGGCGATCCGCACGAAACTGTTCCGTCAAAAAGAGGTCCGTAGAAACTTAGAAACCGAAACTGTGTCGTAAGAGTTCGGTATTCATTTGCCCGAACTGGAACACGTTACCCGTGTCAAGATTTTGAAAATTAACCACTGCCGGGCTGAAAAAACTGGGGTCGATTTCATAGAAATCGTGATTGGCCTCTTTGAAGACTTCCAGAAACGGTTTACCGAAACAGGCAGCCGAGTTGGAAGGGATCGCAGGTCCGATTTCCTGCAGCGATTCATCATCGCCGGTGACCCAGAGTGTGACTGCACTACCGTAGAGAATGGAATCGTTGGTGCGCCCGATACCGATCAGATGGTCGTGGGCAACCGGTGCCAGCGGTGCTGATCCGAAACCAGCTTGCACGCGATGCACATCGAACTCGCATTCGAAGAGTTTGTGCATGGCGGTTTCTACCGAACGGGAAATAACCTGAATATTACCGGCGATACTCGATGTCGGAGCCACGAGCAACATGATATTTCGGGGATCGATACCCGTTGCTTTCGAAATTTTTTCAACGACTGCCACGCCAGGGAGTGAATTTGCTTCGAGCACGCCCACCGTTTTTTCCGGTGACTCACCAAAGGCGAGGGTACGATACAGGTCTTCTACTTGCGCGGCTGCCCGCATTGGCCCGGAACCCATGGCGAAAAATTTCTCGACATCGATCTTCCAGCCGGCATACTGGCTCAGCAGGCAGGCTTCGACCGCATGGTCTGTCTGCACCTGTAGATACGGCAGAGGCTGGCCTTCCAGAGTTCCCGGAACGAGTTGGGTCTGACCAAGGTCTGCCATGCAGATGCGAGACAGCATTAATCCGGCCTGGATTCCGGCGGGAGTTTCAATTCCACAATCGACTACGATTGCGCCATTCTCCAACGCATGCGGAATGACTTTCAGTTCACCCGAGTTTTCCAGCAGGTGTTCTGTCAGTCGGCACGCTCGTTTGTTTAAAACTCCGCTCATGATTTTTAATTCGTTTCAACAGTTCTAGGAGTGAAATAAAGAGATACACCATCTCGATCTGTTACAGACAACCTACTTCTTCCATAATCCTTTGCGTACGTGCAATCAGTTCTGGAGTGCAGGCCGGAAACGGATGAAACAGGGTATCATGCTCGATGACACCCCGAAGTCGCAGGGCGGTTTTCATCGCTCCAATAATATATCCTACATTCATCGTGCCGTCGGGGCAGACAAAGACTTCAAACAGCCGGACGATGGCTTCCTGCTGTCGCACCGCTTCTGCATGATTATTCACGGCAGCCGCTTCATACAGTTTGACAAACAGCTCCGGACCCACATTCGCCAGTCCGGGAACGGTTCCATCTGCACCGGCCAGTACGACTGCATGCACCAGCATTTCGGCTCCGGTAAACAGTTTCATTCCCGGCGGTTTGTTGGCGACCAGTCGATGGAAGCTGACCGCATCGCCGCTGGAATCTTTGACGCCGATAATGGTGCCTTCTTTTCCCAGAGTCATTAACGTATCCATTTCAATTTTGACTTTCGTCATCACGGGAATGTCATACGCAAAAATCGGGATGTCAACGGATTCACGAATAGTACGATAATGGGTGAGCATGTCTTTTTGACTTGCCGGAAAATAGAAGGGGGGACAGACAACGATGGCGTCGGCCCCCTGTTCTTTGGCTACTCTAGCCTGTTCGATAATCTGCTCAGTACCTGGCGCGATGACTCCAACCAGAAGCGGAACAGAGCCATGGATGACTTTGACGGCGATGTCTGTCGCCTGTCGCCGATCGTCATCACGTAGCAGGGGACCTTCACCCGAAGTTCCAAACAGAAATATCCCATGGACGCCCTGTTTCAGCATGAAGCGGTACACCGATTCTGCCGAGTCAGGATCGAGTCTGCGTTCCGGGGTCAGAGGAGTGATAACGGGAGGGAGCACACCCTTTAATTGTTCGGAGAGGTTGACTGCCATGAATCGTGTACCAAAGTCTGTATTGAAAAAAGGTGAAGGACGGGTGGTTCTTCTAACAAATGAGCAACTTTAAGTCAGACCTTTATTTTATACCAAACTGCTTTCCAGGATGCGATGATTCAAGGGGCTGGACTACAGGAATCGGGCAGGCTTGCCTGTGAGTCAGGATGGAATCATGATATTTGGAGCGGTTTTATGGACTATAGGGAATGGTCGGGTTTCGAAGCATACGTAATATCTTGAAAAAGGTGGGGCTGTCGTTCGATTTAAGAACATTCCGTAGCGCGAAACAGAAAAAAAGCTGGAGAGGAGTCTCCTCCACCGGATATAATTGCCATGTATGAGCAACGAACCAAAGAAGACAATTTGTTTGGAGCACCAATGTGCTGAAGATCAAGCCACTCCTTACGGGATGGTTTGTCCGCACTGCAAGCGTCGTCTTTATACGAACCCGCCGCGCGGCAATCTGATGAGCTTCTGGGAAAGCCAGCCGGTTGCTTTCAGCCTTGATCGTGAGCCCTGTTTTGTTTATTCCCTGATGTGGGAAAACTGTCGCATCCGTTCGGTGCATTTGCCTGATCAAGAAGCGACTGTGAATGAGTCATCCGAGTTCAAATCGCATTTTTGATCTTCTGTTAACGGCACTCTTGGCTAGTCACGAGCGGCACCCGACCTCGAACAGAAAACAGCGTTCCACCGCTCGGCTTGTTATTTAGGCCGGACACATGGGTAGCACCGTTCGCATACATAGGTAACACTTTCCTTAGCTGTTTTCAGCTTGTTACGAAACCTTCAGGTCTTCGTCTTTGAGGTCCGAAACGAACATGCAACCGGGGCTGTGGGTAATCGCGAATTCCGGTTTGGCTTGCATCAACACCGCTTGAGGAGTCACGCCGCAGGCCCAGAAGACGGGAAGTTCTCCCGGTTCAACCGGAACGGCTTCGCCAAAATCGGGCTGTGCCAGATTGGTGATACCTAATTGTTCCGGGAATCCCAAATGCACGGGAGCCCCATGCACGGCGGGAAACTGGCCGGTGATTTGCACGGCGCGAATCGCATCGGCCGGCTTGAAGGGACGCATGGAAACGACCAGCGGGCCCGAAAATATTCCGGCGGATTCGCAAGCGATCGTCGTGCGATACATGGGCACGTTTACGCCGAGGTCGACGTGTCTGACGGAAAGCCCCGCTTCGATCAACGCAGATTCAAACGTAAACGAACATCCAATCAGAAACGAAACCAGATCGTCCTGCCAGAGATGATTGATGTCGGTCGGTTCTTCAACGAGCTCTCCGTGCTTCCAGACTCGATAACGAGGCAGGTCAGTGCGCAGATCTGCATTTTTCGCCAGCTGGTGAGGACCGGGATCACCGGCTTTGGTGACTTCCAGCAGCGGGCAGGGTTTGGGATTCTTCTGGCAGAATTCGAGAAACTGAGAGGCGTCTTGTTCACGAAGGATTACAAGATTCGCCTGAGCAAAGCCGGGGGCGAGCCCCGACGTTTGCCCGGTAATGGTTCCTTCACGACATGCCCGTCGCACTTGTGCGCCTGTTTGCAGAGAAGAACGAATATCATTCATCGTATCTACTTTTCAGTCGCGATGACCTCAGATGAGATGATTTGCACATCTTCCAGCGGACGATCGCTGTGATTGGTTTCGACGTTTCCAATTTCCAGAACGACGGCTTCGCTATCCGCATCACTGGTTTTGCCAAAGACCGTGTAGGAATTATCCAGATGAGGCACGCGTCCCAGGCAGATGAAGAACTGCGATCCGGCCGAATTCGGATCATTCGTACGAGCCATCGACAAGATGCCGGTTTCGTGAGGTAGGTTATTGAACTCGGCATCAATCGTATAACCTGGTCCGCCGGTTCCGGTTCCTTCAGGACAGCCGACCTGAACGACGAAATCGGGGATTACGCGGTGGAAGATGATGCCGTCATAAAAGCCGATCTTGGTCAAGCCGATAATATTGCGGCTGTGTCCCGGTGCGACATCGGGATACAGGTCCATCTTGATAGTTCCCTTTGAGGTTTCGAAGACGACCTGATAGTTGAATTTTTCAAAATCAACATCGGCCAACGCGGCATCGACTTCTGCGCGACGGTTTTCGGACACAGTACTTTTCCTTCTTTGAATCTTTAATAAACGGTTAGCGATCTGATTTCTTAATCAAAAACGGTAAGTGTCACCTTACCGCCTCGCGACGAAAATCTCAAAGCAGATTTCCGCAATAAATGTTGTGAAACGGGTAATTCCTGCTCCAAAGATCAGTAGTCGCGGATCTAATTCAGTGAACAAAATGTAGAGTGGGCTCTTTTTATTTCGGCTTTCCAAACCCGCCGCCGCCGGGTGTTTTGATGGTCAGCGTATCGCCAGCTTCGACGGAAAGAGAGAACTTGCCGCCCAGTGATTCCTGGGAAGTTTCGTTTGCCTTCTGTAGCAGGTTTTCTCCAATTTGACCGGGGGTTCCTCCTGCCAGACCAAACGGAGGAAATTCACCGCGGCGTTCGGAAATCAGCGAGATTTTTAAGGGCTTGAGGAATTCAATCCGGCGGATAATTCCAGCGCCGCCTCGATGTTGTCCTGCGCCTCCTGATCCTTTGCGAATTGAAAATTCATGGAGTCGCACGGGATAACGGCGTTCGATGATTTCGGCATCGGTAAGCCGGGTGTTGGTCATATGGGTGTGTACGGCATCGGTGCCGTCATGGTCTGCTGTCGCGCCACTGCCACCGCAGATCGTTTCATAATAGCCGAAGGTCTCATCGCCGAACGTCAGGTTATTCATCGTACCCTGGCTGGCGGCTGCTTTGTTTAAGGCGCCGAGCAGTGTGTCGACGGTTCGTTGTGAGGTTTCTACATTGCCGCCAACCATCGCCGCACATTCCGCCGGCGTTTCCCGCTCGGGGGGATTCAGAAAACATTCGGGCAGAATAATGTCGATGGGCGCTAATACGCCGCTGTTGAGTGGAATGTCTTCCTGAATCAGGCAACGGAACACATACAGGACCGCCGCATTCACAATCGCGTGGTTGGCATTTAGGTTCGTTTCGAGTACCGGGCCGGTTCCGGTGAAGTCGACGGTGGCCGATGTTCCGTTGATGGTGATTTCCACCGAGAGCGGCGCGCCGTTATCCAGATGATCGGTAAAGGAATAGACGCCGTCTTCAATCTGATCGAGGGCCAGTTGCATCTTTTGCGTTGCGGCCTGCTGAATATGAATCATATAGGCCTGGACAACCGGCAGAGAGTAGCGGCGAACCAGATCATTCAGCAGTGTCACGCCACAATTGTTGGCGGCGACCTGTGCAGAGACATCAGCCAGATTATCAATAATCGAGCGGGATGGAAATTCGCCGGACTGGAGTAACGTGCGCAGCTCTTCTTCCCGCGAAACCCCATGATCGACGAGTTTGAAATTGCGAATTAGTACGCCTTCGTCAGCTAATGTTTTCGAGAAGGGCGGCATACTACCAGGTACGATCCCACCAATTTCCGCGTGATGTGCGCGGCTGGCGGTAAAGAACAGGAGCTCGTTTGTCTCTGGATGATGCACGGGGGTAATGACCGTGACGTCGGGAAGATGCGAGCCGCCGCGATAAGGATCGTTGGTGACAAAGACATCGCCGGGGGTGAGGTCCGGGTTGTCGGCGATGATGCGTTTTACGGTTTCGCTCATCGCGCCCAGATGCACGGGAATGTGCGGCGCATTCACGACGAGATCACCAGTCGCGGAAAAGACGGCACAACTGAAATCGAGACGTTCTTTGACGTTGGTGGAAATCGAAGTTTTTTGCAGCGTGATTCCCATTTGTTCGGCGATGGAAGCAAACAGATTATTAAAAATTTCCAGCATCACGGGGTCGGCTTCGGTACTGATGCCGTGATGCGTGCCTGTGTTTTTGGCTGTTTCGCGAATCAAGGTTTCACCGCGGGCTAAGATTTCAGCATCGAAGCCGGGATCGATGATCACGGTAGAAATCGCCTCGCAGATGATGGCGGGGCCAGAAATCCGGTCACCCGGCTGTAATTCATCCCGCAGATAAACGGACGACTGTTGGAGATTTCCCTGAAAGCAGGTTTCCGTTGTTTCCAGCGGAGTGGGAATTCGCGAAACGAGTTCCGCGGCTGGCAGGTTTGGTTCTTCCATCCTGCCTACAATTTCCGTTCGCAGTGCGGTGACTTCGACGGCCCGACTTTTGTGAGTGTAGCCATAGAGCCGCTGGTGTTCCTGCTCGAAAGCAGACAGTTCATCCAGACCTGCCTGACAACGAATTTGAATCGTGGCATCGGTGCCCAGGTAACGCATTTCGAGAGAATGCTGTGGTTCGTCAATGCGTTCGTCAGGGATTCCTTCGGCGCGGACTTCTTCCCGAATAGTTTGATCGAGTTGTTCAAAGCGAGTTTGCAGTTCCTGCTTTAGTTTAGCAGACCAGGGTTTGAGCACCGACTGCTGTCCAAACCGCCTCACATCAGCCTGTCCGATGCCAAAGGCACTTAAGATTCCCGAATAGGGGTGTATCAGAACTTCACGAATTCCCAGCGCGCGGGCAATGGCGCAGGCATGTTGCGAACCGGCGCCACCGAAACTGACCAGCACATAGTCAGCCGGGTCATAGCCGCGAGCGACAGAGATATTGCGGATGGCGCGGACCATGTTGGCGTTGGCGATTTGCAGAAAGCCTTCGGCCATCTCAAGCGGCGTGTAGGTTTTTCCCATCGGTGACGCGGCGATTTCCTGACAGAGCTGAGTAAGTCGCTGTTCGACGGCACTGCGATCCAGCGCGAAGGGGAAACGCGTGGGGATAATTTTGCCGAGATAGAGATTCAGGTCAGTGACGGTGAGCGGGCCGCCTCGTCCATAACAGGCGGGGCCTGGATTCGCACCCGCGCTGTCGGGGCCGACGTGCAGTTTGATGCCATCAAAGCCGCAAATACTCCCGCCACCCGCGGCGACGGTTTCGATACTCAACATGGGGGCGACGATTCGTACGCCCGCTTTGCGAGTTTCAAATTCGCGCTCGTATACGCCATCAAATCGCGAGACATCCGTGCTGGTCCCCCCCATGTCAAAGCCGATTGATTTCGGGAAACCGGCGACTTCTGCCACACGAGAAAAACCAATCACGCCACCCGCGGGGCCGGACAGAATGCTGTCTTTGCCAACAAAATGCATGGCATCAACCAGGCCGCCAGCGGATGTCATCAGTTTGAGATCGCAGTTCTGCAGTGGTGCACGAAGATTTTTGATGTAATCTTTGAGGATCGGATTCAAGTAGGCGTCCATAACCGTCGTGTCGCCGCGAGAGACGATTTTGATTAACGGAGAGAGGCGGCTGGATACGCTGATTTCATCAAAGCCGACTTCGGCAGCGATGGTAGCGACCAGTTCTTCGTGGTCAGGGTTGGCGAAGGAATGCAGCAGACAGATTGCCAGCGATTCTACCCCCGTGGTTTTCAGTTGCTCTAGTTGTTGACGAATGGTTTCAGGAATGGGAGCGCGGAGTACGGTTCCTTCCGCGGTGATTCGCTCGTCGATTTCCACGGCTGATTCGAACAAGGGCTCCGGTTTATGGATGACCAGATCGAACAGACGCGGCCGATCCTGATTACCAATCAACAGGACGTCGGCAAATCCCTTTGTGGTGATGAACGCAGTGCGGGCACCGTTGCGGGTGAGGAGAGCATTGGTGCCTCGCGTCGTTCCGAGTTTGACGCTGACATTGGAAATCGTGTCTGACTTTTTCAGGCCGAGGATCCAGCGAATCGCCAGAACGGGGGCTTCTTCTCCTGACGAGAGTTCGTAGCCTACTGACGCTTTAACTGTCGAGGGCAGCGGCTTCGAGAAGCTGAGTGTGCCGGTTGTAGTGTCAAAGGTCGTCACTTGTGCCGAATGAATGGGTTGTCCCTCTTCATTCAGAAATTCAATTTGATAGTCCTGCCAGAACTCTGCCGGGTCGCCGCTACGGGATGGGTCGACAATCGTGGTCGGATCGCAGATTTGCTGAATTCGTCCTTTGGTAATGCCCGAACTAAGAGTCTTAAAAGGAGTAAATTCATTATCCGGAGACCGCGCGATACAGTCCGTAAATGTCCCACCGACATCAATCCAGAATTCCCACTTTTTGTCGCTCTTTTTCGAAGTTAAATCATTCATTTCATCAAATATTTCATAGGGTTTCACATTATTTTTCTATAATTCTATGGATTCTCTAACGTAGACTATCTTAATGAAATAACAAAACTAGCAGGCAGGCACAACGAAACCGCCGGTTGCTAGAGCAGGAGAGTCAGTCACAGCGGGAACTGCAAAGCAGAAAAGAGATCGACTGGTACTTGAATTATGTGCACCGTAATCTATAATTATCGTGCCTGACGGTATTCAGCCGCAGTGCAACGGCTAAAAGAGATCAAATAGAATTGAAAACCCAAACTGTGTTCGTCTGGAACATCCCATCCCACATACTGGAGAAGACTGTCAATGAACAACTTAAATCCTGATTATTACGACCAGGACACAACGGCGGGTGGCGGCATGTTTGCCATTGACGCAATTGCTTCTGAGCGTGCCACTTTCATTCGTAAAACGTACATGCACCTGTTTGGTGCGATTCTGGCCTTCATGGGACTGGAATTTATCCTGTTCAGCAACGAAGCGTTGGTGGAAGGTATGATGGGGGCCATCGGTGGAAACTGGTGGCTGGTATTAGTCGCTTTCATGGCGGCAAGCTGGATCGCCAGTTCGATGGCTTCCAGTGCAAGATCGTTGGGAACACAATACGCGGGCCTCGCTCTGTATATTGTTGCCGAAGCACTGATCTTTGTCCCGATTCTCTATATCGCGACTCACTTTTCTAATCCAACGGTCATTCCCGTCGCGGCGATCATTACGCTCTGTATTTTCGGCGGACTGACTGCTTACGTGTTTGTGACCGGGGCAGACTTTTCCTTTCTGGGTGGTTTCCTGACGATTGCCATGCTGGCAGCGATCGGGATCGCCATTGGCGCATCGCTCTTCGGCTTCTCTCTAGGAATCCTGTTCGCGGGAGCAATGGTGCTGTTACTGAGTGGTTACATTCTGTATGACACATCAAATATTCTGCACCACTATTCGACCGATCAATATGTGTCGGCTTCATTGGCGTTGTTTGCTTCTGTTGCCACACTGTTCTTCTATGTCTTGCGGATTGTGATGATGTTCACCTCCGATGACTAAACCAGTTGTTGTCGACCGATGACAATTTAAAACATCAAAGCCGGGTGAAGTTTTCTTCACCCGGCTTTGTTATTGCACAAAATTGATCAATCCCCACTCATTTAATGTAGGGGTCGCCCTGTGTGGCGACCCGCGGTATCGACGTTGAAAGCGAATGGACGTGCGAAGTTTTCTCCGGTCCTATCACAGGAACTATAACAACAGCACATCACCAGGCGGGCGCCCCTACGACGATTTGTTTCGTTCGCGAGAGATGAATTAACTCTTTAGCACTTAGATTTTCAAGCTGTTTTAGCTGTTATACAGACCGGCAACATACTCGCCGTAGCCGTTATAGATTTTGGTGTCGTATCGCTTTTCGGTTCCCAGCATCCATTCGGTGCGCTGGCTCCAGCGAGGGTGGGATACCTCGGGATTCACGTTGGCGACAAAACCGTATTCATTGGGATTGACGGTATTCCAGAACGTGGCCGGCTGTTCGGAAGTGAGTTTGATTTTCACGATTGATTTGCCGGACTTGAAACCGTATTTCCAGGGAACGACGAGCCGAATGGGGGCTCCATTCTGTTTCAGCAGCGGCTTTCCATACAGGCCGGTCGCGATAAACGCCAAGTCGTTCATGGCTTCCTCGATGCTTAACGCTTCGGTATAAGGCCACGGCCATGTGCCGGAACCGCTTGATTCCATGTAAGGGGCTTCTTTGGGTTTATCGAAGGTTTCAAAGGCGACGAATTTTGCGGTTGCCTTAGGCTCGACCAGTTTCAATAAACTGGCCAGGGGGAAGCCGGTCCAGGGAACACACATGGCCCACGTTTCAACACAGCGATGACGATAAGCCCGCTCTTCGAATTTCATCTCTTTATAAAGATCATCCATATCAAACGTGCGCGGCTTGGCACATTCTCCTTCGATGGTGACTGACCAGGGAGTGGTCTCGAATTTCGAGACATATTTCCAGGCTTCTTTGGACGTTGGGCCTGTGAACTCATAAAAGTTGGTGAATTCGACTGCTTCCTTTTCTACCGTTTCGGGGCGGCCATACTTGAAAGCGTCATTGTGGGGGGCCGGGTAGACCCCTTGCAGGGCTTCCGGCAGTGGCGCGACGGCACCCGCCTTTTCGATTTCTTCCTGCGTGGCCTGTTCACAACCAGAGAGCAGATCGGCAAAACCGGCGATTCCCAATCCGTATCCCATCAGCTTCAAAAATTCCCGGCGATGTGCTTTGCGATTCTGAAAGACTTCGTAAGGCGTGTGTTCGTGTTCAGGGACATCCCAGATTTTACGGATTAGATGGTTCATCAGCAGTTCCCTTTGTTGGTCATCATAACGCGGAACAGTTTTCAGGAGAGACAGGAGCAATCTTTGTTCCTGTCGGGAGGAATTCCCCCGGTGGTGAGGTATTTATTGGAGCTAGACAATCAATATAACCAGCATCATATACGCAAAATAGCTTGTTTCAAGGATTGCTTCAATCTTTATATCTTCTCTAAATGATCTGAAGGACGAAGAAAGAAGTGGTTGTTTACCCGAAAAGTCTATCCAGACTTCTTAGATTGACATTGCGGTTGAAAGATCCGGTGTTGAGGAATTAAATCGGTCACACAGAGATTGGTACTATGAAATACGACATTGTGATTATTGGAAGTGGTCCCGCCGGACATAAAGCTGCGATCGCGGCGTCGAAGCTCGGAAAGCGGGTTGCGATCATAGAACGCAATTTTCGGGGGATGGGTGGCGTTTGCCTGCACACCGGCACGATCCCGTCGAAAACGATGCGTGAAGCCATTCTGTATCTGACCGGTTATCGTCATCGTGATGTTTACAGCAAACGATACCGCAAGAAACGTCGGATCACTATGCAGGATCTGCGTTTGAAACTGGCTGATGTTGCAGAACATGAGCTGGAGGTGATACACGATCAGTTGGAACGTAATGGGGTAGAGATCTTTATTGGCGAGGCCAAATTCATCAGCCCTCACGAAGTCGAAGTGGATTGTGAAACAGGGCATAAACAATTATACGGCGATTATATTCTGGTGGCAACGGGAACCAAGCCTTCACGTCCCCCGCACATTCCTTTTGATGGTGAGACAATCTTCGATTCCGACGAAATCATCGATCTGAAAGAGATCCCCAGATCGATGATTGTCGTCGGCGGCGGTGTGATTGGAATTGAATATGCCATCATGTTTGCGACTCTGGGAGTCGAAGTCACAGTCCTGGATGGCCGCGAACGATTGCTCGAATTTTGTGATCGTGAAATTATCGATGCGTTGATCCACCATGCCCGCTCATTGGGAATGGTCTTCCGGATGGGAGAAGAGGTGGTTGGTATCGAGCGGTTTTCCGATTCGATGGCTGCCGTCCAGACCGAGAGCGGTAAGCGGTTGGTTGCCGATTCGGTGTTGTATACTGTCGGACGGGTTGGTGATGCAGAAGAATTGAACTTTCAGGCAGCCGGTCTGGAACCGGATGAACGCGGTCGGCTGTGGTGCAACGAAGAGCATCAGACCTGGGTGCCACATATCTACGGGGCCGGCGATATCGTGGGTTTCCCGGCGCTAGCCAGTGTGTCGATGGAACAGGGGCGGCGTGTGGTATGTAATGCGTTCAACGAACCATTTGAGGCGTTTGATATTATGCCTTATGGTTTATTTACGATTCCTGAAATTTCAATGGTCGGTAAAACGGAACAGCAGTTGACCGACGAGCATATTCCTTATGAAGTGGGAGCGGCCCGTTATCGGGAAATCGCGCGGGGACAGATCTCCGGCGACCGAGACGGGATGTTGAAGATTCTGTTCAATCGGGAAACATTGAAGATTCTGGGAATCCATGCGATTGGTGAAGCCGCGACCGAAATCGTGCATATCGGGCAGACCGTGATGTCACTCGGCGGGACGATTGAATACTTCCGAAATGCGGTCTTTAATTATCCGACGATGGCAGAATGTTATAAAGTTGCCGCCTTTGATGCCTTCGAAAAAATGAGTCTGGATCGTCTGTTTGAAGAATCCAAAATCATCAAAGCGAATTCGGATGCAGCAGAAGCTGAGGAAGCAAAACAGACTGAGCTGGATGAACCGGAAACAGTAGAGGTTTAGTTCGAATTCGGGTTGTTTGTGGTTTCTCCAAGGGCCATTCGGACCGAGAATCATTTGATCTTAGACTGCTACATTTTTGTGGAACGTTCAGGTACGCCGTAGCCGCTCGAGCGCCTGATGGAAATCATCAGGTGCTCCCGCAGTTATTTTCATCCGCAGACCTGTAACCGGATGCGCGAACTCAATTTGTTCGGCATGCAGTGCCTGTCTGTTGATCAAATCCAAGTCTGCGAGAAGTCGTTCATCGTTGCCGTAAAAATTATCGGCAATGATCGGAAACCCCAGGTCGGCCAAATGTACGCGAATCTGATGCAGGCGACCCGTTTGGGGAAACGCGCGTACCAGAGCATGATTTGTAAATCGCTCTTGTACTTCAAACCGCGTGAATGCTGCTTTGGCACGCAGTGCCTGAGGGTGTGTCGACATGCAGACGCCGGTTTGTGTGGGGTGTTCGCCGATGGCGGCACTGTTTTCAAATGCATCCTGTTCCGGGTTGTCGCGTACAATCGCCAGATAGGTTTTACTGATTTGATTCTTCTGAAACTGAATCGAGATGTTGCGATGTGATAAATGCTCTTTGGCGACGATCAGGATTCCGCTGGTGAATTGATCGAGCCGATGTACAATGCCTGGTCGTAACAGACTGCGAAGGCCTGTTTGCTGATCCAGATAATGCTGGAGTGCGTTGGCGACGGTACCCGAGAGGATGTTTCCTGCCGGATGCGCAATCATACCGGGAGGTTTATTGACGATAATCAGCCACGCATCTTCAAACAGAATTTCGAGTGGCAGTGCTTCAGGATCGTAGGTTTTATCGGGAGGTTCGACCAAGACGATGCTGACTTGTTGTCCGCAAAAGACGCGCTGCAGCGGGCCAGCCGGTGCGCCATTCACTTTGGCGAAACCGGCCTGCACGATGCGTTGCAGACGCTGCGTCGTATAACTTCTGAAATGACGGCTGAGAAACCGATCGATGCGGGAACCATTCAGATATTCCTCGACAATCAGATCGGTTTCATATGCAGAGTTCATCAAATTGGTGATCAGGCTTGAGCCAGATCACGAAGTACTTTGTGCAGGATGCCGCCGTTGCGATAGTATTCGACTTCGACGGGAGTATCCACGCGACACTGTGCTGTGAACAGAACTTGCGTGCCATCTTCTTTGGTGGCGGTCACGCGAATGGCTTGACCCGGTTTCAGGTTGTCGTCCAGTTCAATGTCAAACGTTTCTGTTCCATCCAGCCCGAGTTCTTCGCGGCTTTCCCCTTCGCGGAATTCCAATGGTAGAACGCCCATGCCAACCAGGTTGGAACGGTGAATTCGTTCGAACGACGTTGCGATTACCGCTTTGATGCCGAGCAGGAACGTTCCCTTGGCAGCCCAGTCGCGTGACGAGCCCATGCCATAATCGCCGCCGGCCAGGACGACGAGTGGTGTGTTCGTTTTTTTGTATTCGAGTGAAGCTTCGTAAATCGAAGTCTGCTCGCTGGTAGGCAGATATGTGGTCACGCCACCGCTGGTTCCGGGAGCGAGCAGGTTTTTGAGCCGAATATTCGCAAAGGTACCACGAGTCATTACCCGGTCATTACCGCGGCGACTGCCGTAGCTGTTGAAGTTTTCGGGAGTGATGCCATGTTCCTGCAGATATTTTCCGGCGGGTGAATCGGCTTTGATCGCACCGGCGGGGGAAATATGGTCGGTTGTGACAGAGTCACCCACAGAGACCAGCACGCGTGCTCCGTTGATGGAACTGATAGGTGCGGGAGTCTCGGGCATATCGACGAAAAACGGCGGTTCCTGGATGTAGGTACTGTTTTCATCCCATGCGAAGATGTCGCCGTCACCACCATTGATGGCCTGCCATTCGGGAGAACCTTCAGTCGCTTTTCCATATTCATAACGGAACATTTCAGGATTGATGGACGATTCGAGGGTGGCGTTGACTTCTGCTTGAGAAGGCCAGATGTCTTTCAGGAAGACGTCGTTTCCATCCTGATCCTGCCCCAGTGGTTCGGTAGTCAGGTCGATATCAGTGGTACCTGCCAGGGCGTATGCGACGACGAGAGGCGGGCTGGCCAGATAGTTGGCACGCACATCAGGGCTGATGCGGCCTTCGAAGTTCCGGTTTCCGGAGAGGACGGCTGCAGCGACGATGTCATTGTCGTTGATGGCTTTGGAGATCGGCGCGGGCAGCGGGCCACTGTTGCCGATACAGGTGGTGCAGCCGTAGCCGACCAAGTTGAAGCCTAGCTGATCAAGGTAAGGAGTCAGGCCGGCTTTTTCCAAGTAATCGGTGACGACGCGGCTTCCGGGGGCCAGACTGGTTTTGACCCACGGTTTCCGTGTGAGCCCTTTTTCAGCGGCTTTTTTCGCCAGGAGTCCCGCACCCAACATGACTGAGGGGTTACTGGTGTTAGTACAGCTGGTAATGGCGGCGATGACAACAGAACCATCTTTCAGATTGAAATCCTGGTCATTGTATTTCACAGCGACATTGACAGGGGAAGGGTCCTGTTTGCCGAACGTTTTGCTGAGATCACTGTGCCAGTGCGATTTCATATCGGTCAGAGCGATCCGGTCTTGCGGACGTTTGGGGCCGGCGAGTGAAACTTCGATGGTAGAAATATCGAGTTTCAGCTGGCTGGTGAAGCGTGGTTCGGGCGAGCTGTCGGTACGGAACATGCCTTGTTCTTTGTAGTAGCGATCGACCAGCTCGACTTCGGCATCGGTCCGCCCGGTACGACGCATATAATTCAGCGTTTCGTCGTCGACGGGGAAGAAACCCATGGTGGCCCCGTATTCGGGAGCCATATTGGCGATCGTGGCTCGGTCTGCCAAACTCATGTTCGATAAGCCGGGACCGAAGAATTCGACAAATTTACCAACGACGCCGTGCTCACGCAGCATCTGAACGATACGCAGAACGAGGTCGGTCGCGGTAGCACCTTCGGGAAGTTTTCCACTGAGTTTGAAGCCGACGACTTCCGGGGTCAGCATGTAAATGGGTTGTCCGAGCATGACGGCTTCGGCTTCGATGCCACCGACTCCCCAGCCAACAACACCCAGGCCGTTGATCATGGTGGTGTGGCTGTCGGTTCCGACGAGACTGTCGGGATAGGCGACGCCATCTTTGGTGAGGACGACTTTGGCCAGATATTCCAGGTTCACCTGATGCACAATTCCGGTAGCAGGAGGCACGACACCGAAGTTGTTGAGCGCTTGTTGTCCCCAGCGGAGGAACTGATAACGTTCCTGGTTGCGTTCGAATTCTTTTTCGACATTGTGCTGCAGTGAGAGTTTGGTAGCGAACTCGTCAACCTGCACCGAGTGGTCAATGACCAGATCACAGGGGACAAGAGGATTGATTTTCTGAGGATCGCCGCCCAGACGCACCATGGCGCTTCTCAGCGCTGCGAGATCAACGACAGCAGGTACGCCTGTGAAATCCTGCAGGACGACCCGACCGGGTTTGAATGGAACTTCTACCGGATTGGGAGATTCGGCACTCCAGTTGGCCAGATTGTTGACGTCAGCTTCATTGACCACGAAACCATCGACGTTTCGCAGACACGATTCCAGCAGCACACGAATCGAATAGGGCAGGACTTCAATATTCCCAATGCCATCATCGATGAGTTTCTGTAAGCGGTAATAAGTGAACTCACTACCAGCTGCCTTGAATTGACCTTCCGCGCCAAAAGGATTTCCGGAAGCCATTAATCTCTCCTCAGTGCTACGTATAATTGATAAATTTCAAATTCAGGTTGCTACAGCGAACCTGTGCTTTTTTAAGTTTCTTTGCAGATCTGAATATGCTGTATTCTAGGGAGTCGTATCCCGATCGACAAACAGCAGGGCCGTCAAAAACGCAAAACATCCCTAGAAGCTGGCGTTTGGCCGTAAAAGTCGGGATCGAAAAGGAGATTCTATCGCAGACCGGGTCTATTTTCCATTGCGGACCTTTTTGACCTGTCGCCGGGCGCTTTCGACAATTTTGTCCTCAATTTCTTCGGACCAGCGGTGGGCGGGTAAACCATAGACGGCCATCGATGTGTTTCCCTCATAACCCCAGCGGGACGATTTGCGGGGAGGGATGTCTTCTTCGAGGACTCGTAGTGAAGGGGTGTAGGCCATGACATCGTTGGAGTAGCCAGCGATCCAGGTGGAAGCGCCAAACTCTTTCTTCATTCCTAATGCATAGTCCACGACGACTTCGCCGCCGATGGTGATCCAGAGTTGCGTCTTACCGAGCTGCCAGACCTGGACGGGAAACGGATACGAGGTAATGAACGGTTTGCCCGAGTTGAGTTGTTTGAGCAGCCGTGAGCCCCAGCGGGTTCGATACGAACTGGGATTGCCGGCGGCGAGCTTTTCAAGTTCTGCTTTGGTGGGGGCGTCGCCTAGTTTGATATCGATGATTTCAAGTTCGGTTTTTAATTCGGGGTCTAGTTCGACCATCGGCAGACGAACTTTATCGGCGACGGCGTGTGCCAGGCGTGAGCCGTAGGATTCTGCCAGTTCCTGTGTTCGGCGGGGTAGCGGGTTCTGGTCTGCACCGCAGCCCATGTAGAACATGGCGGTCACTCCCGGAAACATGGCTTCCAGATCGTACTGGGCAAAACCGGCATAGTCGCCGCACCATTTCTGGATTCCCATAGTCGTATTGTGACAGGCATAGCCGAATACGATGGTTTTCAGTTTGCCGTCTTTATCTTTGACGGCCAGAATGGGGACGCTGTGGTCGACGGGGCCTTTAAGATCATCGATTTTTCTGAGCTTGGGAACAGTGGATTCCACATTGTTGCGGCGATTGACGGCGAAACTGGTAAATCCTTCTCCGGACCAGAGTGTGGCGGGTTCCAGATTTTTGATCGAAGTTTCGACGGCTTTGACCAGATTTTGTTCGAGTTTGTCCGAATAGTCGTTGATGTTTTTAATGTGCTCGGGAGTCAGCGGATAGATGTCATGCAAGGCACCGCGTAACACGGGGCCGCAGTGCGTGTGTGAGCTGTTGAGCATGATCTGACTTGGATCAAGATCGAATTTTTCCTTGAGAGCCGCACAGACGTTGTTGTAGATCGACTGGGGAATACCGAGTGTGTCTGTGGAAACAATCACGCCGCGATGTCCGTCGCGGGCTTCGATCACGAGGACCTTCATCCAGAGATCGTGGATTTTGCCATCCGCGGGTGCCTTGCGGCCGCCGTAACCGGCCATCCAGAGGTTTTCTTCGGGGGTGATCACTACACTGGCAGAACCGGCTTTCCAGAGTGCGTCCCCAGCAAAACAGCGTTCTGGCTGCGATAAAGCGGCACCGGAAATCAAAAACAGTAGAAAACCGACTCGAATTTGCGTTAGATATTTCATGGAGAAGACCTCTCACTTATTTATGCGAATGACCAACAAACTAAACCTTCTTTATAAACGGTTTCATTTTAGAGTAAAGGGGTAGAGCAGACATATCAAGCGTTTGGGATGCGTTCTCGCCTGTTTCAGGCAGCAATTTCTTTTGCCATGGGGGCGTGTTAAGATAAAATAATGTGTCATTCAGAGGTTTTCAGGAACTCACGAGGCCGGGCTGAATCAATTAGTAAGGATGATCGTCTGTGGATTTGTTCGATATTTTCAACAGAAAAATGATAGCCGGCGCTTTGGTTTTCGCCCTCTGTCTAATGACAGGCTCGGTTTCTGTGCTTCAGGCACAGGGAAAACGAAACAGGAAAGGCAATGACGTTGCTGAGCAGTTGTCCCCCGCTGATTACCGTTCGAAAAATTTTCTGATTCATACCGATCTGCCCCCGACTGAGGCGCGGGACTTACTGGAACGGCTGGAAAAGATGCTGGTCATCATTTCGACTTACTGGGGCAGTCCGAATCGCAGAGTTATCGAGTGTTATGTGGTGAAAGATCTGGTGAACTGGCCGCCCCGCAGTTTGCATCCAACCGGGCTTCGCTCGGTGGCGGGTGGCGGCGGTGTGACGATGAGCCAGACCACCTATCGTGGCAGGCAGATTGTCGCCGCTAAATCGATTGTGTATGCAACTGCCACTCGAGGAACGCCGCAGCATGAAGCGGTACACGCTTATTGTGCGCAGAACTTTGGGAGAACGGGGCCCATCTGGTATAGCGAAGGCATGGCCGAGATGGGAAACAATTGGAAGGTCGTCCCCAAAAAAGGTCAGCCTCTTTCTGTGAGCTGTGAACGGTATGTGATTGATTATATCAAACGCAGCGAACCCAAAAGCTTAAATGAGATTGTCAATTCCAGGGAAACGACCGGCGATTCCTGGCAGAATTATTGCTGGCGGTGGGCCTTGTGTCATCTGCTGGCGACGAACCCGAATTACGCAGCTCGGTTTCGTCCACTGGGGCTGGGACTGTTGATGAATAAATCGGCTTCGTTTAATCAGACGTATGGTTCGATGGCGCGGGAAATTTCGTTCGAGTATCTGTTTTTCCTGAAACACTTTGATCAGGGCTATCGTTGTGACCTCTGCCAATGGGACTGGAAAACGAAATTCCGCAAACCAAATTCGGTTCGTCCTTTGGCCTCGAAGATTGAAGCAAATCAAGGCTGGCAGGCCTCCCGAACTCTGGTAGAAGCAGAGACGGAATATCAGTTTTCGGCAGACGGAGAATGGAAAACAGCCCGCGATACTGAGCCGGTGACAGCGAAAGGCAGTGACGAAGGGCAGGGGGCTCTGGTTGGTATTGTTCTGACTAAAACAGAGGACGATGAATACGAACTCAGTGAAGAATTTGAGCTGGGAGAGTCGGGCCGTTTTGAGGCGCCCGTCAGTGGGAAACTCTTCCTGCGGTGCCGCGATGAATGGCATGAATTGGCCGACAACAGTGGCAAGATTGCGGTGAAAATTTCAGAGTAATCTGCCACAGGCAGCGAGCATCGTCGGCGCTACGATCATGAGAACCGTTATGATCCGATCGGAAACAGCCGCTTGATTCGCTTTCTGGCGAGAGGCTGTTGTGTCCGGGGGGCGAGTGTTCGAAAATCAGTTCGGACCGATCTCCGATACCGTTCTTCTTTCTCTGGTTACCATGAATTCTCCTGCTTTTGAACCTGTGACTTCTGCGAAACATGTGCCTGCCCTGGATGGGGTTCGTGGCGTCGCGATCTTGCTGGTGCTCTGTTTTCACAGCGGCTTGATCATTGTCGGCTCCGGAACGGCAGGGCACATGTATGATATCGTGGCCCGTTCCTGCTGGTGTGGCGTCGATCTGTTTTTCGTACTGTCCGGCTTTCTTATCACGGGAATCCTGTTAGATGCCCGAGAGAGCCCGCATTTTTTTCGCAACTTTTATGCCCGCCGCGTCTTGAGAATATTTCCGCTGTACTACGGCGTGATCCTCTGGCTGTTTATTCAGAATCCGGATTTTCCCGATCAAATCTGGTACTGGTTGTATTTGCAAAACTGGGGACCGGTGTTCGGAGGCAGCACGCCGCCGATGGTGGTACAGCCCTTCTGGTCGCTGGCGATTGAAGAACAGTTCTACCTCTTCTGGCCGTTTGTAATTTTCTTTTTGAGCCGCCGTTCTATTGGCCTGTTTTGCGGCGCACTGTTTCTGCTGTCGCTGGTCGCACGCTGCATTGCTAAAACTCAGGGCGTTGATCCGCTGACTATTTATACGCTGACGGTTTTTCGACTCGATACTTTGTGTGCGGGAGCCTTGATCGCGGTCTGGATTAGAAACAGCGAACAGCGGGCGTGTTTGAGTCGTGCCGCGTTTCCTTGTTTCGCAGTGTGTGCGTTGGCGTTGATTGCCGTCATTCTCTGGGATGGTGGTTTTTATATTGACGGGCAGGCAAGTCAGACAATCGGCTATGCTTTGTTTGCCGTCGCAAGTGCGCTCTTGATTGTGCTGGTGATGCTGCATTCATCTCGGATGCGGCCGGTGAACTGGGTTCTCGAACGGCGTCTGTTACGCCACTTTGGAAATCGCAGCTATGCGATTTACATTTTCCAGATGATGGTGTTGATTCCGCTCAATCAGCTTTATCTTTCTAAATGGAAAGCTCGAGATACGAGTGGCTGGAGCGATGTCTACATTTTCTGTATTGCCATCATCCTGATTCTGCTGCTGGCAGAAATCAGCTGGCGCTGCTACGAAAAACCGTTCCTGAAACTAAAACGCTTTTTCCCACGCCAGGAAGAGACGGCAGTTCGCGAGCCCGAACGAGAAGAGCCAAGCCGACGAGATTAGCAATCTTCTACCGGTTCAACTCTCCGAGTTCAGGAAGCTCCGCAATTAGCTTGGCTGTAGTCGTCGGGTCGATGCTCTTTCGATGAGCGTGCCAGCGCAAGGTGTGGGACAGTGTCAGTCAACTTGTGAAGTAAGAGAGCTGACCATCTTCACTCGGATGCCAGTGATTGGGCATCACACAATAGCTGAGCAGTCGCAGCGCAAAACGCGCGACCGCTTGCCGACAACAGTGGGAAGATCTCGGTAAAAATTTCGGAGTAGTCTACGAGGTCCAGCGAATACAGTCGGCACTACGATCATGAGAACCGTTAAGACCCGATCAGAGTTAGCAGCTTGAATCGCTTTCTAGCGAGAGGCTGTTGTGTCTGGGGGGGCGAGTGTTCGAAAATCAGTTCGGCCCGATCTCCGATACCGTTCTTCATTCTCTGGTTACCATGAATTCTCCTGCTTTTGAACCTGTGACTTCTGCAAAACACGTGTCTGCCCTGGATGGGATTCGCGGGATTGCGATATTGATGGTGCTTGCTTTTCACGGTGGTTTGATTATTACTGCGACCACGCCTGTGGGGAGTATTTATCGCCAAGTGGTGAGCTTTTGCTGGAGTGGTGTGGATCTGTTTTTTGTGTTGTCGGGATATTTGATAACCGGGATTCTGCTGGATACACGTGACAGTAAGCATTACTATCGGAACTTCTACTTGCGTCGTGCCTTGCGAATATTTCCCCTCTATTACGGCGTGATCCTGGTACTTTTCTGGTGCATACCAGATTTAACTAACCAAATCTGGTATTGGCTGTATCTTCAAAACTGGAGATCTGCTTTTAGTGGAAGCATGCCAGCGACAGTGCTGCAACCATTCTGGTCTCTGGCGATTGAAGAACAGTTCTACCTGCTTTGGCCGTTTGTAATCTTTTTTCTCAACCGGCGCAGATTGAGCCTGTTTTGTGGTTTAATGATCCTGGTCGCGATTCTCGCTCGGTGTATTGCCACGTTTCAGGGCGTTAATCCGATGACCATTTATACGCTGACGGTTTTTCGAATCGATACATTGTGCGCGGGAGCCTTGATCGCAGTCTGGTTGAGAGACGCAGATCAATCGAAGCGTTTGGAGCGTTTTAAAATACCCTGTCTGGTGATCGCAGGCCTGGCATTGATTGCCGTGGTGATATTTGATGGCAGCTTCAGTGGCGAGGGACTCGGCAGTCAAACGATTGGTTATTCTCTCTTTGCCGCGATCTACGCGCTGTTGATTGCTTTCGTGGTGATGAATCCGTCATCGGTTCCTCCTCTGAAACGCATTCTGGAGTTTGGCGTGTTACGGTACTTCGGGAATCGCAGTTATGCGATTTACCTGTTTCAGATGGTCGTGTTTATTCCCCTGAATCAAATTTATCTGAGACACTGGAAAGCGATTGACATCAGTGGCTGGAGAGCTGTCTGCACATTCTGTATCGCACTCGTTTTCATCCTGGCATTAGCGACAATCAGTTGGTACTGCTACGAAAAACCGTTTCTGAAACTGAAACGCTTTTTCCCACGCCAGGAAGAGACGACAGTTCGTGAGTTGGAACCGGTGGTACAGGAGTCGTAGGCTTGTCAAATCTGTATCAGAAACAACGTTGAAAACGCCTCTGCTGTCTTGAAAAAACGTTGTGGGATCATCGTCAACAGACATGAATCCGATTTGGATTCTCCTGCTTTCGCTCTTCAGAAGACAGCACGTTTCGAACCGGATCAGAATCATCACTGCTAAATATTCATCACTTCCTGCTGAATAAAATTGTCTTGACCGCATCACGCCGATCGGAATGATGATGCGTTATTAGCCTCGCGCGCGTGAGCGAACACTACTGGTTCAGCTGAGGTTCCTGAACCACTGCGAAAATCAGCACCATAAAACCCATTCGTTTCAGCAAGATTTTCCAAACCACGACACACTTGCCCCTCATTTTTCAAACGACTTCGTAATGCTTCGCGAAGACCTCCCGTGACTTCATTAAGGCTTCCTGGTGGATCACATGTAGATCGTAAACAAAATAAGCAGCTCCCTATTGACTCCCTCACGCCGTTCACGATGATCTGCATCAATAACATTATTTTTTTCTTCCATACCCAGGTAGGACCGAATGCACATTCGGGCCGAGCGCAGCGAGCAGGAAACCAACAGATCGACTCACAAAACCAAAACATGAATTCATCCACAAAATGTAGGGGCGGGACCCATGTGTCCGCCCGCCTGGTGAAGCCCGATTCCATAACACTCTTTGAATGGAACCACAAACCAACGTGACACACCAATATCGCCTCCCACTTTGAGCGGAACGGCGCCAGCCGCCGTTTCAAACCAGAACACGGGAACAAACCCAACGGAAACCCAACGGAAACCCAATCCTACCAGATAGCGCAGGCAGCATGAGAGAGGAACACCCCACACCAAGCGTGAATAAAACGCCCCTGGTAAACATGGCCAGAGCCGGTACTCTTGCGATGGGACAATCTCCACGACTGGACCGGGGATCCACCGAACCACAGGCGTTAATCGACCGCGAACATCATGATTTGACGCTAAAGAAAGCGGCTCATATCAGTCGCACGGCGTGAGCTGCGGTGAATACAAATCTCGGTATCAGAACCGGGGCGAACGCCTGGCGGGTCACGGAAAAGGTGCTGGCCTCATTTACAGATTTGGGATGCACGACCAGATGCCAATGCTGGGGCATCACACAATAGCTGAGCAGCCGCATCTCAAACCGCGCGACGGCTTCCGACAAAATCCGCTCAAACGTGGCGTCGTCTCCGTCCGTCTCAAAAATCGTCATCCGGGCATTCGCCCGATTGAGCACATGATAAATAG
>TARA_R110002095_G_scaffold193151_1_pt1 | contig 60207 bp, 50 predicted proteins | sample TARA_R110002095 | Tara Oceans TARA_R110002095 (sample SAMEA4397255) | marine metagenome | biome: Polar Biome; feature: [SRF] surface water layer (ENVO:00010504); material: water (ENVO:00002006), including particulate matter (ENVO:01000060) such as... | depth 5 m | reverse complement strand
TGATGACACACCCAGACCAACAAAAACGCCTGAATCCCAATGTTGTGCATTCAGGCGTTTTGAAGGAAACCGGCCTTCATGATGAAGTTATGAGGACTTCAGATCAACAGCTAGTTTAGAATACCTTCTCAGTCGATTCCAATTTTGGTTGATCGATTGAAAGCTTTCTTTTCTTGATCAGAGAGTTCCTCATACACTGGTGCGAGTTGTGTCCCGTTTGTAATATCTGGAACTTTATCTCCCCCCATATAGCGGAGACGAATTCCTCCGGATGAAATGATTTGGCCGATAGTAGTAATTCCATTACCACTGAAATCATTTGGTACAATGCAAGAGTAAACTCTGAATCCATCCCCATAAGATATATTCCCCATACTATTGGGACATTTTATAGCGACAGACCTAGTTCCTTCCTCTGGAATATCCCTTACTTCCAAATCCAATCTGGTTTCTACTGTTGGGTCATCTCCTTCGTCATGAGGAATTACTGCATAAGCCACTTTATGACTATCGCGGTATTTTTCATATACTTCTGGAACAGTCTTAACAATTAATTTATTGTCTACACTATCATATTCAATCGAAGAGAACGGGTGCTTATTTGACTCGCCTTTAATAAATGAATAAATGAATATTGTGAGTACCATAACAAATAATATTCCTACGACGACACTATCAACGTACTTAGGGATTGTGAGGCCGTAGTTCATTCGTACTAGAATTAACAGTCCTAGTGATAACATAGCGAAGCCAATAACCGCCATGAGATTCTTTGCAAGCGGTAACATGTAATCTCCAATGATGAGAGAAAACTGACCAATTCTGATAGTAATTCCAGAGTATACTCCTAATAGGAATACAAGACCGAGAAATAACAGAGATGCTGGGTGTCTCTCGAATAACTTTAAGATTGTGGGAAGGCTAACGTTGCCTATTGCCAAATTTTCTTGTTTTTTTTCGGAAGGAGATTTATCCATTATTTCACCTTTTGTCGTTGGATTATTTTGGTGAACTCCTGAGATAATTGTTCTCTATGTATAAAGGGGAGAATATCCGATGACATATACCGATTTTGCTCACCTGGTTCCCAAAGTGATGGGTCTTTATACGCTTCATATCGAGTAGCTATTACTATATCATCATGACTTAATTCTTTAACAATCGTGAGAATTTCGTCTTGATTGTTTTCCCAAATATCTACATACAATTTATCTACAGGGAATGATTTGAGTTTGATTTTTTTTTTTGCCTCAATCGCTATAGGATCATAAATATTTCTCTCTTTATAAACTTCGCAATGTCCTACTTCCCACCGAATATGGTCCTGAGAAAATTGGAACCTTTTCATCATTTTTTTTGTAAATGGCGTAGCTAGATTATTTCTGTTGATTTGTTCAAGTTCTTTATTTGTCAATCCAATTCCACGAAGCCCTTGATCTAATCCAGTTTGTTGATACCAGTCAAGTTGAACAGTGTCTTTTACTTCTCTCAGCTGCTTAATTGGCTTTATATTTTGTGAGTAATATGTTTCCTTAAAATAGCTTGGTATTAATGCATTGTTCCGCATTAATTCGAGTCTGTGATGAAGGAAAAAGTCATTAGAGTTAAAACTGTTTACTACAGGATTCTTATTTGAATTTTTATTAGAATATTTACTTTTGTTTTTTGTATTTGAATATTCTGCTATTGCAGGTTCCACTATACATTCTCGAAGATAAAGTTCTTTTTGTCCGGCTTCCCATGAACTCTTATCAAGAAATAAATCCAGCCTTCTCAGATAAGGCATTAATTCACCTTGATCCTCAAGGTTTTTTATTACAGTTTTCCCTTCAATTTTTTTGACAGATTTATCTTTGATATAGCCATCAATGTGATTTTGTAGAAGCGTTTCATATTGTCGTTGGACTGAACTTGTAGATTTGTCTTTAACATCTTGAGCAACTAAGAAGTTTGGAGCAAAGAAACAAAGGCATATAAAATTGAGATACTTGAGCTTTCTGTTCATTTTCCACTTCCTTTACGCATGACCGAAATGTTCCCTTACGACCAGTACATACTAGTGAACATTACAGGCAGGTCAATTAAAATCTGAGTACACCCTCAAAAGCACACGTATTTTTTTGTTGAGTGCGACTGAGTTTGACCGGCCCCCCAAGATTCAACAATAAAGAAATACTCAGGATCATTCGTGAAAACGTCCTTTTCTTGTTACTGCTTCTCATTATTGTTTACCGCGTTAGAGCAGCGGAATCATAATCCGCGTGTCGGGGGTTCGAATCCCTCCACCGCTACTCGTGTTACTTGATGACACACCCAGACCAACAAAAACGCCTGAATCCCAATGTTGTGGACTCAGGCGTTTTTTTGTTGACTTGCTATGACTGAAAGTTTCGGCTCGGAGCAAGTACCATGCTAAATTGGTCAGAGGCTTGATACCACATCTCCCAAACACGCCGAAGTATCTATCCATCATGCATGCGGTCTGAGCGACCGACGTGCGCAGCTGAAGCTGGAAAAAGCGTGTAGGTCGATGAATCCGAGGGGAGCCAGGTCAATCAGACACTGTAATGTATGATTGGAATCTGTTCAGAAGGCGAGCTCATACGTAAGCGTTTTCAGTCCTGTAGATCAAAAAAATCGGCAACGAAAATCGGCCGACGTCCTGTTGAACGCCGGCCGATCAAATTGCTTTGGTTTATTGCCTTAAACCTGAATCAGATGTGATGGCCCTGTTATATCATCCAGGTAGCCACCAATACATCCCATGTTTGTCTTGGGGCAAATAGCATCAGAACTCTCCAATTGTTTGACCGTCCTGACGGTCCCCCAAATTGCAATACGTAACGTAATCGACATTCTCGCTAATGAAATGGACAGAACCGTCCACCAAAAGGAAGTGGGCTCCTCCGGTATGGAAGCTGGCGTGTCCGGTTGCGTCTGGCCAGGAAACAGTCGGTGAACCTCCTGATTGGAAGTTGTCTTCAAGAACTTTAAGGAACGAACTGTTGATTTTAAGGTGGTACAAAGATTCGGGAACGTTGTGAGCCCAAGCGCTGCCGAATACATCGAAGTGCGCTTTGCATTCTCCCATCAGAATCGTGTTGCTGGCTCCATCAGTGACATCCGCAATCTTGATGTTGGAAACACCTCGCGCAAACATTCCACGGATTCCTCCTTTATTGCGATGTGGATATCGCCACCCCCCCTGAACGCCACCCGTATCTTTACGGCAGAAGGCTTGGGAATTGCAATCCTTGGCTCCACCATCATTTAACGCAGGACCTCCCGAAGGGCGATACATGGCAGCTTGAGCGGCAACGGAAAGTCCGTTGAAATTATTTCCATCTACGCTTTTTCCCGACCCTGCAAAGGGATTACTGGGGCAGGTCATAACCGGAAAGAATTGATTCGTGATCGACGTTCTGTTGGTGGGAGCGGTCCCGGAATTATCATTGATAGGTCGATTGAGATTGAGCTGATTGTACAGAGGAGCCTGATCAAGGAACGGTAAAATCAATGCAAACCATCCTGGAGTCGAACTTGCTCTCAAGTAAGCTTCCGGTGCACCTGAGGCGTCGGAAAATGTGCTGGCATAAGGGAAAACCTTGTGCGTTTCGTGATAATTATGCATCGCCAGTCCGATTTGCTTGAGGTTATTCTTACAAGACGAACGACGAGCAGCTTCCCGTGCCTGTTGAACTGCCGGCAGTAATAAGGCGATGAGGATGGCGATGATCGCGATGACGACCAGTAACTCAATCAAAGTAAATCCTCGGGGTTTCATTGTCCTTTTCATTAGACGGTCTCCTTGCGGTTCATGAGTTTAGAAAATAGTTATAAATCATAAAATAGTTCGTTATCAGTTATAAAATAGCGGATGAGATTACTCGTTCTTGAGATTGAATTCGAATGTCCCACCGCCGGAACCAACGTCAGCAGTGAACCCCGATGACGCTGCTTTTGTGTATTTCTCAGGGATGGCCAATTCACCTTTGGCGAAACTTCCATCATCCTGAACAGCGCCCGGTTGGACTTTCCATGATTCGACTTTGACCTTATAGCTGCCGGCTGGGATCCCCGATGCATTCGCGGATTGAGAAAGTGAGAATTGCCCACTTTTGATTTGTCCGACTGCAGCGGCAGATCCGTTCTCGCCAATAAACGAGACTGTCCCATTTTCCAGGGGAGCTCCATCAAGGTTTACGGTTCCGCTAACGGCGACTCCTTGCCCCACATCCCCCCCGCACCCAACGAGAATGATCGATGAAATGAGCACAATTGCAAACGGACGAAGTAGAAAATTGGTGATTAATCTGGGCATTGTGGATGTGGGCTCCTTAGCGCAAGTAGGCCGTTATTGAATAAAGAATTAGATAATGATTCAAGACTTTATCCAGGATTTCCCATTTGGGTTAATCCTGGAACCGCTTCCGGTAGATGTCGCTACTCATCTTAGTAGATGTGACTCCTCATCTTAACATCGTCCCACCCCAGTGTCTAACGCCTGGTGAATTTTCTGGAATTTTTACGCTCCGAAAGCTTCTGCAGGCTACGCAGCATCCGCAAGCTCGGCTGGCGTCTCACCAGAGCGGCCTGAAAACCGACAGCGGCGCGTAGCTCTCCCGCGTCACTTTGGCTCCGATCTTCACGAGCTTTTCCCGCAGCGTTGTCAGCGACCAGTGTTCGACTTCCTTGGGCGAGATGGACCTCGGCTTCATGGAGTTTCGAAATGATCTGTTCGGATGAATAACGTTTGGTAGGTATGATTGCCTCCCCTCAATTGGCCCAGAATCCTGATTTCTTCGGACAAATTTCCCCAAGATTCAATAAGATAATTCGGAATCATAATCCGCGTGTCGGGAGGTCGAATCCCTCCACCGCTACTGATGTCACTTGATGACACATCCAGATAAACAAAAACGCCTGAATCCCAATCTTGTGGATGCAGACGTTTTTTTGCTGGGTGTAGTTGAACGATTCAAAACAGAAGCGTGTTTCATTCCCTGGGCCAGTCACTTCATCCTGCTGCCACTTCTGCCCGGCAAGAGTCAAGACTGACGCGACGGTAGGACGAAGGGGAACTCGAAAGCGATTGCAAAACGAGTCCTCTTAGTTTAAGCGTGTCCTAAAAGCAAAGCCTGTTCAGACCCCCTGTGCAGATTCAGACTCAGAACGCGGGGTAGAGCAGCCCGGTTACTCGACGAGACTGTCGGCCCGCTTACGAATCAGCGAGTGAATAAAGCCCGCCGCCATCGTGCTTCAGTTTTCCCTGATTCACCAGTTCCTGCCAAACGGCCCGGGAATACTGGTGCGGTGGTTCAATGGCAACGACGCTTGACCGCTGACCAGAGGACGTGGCACCGTAGCCCATTCGGGATTCATCATCCAGGCAAGTTAGCTTGAGACGTTTGCGAAACGCCTTCATGGCCAATTTCAGTTCCTTACTCGAGGGCGGTTCGGGCGTGGGTGTGGCTTCGGAGTCGACCAAAATAGTTTCCTTTGCAAATCTTGATTGAACGATTAACGACCGTGATGATAGACCATTTCTCTGGTCGTCCAACTGTAACATTTTAACCGCCGCTGCACATCGGATGTACTGCGTGGCCGGAATCATCTGTCGGATACGAGGACCTGTAACGATCACTCGAAGGCGGTTTCCGGGACTGGCCCTGGGACCGACTCCGAGCCTTTAAGTGTCGGCCCAGTAGGGTGCATCGAATATGTAGCCCTATCCAGAATGACAACATCCGATGATACACCAATGCGCAAGATTTTGCACCCACTGCGCGCAATAATTGCCTCAGCCACGGGCAAGAAACAGAGCATCTTGGCCACATAGACCATGAACGGCGACCTCTGCCTGGAGGCATACCATCAAATCATGCGATGCGTTTTCGCTAGAGCGCGTCCCATTTAACCATAGCGTCTCTCGTTCGATTATACTCGGCCCGAATGGCCCTGGAGACGGTACAGTAAACCGGGACACAGGCTAAATAGGAAAAGACCAGCCTGGTCTCATGTGGCAACCCTTCCCAAGAATGAACGATGTCCTCTAAATCAGCAGTAAACGAACTGCTAACGAAAGGAATCACTCATCCCACTGAAAAATCAGCTTTGGTAAAATCAGCTTTGGTTTTGGTGTGAAGGACGATACAATAGAGGGTGCCTTTGTACGACGACGCTTTCTGAAATATCCCTTCAATACAAACAAAAGGGTGAGTAAAATGACGAAGACGGCCTCAAACGACACACTCATGACACTGACGACCGTTCCCACCGAACTCGAAGGGCAGTTGCTTGTCCAACTTTTGGAGGAGCATGGTATCCCCGCGACCGCATCAGGGGGAATGACTTCCGAATTCCGGGCCGAAGCCCCTGGAGTGGTCCAAGTCATGGTGCTGCAGGATCGATTTTCAGATGCCAGATCCATCATTGAGAAACAGGAAGCATCAAACTCTCAGTCCAGAGCCGTTGATCAGGATCAGGACGCATCGGATTATGTGCCCGGCTTGACGAAGTTTGGCTTTTGGACACTGATCATCGGGAATATAGTAGCCCTCATTGCAATACTGGCATGGTTGTGAAATCAAGGTTCGCCGCGTACTCGCTGTTTCTTCTTGACAGGAAAACCTTCGATGCAATTTTCGATTGATATTGGTGACGAACAAAAATCTGCTATCGAATTTAAACGGAACTGGTTTAGCGGCAGGACTACAGTCATCATTGAGGGAAAGGAACAAACCTTAAAAGATCCTTATGCGATTTCCACGCATGTCGATCTTGAATTCACCAAACGCTGGGAATTTTTGGTTCAAAATCCCATGCTGCCCAAGGTGGTCATCGAACAAATTCGCCCCTTCTGGTTTGGAGGACTGCGACCGCATCAATATAACGTCTATGTTGACGATTCGCTGGTCCTGGAAAAATGTGGCTATTAGTGCCGGTGTCGCGTTGCATTACTCAGAAATCGTAGATCTGCAACGCAAGGAGCCGTCGTGGTAATCGTCCAAGACTTTCACGCCCCAAAGGGCTGGCTGATGAGCGAAACGTCGCCGTTTTTCCAATGTCCTATCTACAGAGAGATCTGGTTAAACGAACAACATTTTAGGCAATTTATAGCAATTGCACGATTTACTTCACTCCTTCTCCTTGGTACATTGATTTCAGTTCACTGATGCCTGTAATCAGCCTGAATCCGGCTCCTGCCAAAAAATAATCCCGTACTTATCGTTATCTACCCGGAGTTCATCATATCATGGGCCTCATGTGTCGTCTGTCAGTGCTTTTTGTAGTTGTGTCCTCTATCGGAATACTTACTGGTTGCGGAAATGCTCCGCAGGCCGAACCAACGTCCGATACCACAACAGCTTCAACCGGACCACGCGAACTGGAATCCCCTGAAGAACTGCTCAAAAAAGTCGAACAGGCGATTGAGATTGCCCGCAAGCAATTTCATCTGGAGTCAGACAAACACTCGCCTTGGGAAATCTATCATGGCATCCTGGCGTTTCGGAAAGATTACACGATCAGAAAAGAGGGCAAAGACGTTAACGCACTCGAATGGCTTTCGTCGGGCGTTTTCTATGACAAAGAACCCTGGTTTCAAAAAACCGAGTTCGGCGGCCGCGCGCATCCTTACACCAAAGAAAACGCCTTTGAAGGACATAAAAATCAATCGCTGGCCGTTCTGGCGATGGCTGATGTCCCACTGGATCATACGTTCCAGACCCCCGATGGTCCGATTACGGTCGCCGACGTCGTCAACAACGCAAAAAAGGAAATCCAGGAGAACGAAGAAGTCACTTGGTCTCTCTGGGCTCTCGTACATTATCTCGGCCCCGATGCCACCTGGCTGGATAACAAAGGGGAAGAGTGGCGGATCGATGATCTGATCTATATGCAAAACGCTACCATCTCTAATGACTCTGCCTGTGGTGGAACCCACGCGTTGTTTGCACTCGCCTATGCCAGAAATACGTATCAGAATTCAGGAGAGCGGCTGCGTGGTTACTGGCTGGAAGCCGATCAGAAAATCCAGCGCTACATTGAAGAAGCCCGCGCGATGCAGAACTTCGACGGCTCGTTTTCTTACGATTACTTTTTCCAGAAAAGTGCCAGCAATAATTTTCAGGAACGCCTGGAAACCACTGGGCATACCCTGGAATTCCTGATGATGGCGTTACCCGATGATCGTCTCAATGAAGAATGGGTGCGAAAAGCAGTCTCGCTACTAGCCAATGATATTATTGAGAACAAAGACGAAACCGTCGATTACTCGGCACTCTATCACGCCATTGATGGACTGGTGATTTATCGCAATCGCATGTCACCCGACCACACCGCGCAACTGGGCAGCAAGAGCTATCCCAAAACCCCAACAGCGTCGAAGACCGACGTCAAAGTGCTGAAACCGGTTCAGCCTCCCGCGATCAAGGCACCGGCTCCACCGCCGGCACCATAAATCGAACGCGTTATGTTGGCTTTGATTTGACGCGCAATCAGACAGTCTGATCGATGTGTTCTTTGTCGGTGCTCTCACCAGAAGAGACTGCGCTGCTCATATTCAGCAGGAAAAACCCGGTCAGCAGAAAGTCGACCCCGACCAGGGTTCCGACAGCCCAAAGCCCTGATAACGGCCACTGACTCCAGATCAAGCCGCCCAAAAGCAATGAAATCGCCCCACTAAACAGAACGCTCATGCGCCCCTGGTTCGACGGGACATTCATTGCCATCATGATTTTCCAGACGCCCTCGAAGATAAAAAACATCGCCATTAGCATTGTCAGGAATGTTAAACCGAAGATCGGATGGCTGATCACACCAATTCCCCCGAGAAACATCAGTGCGCCCAGCAGTAAGTGCTGAGTTTTGCCAGGCACCCCATCTACGCGTGCTCCTTGAAGTACATACAGAAAACCGCCCAGCAACAGGAGAAAACCAATCACCAAAACAACAGCAGTCCCAGCAACAAAGGGAGTAATCAGTGAAACCACACCAATCACGCAAAGCAAAATGCCTGTTAATTTGAAGTCTTTTACAACAGGCAGGGTCGAGTCGGTCATGGGGGTCTCTCATATTAGAAATAGAAAAGGCTGCAGTATACAGAACCTACTAGAGGCACAGTTGTTAACACCACACGTGAGAACACTTTAGACACCCACTTTTCTGCTCAAAAACAAAGCAGGGGTGTTTGATCTCATATCAAGTATAGCTCACTCTTCATTCTCGGTAGCCAGAATTACTCGCCTGCAGAAAATTCAAAAAGTTATTTTTTGAACTGATTATGCACAAAACGCAGGCTTGCAGGACAAACCGCCTTACGCAATTGGCACACACTTTGCTTATTTAACTTTACTATTAATTTTCGTTGCCTCTTCAGGCTGGGATCTTCGGCTCCTCTTCAAACCAGATCCTGTACAAACTTTGCTTTTCTTGAGGCAACTCCCATGTCATCATTTTTTATTAAGGAGATCTCCTGTGTCCTTTCCCAAACGTCCCAGAAAAGGATTTACGCTGATCGAGCTGTTAGTGGTGATCGCGATCATTGCGATTCTGATTGCCTTGTTACTACCAGCCGTACAACAGGCACGTGAAGCTGCGCGACGCAGTACCTGTAAAAATCAGTTAAAACAACTCGGCTTAGCACTCCATAACTACCTCGACACGCACAGCGTATTCCCTCCGGGGCAGGTTGCCAGTGGTGATTGTGCATCGACTCCCGCCCCCGCCAACCTACCAGCAACAGTCATGAATATGAATGGTTTGGTGCTACTGCTTCCTTTTCTGGACCAGGCACCTTTGTATTCCAGTTTGAATTTTGACCTCGCCTTTGATGACTACACCTCAAGCAGCATTCCACTATCAGGAGGAAATGCCACAACAAACGCGGACAAGGTAAATCGCGTGATGACCATTTTCTCCTGCCCAACAGATCCCGGCCCCTCAGGTGCATCAACGAGTACAACCTATAATTTACCTGGTGGAACTTTTGAACATCGAACGAATTATGATTTCATTGCCAATCAGGATTATAATCACTGTAATTACTGGACCAGACGGAATCATCTCACAAGATGTATGTTTGAAGATGGTAGTAAGTGTCGTCCGCGAGATATTACCGATGGAACCAGTAATACAGCAATGATGACAGAAACCAGAAAATCGTGTTGTCGAAATGGAAATAATGCCAGTTGGGGTGGACGCGGTTGGGTACAAATCGGACTCTCGCTAGGTAAAACACCACCGAATAATACTCTGTATAGTGGAGTCGATTACAAACCACTTCTGGGTAGTTGGGGCTATACCGGAAGTTGGCACGTCGGAGGACTGCATGTCTTAATGGCCGATGGCGCTGTCATTTTCCTCAGTGAAAACTCAGATGCATCCATTCGAAAAAACCTGGATTACATTGCTGACGGAAATGTCATAGGAGAGTTTCGCTAAATCAGGATTAAGCGGCAATGAGCTGATTGTAACAGTGCATGGTATCTGTTTTATCAATACTCCCATCCGCATCCACCGTTTGCACTATCAGATTATTGCAAGCAAGTCCCTATGGTCTTCCGTTCGGAAACGACCAAATCACAATAAGTTTGCTGAACTATCCGAGGAACCTATTGTTCTTCGGGTAGTTTTGAATACTTCGCAGGAAAGCTCACATGAACCTCAACAGACCGCGTTTTATCATTCACATTCAGAATCATTCAAGAATGTGCCTGGCTTTATTGTCCCTCTGTTTTCTTTCGGCATGTGGTGCGAACTCGGAAAGTTCAAAAATCACTGCTGATCTCGTCCCCGTTACCGGAACCGCATCCTTTAAAGGAGAGCCGCTAGCGGGAGCCAGTATTACTCTGATTCCTCAACAAGGAGAGTCTGGTACACAGATGGCATCGGCAGTCACGAATGATTCCGGTGCTTTTGAATTGATCACCCCCATGCCCAATATGAATATTGAAGACTTGAAGGGCGCTGTACCCGGTAAATACAAAGTGGTCATCAGCAAATTCCTGATGCCTGACGGATCGGCACTCCCCCCCGGAACCACAGAAGCAGATGCGATGACAGAAGGAGCAAAAGAATCATTACCGCGCATCTACAGCAACTTCGAAATGTCAAAATTGACAGCAGAAGTTAAAAAAGACACCGCTGAGGGCACAAAAATCGAATTTGTATTGAAATAAGAAGCAATCATCGAGAAGGACTTATTAGTTCTTCTACCACAAAAAATAAACAAACGCCATCATCTCAATGAAATCAGATTACAGAGTTTTATTTGTCCTCAATTACAAGAATAAAACTACGGCTTCGTTTTCAAATCGAACGCGAAGGAATTGTCTTCTCCCGATTTCACTTCAGCCGTCAGCTTGCTCGTCTTCGGGTCGGTATAGCGTTTTGGAATCAGAGACTTCGGCGTCTGATTAACCGGCTGATTCGGATCAAAGGCTGCCGACTCATAACATTCAATCGCTACCAGATGATAACCAACCTGGGCGCCATCGCCGGCTCTGATCGTCATTAACTCAAACGTTCCGTCTTCGTTAATATTTCCCAAAGCCATCCGGCCTGTAGTGCCGCGGTTTTTATCAGGAGTAAACTGGACACTGCCACTGGTGAGTGGTTTACCATCCAGCGTCACCGTTCCTTTCACTCGGGCCAGTGGCGGTGTGTCTGCTGGTCCTCCGCCACAGCCTGTCGAAAGAAGACCTGCCACGAACAACAGGGATAGATAGAACATAAACTCAAAACGTTTACTGTTCCTGGAACCACTGTAGGCTGAATTTCGTTGGTTTTCGATGTGTATCATATGCCTACTCTCCAATCACTTGACCATCGGCCATGCTGCCACGATAACGCCAGTTATTGATATCGACGTTTTCACTGACAAAGACCACGGCTCCATCCGTATTCAGCATATGCACACCACCAACGTGCTGTGAACTAAAGGGGAGCACGGTCCAATCGCTGGCATAAGCGGTCTTGGGGAAGACCTGATTCGGTCCATACCGCATTACCTTGACCGCGCCACTTCCTTCAAGTGTAATACCACGCACCCAGGGACTGCAGCGATTATCATAACAGGAACCATTTGAGCCCCAACCGACATCAGACATAATTGACGGACGATACTCACCATAAATAAACGTGTTCGAGGTACCATCCGTAATATCTCGCATCCGGGTATTGCTGTTAGGCCAGAATATTCCCCGTTGTGCTGCAGGTAAGCTGCTACCGTTTCTGATCCCGACCTGGGCTCCCGTTGACGCATATCCGGCGACGCCAAGATAATTCGTAATCGCTTTTTTGGTACTGCTGTTCCAACCTCGATAACCATGCTCGGAATGCACGGTTTCACCAGAATACGAGGGACAAAGATAAACAGGGATGATGTTCGCGGCTAAATCCACATTCGCCGGATTCGTATAACTCAAGCTGAAATCGAACTTGTTATAAATATTTGCCATATCGATGAATGGCAGAATCATGACCAAAGGCCCCATGCTGTTCAACTGGGGATCGTCGCCTTGGCTGGCCGTGAATGTCCAGCCAATCCCGCCTGGAGGAAAACAGGTATACGTTTCATGATAGTTATGCAACGCAAGACCGATTTGCTTCATATTATTCTTGCATGTCGATCGCCGCGCTGCTTCACGGGCCTGTTGAACAGCCGGTAACAGTAATGCAATCAAAATTGCAATGATGGCAATCACCACTAACAGCTCGATGAGAGTAAAACCACGTTTACCTCTGCGCTGAGGTTTGTTTAACATCGAAGGATTCTCCAATAAGGAATGAATAAGAATTTAAGTGTATTTTCTGGCCAGAAATTCGGTGCAGAACATGAAACTTCTGGAGACCAGATATCGGGGGAGGAACTTTATCAGGGGGAACTCAAGGAAGGAATTCTTCTCAGTTATATTATGCGTCAGTAAAGGGAGGAAATGCAATTCTGATTTTTTGATTGTTAACTTAACAAGACTGCAGCACTATACGCTCATTTCTTCAAAGTACTCATCTCAATCGATAATGACACGCACTATTACCTCTGAACGGTATTAAATGTGTGTCACAATATTTAAGTTTCGTTTCCTGCTTCCAATTATTACGCTGTTCTATGCTTTTATGAACCATTTAACAGGAATTTTTGTTTGTTCAAATTCACATTTCAGAGACAACCGACTCCAAAACCAGGAATCACCACGAGAAACACTGGTACTTCTACCTAGCATCCCATAACACAAACGTTTGTCATAAAATTGAAGAACAGTGAAATCAGTTCGGTTTCGCCAGATACTATTTCAGCCAGTATTCAAAGAAATGATACATCTGCTCGTTTGACTCAGGATTGGGAGCGTGTTTTTCCCGGTTGGTCATCGCCACCCGATTTTCATAACCCAGAAATCGATTGACGGCGATACTGTGATTGAGTGCCCACCATTGCTTAGGGCGATCTTCTGCGCCGCCAGAAACCAGAAACGGGCGGGGGGCCATCAAGGCGTGTAGTTCGTGTAGATCGTAGCCATCTTTGACGAGTTGCTTATACAGCCCGGTGCGCGGATTCTCTTTTGTTGGCAGCCCCCGCTTGCGGAAGTCTGGCCCTTCATACCCCAGGTACCAGGGTTCCCAGTAATTCACACTCGGTCTGCTTTCATCAAACACAATCCCGCCATCTGACCAGGCCGCACACGCGAACTTGTCATACAGGCAGGAAGCAAACATTGCCCATTTGCCACCATACGAATGCCCGACAATGCCGATGCGTTCCGGATCAACCTCTTTGCGATTTGCCAGAACATGAAACGCATTCGCAGCCCCGTAAGCCAAAGCAGACAAAGGCTGAATTTCCGCCTTCTCCCGATTTGGGTAGTAGAGCGAATAATCGTGACCGACCGAAAAAGTCACGAAACCACGCTTCGCCAACTGATACGCAAAGTCCCGGTCTTTGCCTTTCAACCCCACGCCAGTCTCGGGCTCATAATACACCACAAGCACAGCTGGCGTCTTATGGTCCGGCTTCGCGCCATCGGGGATCAGCAGATAACCCGTATTCGGATGCCCGGGCGCAATCTCAAAGCGAACCGTATACTGCGTGAAATTATCCCGATGTTCCTGCTTCAGATAATCCACCTGGGGACGTTCATTTACGGGAGGCCAGTCTCCCATCATTGTATGCCACGTCTTCAATATTTCCTGCCGCCGTGCCTGCCAGTCGGCTGGTGTCTTGACGGGGCGACCATCATAAAATTTCAACGGCGTTTTATAGTTTCCCAGATCACCTTTAAACTCACTCGGCGGTTCAAAAAACGGAGCAATCTGCTTCCACATTTCTTTTTGTGCGTCTGAAGGAGCACTCGCTGCTTGTTCACCAGACCAGACAATGGATACAGATATGGTGAGAAACAAACTTACTATTCCGCAGGAAATCAGACTTTTCATGCTCATTCACTCCACTCAACGCTGTTGTGATCAATGACGATTCTTCATCAAACCAGAAGTTCATATCATAACCTGTTGATACATGCAAAGAAACTCCTCACAATAGATTCTTGATTTCGACCACATAACAACTCATGATAAGCGATAATCGTGAGTCACCGATTTTACTTGCCCTCAACAAGGAAACGCCCCCATGCAGCGCCCGATACTCGCCTTACTATTGACGTTCACTTTTCTCTCTTCCGCAACCTTCGCGGCAGACAAACCGAAAACTCCAAAACCAACATACGCAAATGTCACCTATGGTCCACACGAAAAGACCAAACTGGATTTCTGGGAAGCAAAAGGAGATGGCCCGCGTCCACTGTTGGTTTACATTCACGGTGGTGGCTGGATTGGCGGCGATAAAGGTCGTGTTGGCAATATTCAACCATATCTCGATAAAGGGATTTCGTACGCATCAATCAACTACCGTTTAACAGGTGAAGCATCACTGCCAGTCCCCGTACATGATGCAGCCCGTGCGATTCAGTTCATCCGCTCCAAAGCCGCTGATTGGAATATCGATAAAAAGAAAATTGCCTTGACCGGCGGCAGTGCAGGGGCCTGTACTTCGATGTGGCTCTTATACCACGATGATCTGGCTGACCCCAAAGCCAAAGATCCCGTTGCCCGAGAATCCACCCGCGTCATCGCCGCTGCCGTCGGGGGAGGTCAGACGTCGATCGATCCCAAAGTCATCGAACCCTGGCTCGGCCCGAACGTGCTCAAGCATGCTATGATCCACAAAGCAGTTGGCGGCAAAAGCATGCAGGACGTGATGGACAACTATGAAAAACACGAAGCACTCTACAAAGAGTTCTCTCCCTACAACCATCTGACCGCCGACGATCCACCACTCTTAATGACGTACGGCGGCAACATGAAACTTCCTTCTGAAAACGCCGGCCATGGAATTCATCACCCTGTCTACGGCGTCAAAATGAAGGAAAAAGCCGACAAAACCGGCACGGAATGCCATCTCTTGATTCCTGGCGTTTCCAAATCAAAACAATACTCTAACTCCAACGAATTCTTGATGGACAAGCTGTTGAGCAAAGGTTCCTGATTCGAATCCCAGGTGTTGAAAACTCCAAGCAGACAGAGCGCAAACCGTTTTGCGATCTGTCTGCTTTTTTATTTCCCGTTCATTGCGGAAACAGTTCCGGTGCCAGACGCGGGTCAGACAAATCCAGTTGATACATCATCTGGTTATAATCGTAGCGGGGCGTTTTGACTTCATTTCCCGAGAACAACGTCGTATAGGTCCCTTCGAAATAAATCAATCGCCCGTTTTCTTCAGCAAACATCGGATGCTGTTTCGGATTATAAAAACTGTATTTGTGATGCGTCACGATCTTGCGCGCCCACTTCCAGGGCCCCAAGGGACTGTCTGCCTCCGAATACCAGATCTCCCCCAGCACGGACGTACCAAACTTTTGTGACGCGATCATCGTCCACTTCTTGCGATACGCGTTCCAGGCCACAGAACTGTTATGAATCTGAATCGCTTGCTTCGTTTTAATATCACGTAGATAAAAATAGCCTTCCTCAGCGGCAAGCGTCCCCTGTTGAATCAGTTTCTGTTCCAGATCATAACTCAACGGCGGAAGATGCTTGCGCCACTGATAGCGCAGTTGACCTTGCACGTCTCGATCCACGGCCCATTCTTCCGTGCCTGTCCCCGCTTTTAAATAAGTATAGGTTTCATATTCGGGCAAATCAGCCAACGCGTCAGGAGTCGCAGGTACCCGGATCAGCGGAGCCGCCAAACCAAACAATACATAATCGATCCCGTCCATTTTATATTTCACAGGATGACCTACCGGATAGAGCGGGGCATCAAAATCAAACACCTGTTGTTTCTCAAATTGTTTCAATGCATCATTAAATTCAACCAGCCCTCGTTCATACGCCGTCAGCATCCCTCTGACTTTGACATACTTCGCAAACATGTGCTCTATACCTGACTCATCTTTCAAAGTCACGAGTGCATCAATCCAGGTCGGTCCCTCGCCCGGCATGGCACAAGTCTTCTTGGCAAAGCCGGATTGATCCAGAAAATAATTCAAATTGACGCCTTTTTGAATCGCCAGCCCTCCCTGCGAAGGTAATTCGGAGACCGCACCAGGAACATCATAATTGCCGAGGGGATAACGGGGCTGATTCGTATCTCCCCAGAACCAGTACACCTTATTCTTAAAAATGACATTCTCAACACTGTCAGAACCCAGCACACGACCATCTAATACTGGATGTTTCAGAGGAACCGACACTCCTGTCAATACACTGTCCCGATAAATTCCCCCACCAGTGATGCGATACAGCCGCTGCGCCACATTAATCCGTTTCAACTTGAACACCGCTTTGCCGCCCGGCGTTACGTTTAGTTTTTTGCCGGTGAATCCAAAATTGTCTTTGGGGTAGGTATAACCGTGACTCCGTATCGAAAAATAGACTTCCTGATTCATCAAACCCGGCTCATGAAAGGCAACAATTCCGTTGCTATCGGTCACATACAGAATCTGATTCACCGTCTCCAATTCTACCAGTGGAATGCCGCGTTCGGTCTCCGCATCGATCACCTGAATCTGGTAATAGTCCGCCGCTACTGAGAAATGAGGCGTACAGACCAGCATGGTGAGCAACAGGGCATAATATCTTGCCATCGAATTTCCTTTAATTTTTCCCTAATGGACAACGGTTTGAGTTTTAAGAATCAGTATCAACTGGGCTGGTAATTCATTCGAGATACTGAAAGAATAAGTTTTCCGACATCATAGTCTTCTACGCGCCATTAATCTCTTTCATTCCTGAAATTCAAGATCATGCAACGACGACGATTTTTACAGCAGTGTGGTATCTTTGGCTCCGGAATTTATAGTCTTCCCTTCCTGCAGGCCCTGCAATCACGAACGTGCTATGCATCAAACCCCGGGGAACTCAAAGCCGATGTTGTGATCATCGGTGCCGGTCTCGGAGGTTGTGCTGCCGCGTTAGCCGCCTGCCGCAATGGAGCCCGCGTGATTCTGACGGAACCGACCGACTGGATCGGCGGCCAGATCTCTCAACAAGCCGTTCCACCAGATGAGCACAAGTGGATCGAGTCGTTCGGACGCACACAGTCCTACGCGCAATTGCGGACTCTGATTCGCGAATATTATAAACAGCATTATCCCTTAACAAAAAAAGCCCGACAAGTCACGAACCTGAATCCCGGGAATGGTTCTGTCTCGCGAATCTGCCACGAACCCAAAGTCGGCATTGCAGCGCTGCAATCAATGCTGGCGCCTGCAGTCAGCAGTGGTCAACTGACCTTACTTTTAAATACGCACCCCGTCAGTGCCTCTCAGTCAGGTGACCGGATTGAAACTGTAACCTGCCAGACGCTGGGATCAGATAAACCAGTCACACTGCACGCCAGATATTTCATCGATGCCAGCGAAGAAGGGGACCTGCTGCCGTTAACCGGAACCGAATATGTGCTGGGTGCGGAATCACAGGCTGAAACCAGCGAACCACACGCTCCGGAACAGGCCAATCCTGCGAACATCCAGGCATTGACGCACTGCTTTGCCATCGATCATCTGGAAGGGGAAGACCACACCATCGAACGCCCCGCCATGTATGACTTCTGGAAAAATCACGTTCCCCCGTTAACGCCTGCCTGGTCGGGTAAAATTCTTTCACTCGATTATTCATCCCCACGCACGTTGAAACCCAAAGAACTTTCCTTTGTGCCGTGTGGCAAGGAAACAGCGCCGCCCAAAACCAAATCGCTGAATCTCTGGCTCTACCGCCGCATGATCGACCGCAACAACTTCCCCCCGGGCGCTTACGCCAGCGATATCACTGTCATCAACTGGCCGCAGAATGACTACATGCTGGGTAATATCACCGACGTGACGCCCGCCGAACGTGCGCAGCATCTTAACGCCGCCAAACAACTCAGCCTGTCGCTCCTGTACTGGTTACAAACCGAAGCCCCCCGTCCGGACGGCAAGCAGGGCTGGAAAGGGCTGCGTCTGCGAAAGGATATCGTCGGCACCGAAGACGGTCTGGCAAAATATCCTTATATTCGTGAGTCCCGCCGCATCAAGGCCGAATTAACGATCAAAGAACAGGACCTGACCTATTCCGAGCGACTCAAAGTAATGGGCAAGGATCATAAGCCGCTGCTCGCTAAACCATTTGATGATTCCGTCGGCATCGGTTATTACCATCTGGACCTGCATCCCAGCACGGGAGGCGATAACTATATCGACATGGGCAGTGTCCCGTTTCAGATTCCCCTGGGAGCGATGATTCCTGAGCGTGTCGAAAATCTGATTCCCGGCTGTAAAAACATCGGCACCACGCACATTTCCAACGGCTGCTACCGTCTGCATCCTGTCGAATGGTCGATTGGTGAAGCGGCCGGTGCCTTATGTGCCCAGGCGATTTCCAGAAAAACGACACCACGCAGAATTCGTAACGATCAACGCCAGCTCCAGGATTTCCAAACCACGCTCACACAGCAGGGGATCGAACTCGCGTGGTCAAAGCTGAGTTAACGGCTCGATTCAACCGCTCAGTTCAACCGCGAACCAGCGGCGGTACATGCTGTTGTAAGAACCAGCGATCAAGTAGAACCTTGCGCGTGAACCACTGGGTCGACATAAATTGTCGTCCCAGAAACTGACGGAGTGCTGCCGGAATGAGGCTTGCTTCCGGATGCTCCGACCATTCGCCAAACCGTTGAAATAGCTTCTCCTGATAAACGGCCAATCGATCCTTTGCATAATCCTGCTGGCAACTACGGATCACGTCAGCGGCGATCAACCCCGTTTCAATGGAAGGGCGAATGCCTTCTCCACTTTGCGACGACGCCATCCCGATCGCATCTCCCACCAACAATAACTTCTCGTCAATAATCGTCCGTTTTTGCAAACCATACAGGCGATAAGCGTGACCTTTAAATTTGCCGAGGATCTCCTTAGGCACGCGCCCCTCTTGATCCAGATAGTCGGTAAATTCTTCGCGTACCGCCGACAGTTGTTTTTCTCCCTCGCGTCCCATACCGACATTCAAATAGCCATCTTTATAAAAACACCAGCCATACCCTTTTAAGTCGCGACAGAAATATAATTCCGGTCTGTCCGGTTTCACACGGCAGAGACTCTGCTGCTCGGGAGTTAGTTCAAATTCCGTTTCCTGAGCCAGCACGACCGATTTTTCCGACGGGTTATCCCGATTCAACCAGCGGGCTACCGGACAGAAATGACCGCCTGCCCCCACCACCAGCTTTGCCTGCAGAGAACCATTGATCAGCCAGCCATTCTCATTTTGTTCCATCGTTTTAAAAGGCACACCCAACTGAGTCCGGGCGCCGCAGCGTTTGAGCAGGTAGTCATCAAACTCACAACGCCGGATGCCATAACTGACCGTCTTTGCGTATTCGGTCTCAATCGCGGTACCACCAATAATTCCAGTTCGAAAACGCGTGATCGGTTGCAGAGCATGTTCTCGTTTATAATCATCCAGATCCAGATCAAGCAGATCTACAACAGGCGGGGTAATCCAGCCTGCACAGACTTTATCTCGTGGAAACATCGCCTTATCTATGATCAATACATCAAGGCCTGAATCACGCAACCCTCTGGCACAGGAGGAACCCGATGGCCCTCCTCCCACAATCAGCACATCACACGCCTTATTCTCCATCTCAGTCATGATCGTTTCACCGCCTGCGAAGGCTCAGTCTGATACAAACCAGCGCGCGTCCAGGGAATCTCGTTATTCCCCCCATTCGTGAAGACCACTTGAAATAACTGCAGGGAACCAGACCGAAATGCAGCTACCGAAGCGGACAGATAGAGCCGCCAGGTACGGATGAATTTTTCGTCAAACATTTCCTGGACCTGATCGATGTTCTGTTCATAGCGCTGCAGCCAGTGTTCCAGAGTCAGTGCATAATGCAGGCGAATATTTTCGACATCCAGAACCGAAAGTTTCTGAGGCTCGAAAATTTGCATCATCTGGCTCAAACTGGGCACATGCGCGCCGGGAAAAATGCGTTTGGTGGTCCAGCTATCCAAAACCCGCGGCGCGTTACAGCCTATGGAATGAACCAGGCCACGACCACCGGGATTTTGACAACCGGCGATCACTTCACCCAACGTTTCATAATTTTTCAGGCCGACATGTTCCAGCATCCCGACCGACACGAAGGAATCGTAATTGCCGGTGATATTCCGCCAGTCATCTTCCACGAACTCAACCTGATCACTCAATCCTTCCTGCCTGGCACGTTCGCGGGCATAGACAATTTGTTCGTGGGAAATGTTAAACGCTTTCACCTTCGCACCATAATATTTAGCCATATGCAACGCCAGCGCACCCCAGCCACAACCGGCTTCAACAACCGTATCTCCCGGCTTCAAACCGACTTTTCGACAAACGTGATCCATTTTGGCAATCTGAGCGGCTTCCAGTGACATCTCCGGATCGGAAAAATAGGCACACGTATAAGCAAGTTGCTGATCCAGCCAGAGTTCATAGAAGTCATTTCCAATATCGTAATGATGATGGATATGACTGCGGGCCGCGTCGATCGTATTCCGCTGTAACCAGCCCAGGCAACTCCGAATTCCATCCCGATAAAAGTGTTTGGTATCGGCCGTAAGAGTACATCGATCGATGGCTTCATTGAAGGCAATCAAACCACCTTCGACTTCAACGATTCCTTGTGTATAACCATCTCCAAAAGCCAGGCTAGGATCAATCAACAGCTTATACAATGTGCTGCGCTGATGAATGAAGAGTCGCACAGCAGGGGAAGTCGGGGACGTTGTAATGATGGTGTTATCCCATAAGACAACTTCAATTTCCGGATTACCAGCTTTCTGCAGCATAGTACGCATCAGCCATCGGTCCAAAGCGGTTGCTTTGCCAGAGGTTCTCTGCGGGTCTGGTAAACGAGCATGAATATCAGAAAGGGCAACATGACGTTCTGAACCAGATATTCCTCCCAGTTGAGCATGTTGGGGTGTGGAGTCTGACTTTGTTGGATTCACTAGAGTTCTCCCGAACTGCGACGACCCGATTCTTACTCGATTGAAAACGCTTTAAAAAAACCTCGAACTAATAATTTTTCGAATAGTAAAGCACCGCTTCTTATTTTCACTGAAGGAATTGAAATTTCAATTCCTTTTTGAATTTCTGATCACTAATCTTATAATTTAAAAATGGACCGAAGAGCAATTTACTTATTTTCCCAGCTAGCATACTTCATAGTACCGGAACACACGCACAGACTCCATAGCCATTAAAAACAAGCCTGAGATCTCGTTGACCAAGTTGACTGCTTTTGCCTGAGCATACAAAATTTCGCAAAGAACGGATAATCGATCCAGATTTTCCGTTCCAGCCCCTTTTCCCAGAATAAAACATACCCCCGTTTTTTTCCTGATTCAGGGGCAGACTTGGACAATTTGGACTTGGAATTCCGCTCTGGAAGCTGCTACAATTAGTCATATCAATGATTTTTTATCATTGCATTCACACCCATAAAGCTCACCAACCGATACCTACACTAAACTCCTGCCATTCCTTGAGAAGGGAACACCTATGCTGTCAATCTGGGGACCAGAAACGAAGCTCTGTGATCGTATTTCACGTCGGGAAATCCTGAAAGTTGGCGCATTGGGTCTGGGAGGACTCAGCCTGCCCCAACTGCTGCAAGCAGAATCCGCATCTGGGAACCGCAAACGCCATAAAGCCGTCATCATGATTTACATGTGCGGTGCTCCTTCGCATCAGGACATGTATGACCTCAAAATGGATGCACCTTCGGAAATTCGTGGTGAGTTTCGGCCGATCAATACCAAAGTCCCCGGCTTTCAAATTTGCGAGCACATGCCTCGTCTGGGCAACATCGCCGACAAAATTGTTCCACTCCGCTCAGTACATGGTTCACCCAACGGTGCTCATGACTCGTTCATCTGTTACACCGGACGCACTACCCGCAATCAGCCCGCCGGTGGCTGGCCTTCGATTGGTTCGGTCGTCTCCAAACTGACAGGCCCCGCTGATCCTGCCGTGCCTCCCTTTGTTGGTCTGGCTCCCAATACCGGGCATCCTCCTTATGGTTCTCCCGGTCTTCCCGGATTTCTCGGAGTCAGCCATTCCGCATTTCGCCCTTCCGGACCATCCAGCAAGAACATGGTTCTGAATGGCATCGACGAATCCCGGCTCAATAATCGGAAACAACTGCTGGCCACCTTCGATCAATTTAAACGCGAGGCAGATGCCAGCGGATCGATGCAGGGCATGGATGACATGAACCAACAGGTCTTCAACATTTTGACATCCAATAAACTGGTCAATGCCTTAGATCTTTCGCAGGAAGATCCCGCGATCCGAGAGCGCTATGGAAAAGGGGACCCGAAAAACTACGGCGATGGTGCCCCCCGGAACCTCGAACATTTCCTGATGGCCCGTCGCCTCGTAGAAGCCGGCGCGCGAATCGTCACCTTGAATTTCGGACGCTGGGATTTCCACAGTAATAATTTCGGCGGCTTGAAAACAACACACCTCCCCCAATTCGATCAAGGCTTAGCCACACTGATCGAAGACCTGCACGAACGCGGCATGGCCGACGACGTCGCCGTTGTTGCCTGGGGAGAATTTGGTCGTACACCAAAAATCAATAAAGATGGCGGCCGCGATCACTGGCCCGCCGTGGGTGGCGGCTTACTGGCCGGCGGCGGTTTCAAGACCGGTCAGGTCATTGGTGCGACAGACCGCCTGGGAGCCCAAATCGCCGATCGCCCGATTCACTTCGGAGAAGTCTTCGCGACCCTCTATCGTCACCTGGGAATCGACCACAACACCGCCCCCATCCGTGACCTCTCCGGCCGCCCGCATTACCTCGTCGATGATCACGAACCGCTGCACGAAGTGATTTAATCGCTTTCTTTAAGACTGAAAAGCTCATCCTTTAGCTTTTCTGCCTGAACCGCTACGATATGTGTCTGCCTTGAGAGAGTTTTTATCAGACGACGCACACATAATTATCGGAATGAATGATGGCGAAAGCAGGGATGGATGACGCTTTACTGGATGTATTGCACGAATACTGGGGCTACGCCGAATTTCGTCCGCTCCAGCAGGAAGCGATGACGGCTGTCCTCGAAGGTCGTGATTCCCTGGTCGTCCTTCCCACGGGTGGGGGAAAATCGCTCTGTTACCAGGCGCCCGCACTCTGTGTGGACGGTATGGCGGTCGTCGTCAGCCCCTTAATTTCCCTGATGAAAGATCAGGTCGATGCCCTCCGCGTCTGTGGAATTTCCGCCGCCTACCTGAATAGTTCGCTGGATCAGAAAGAATCACGAAAAGTCCTGAGTGACGTCCGCAAAGGGGAAATCAAACTACTATACGTGGCTCCCGAACGCTTGATGTTGGAAGGCATGCTCAGCATGTTGACGGAAATCAAGCTGGCATTCATCGTGATTGATGAAGCGCACTGCGTCAGTATGTGGGGACACGATTTTCGCCCGCATTATCACGCACTGCAGGAACTCAAAAATATTTATCCGCAGTGTGGCATTCACGCCTATACCGCGACCGCCACCGAACCAGTACGCAACGATATCGCCGTCCAACTGGCTCTCAATGAACCTGATGTCCTGATCGGTTCGTTTGACCGCCCTAATCTAACTTACTCTGTCGCACGACGGGCAGACCGGTTTGCGCAGGTCTCGGAAGTTCTGGAACGTCACCCGAATGAACCGGGAGTCATCTATTGTATTTCGCGTGCGGATGTTGAATCGTTGAGTAAGTCGTTGAACAATGCCGGCTATGAAACGCGTCCCTATCATGCCGGGCTGCCCGACGAGGAACGCGCCGCCAACCAGGAAGCCTTCATTCAGGACCGTGTCGACGTGATCGTCGCCACCATCGCGTTCGGCATGGGCATTGACAAACCCAATGTACGTTATGTGATTCATGCCGGCTTGCCGAAGTCCCTTGAAAATTATCAGCAGGAAAGCGGCAGAGCAGGGCGGGACGGCCTCGAAGCTGAGTGCGTCTTACTTTATTCCGAGCAGGACGCGATGATCTGGAAACGCATTCTAGATGATCAACCCGATGAATCGAAAGCGAATTCGCTTAAGTCACTGCAATCCATGCAAAACTACTGCCACAGCTTTGACTGTCGACACCGCTTTCTGATGCGACACTTCGGACAGGATCTGGAACAGGATTGCGAGACCGGCTGCGATCTGTGTCGCGGCGATTTTGAACAAGTAGAAGAGGCCCAGGAAATCGGTCAGAAAATTCTGTCTTCCATTTTCAGACAGGATCAAAACTATGGTTCTACCTACACAGCCTCTGTGCTGAAAGGCTCGAAAGACAAGAAAGTACTCGCGAATCGGCACGATAAGTTGAGCACATACGGCCTGCTCAAGCGGGAAAGCCTGACGACCATTCGCCACTGGCTCAATCAACTGATGGCGCAAGGCTTCTTAACCAAAACCGCCGAGTATCAACAACTGCGAATCACCGATTCGGGCTGGCAGTTACTACGTGGAGAAGTCATACCACAGCTCATGCGTACAACCCAGGAAGTAAAGGCTGACAAAACACGTCGCACCAAAAATGATTTAGCCGACCTGAACTGGAAGGGCGTGGACCAGGGGTTGTTCGAAGAGTTACGCAGCCTGCGAAAACAAATCGCCGGCGAAAAAGGCCTGCAACCTTACATGGTCTTTGGCGATGCCACACTCCGCGAACTGGCCCGTCACAAACCCCAGACATTGCCACAATTCCTCGAAATCTGGGGAGTCGGGCAGAAAAAATGCGATGATTTTGGACAGCAGTTTCTCGACTGCATTACTGGCTATCAGGACGAATAACAGACTAAAACCCTGGATTCATTAAATCAGGGATCATCAAATCTCGTGCTACCACGAGTTGAACGTGCCTCAGACCATCGTGTTTGTCCCGGCACACATTAACGCCGTAAGCCCCTACGTTTCAGTCAGTTACCAAGCATCCTTTTTGTATTTTCCTATTTTTCGCAAAATCTGTTGCGAGAAACATTGCAGGGCAGTCGATGGAAGTATAACATCCCTTCATTGAGATTGAGTTTCAATTTCAATCAGCCAGCCAGCAAATATGGTTTTCACCATCGGTAGCCAGCCAGCCAGAACAATCGGTCATTGAACTGGGTTAGAGCCCATTCAATTTTATTCATTCTGGTATCCCGCTACATTTCAGGAGAAACCATGTTACCCCGCCATCGCACGAAACGTGCCTTCACGCTGATTGAACTTCTGGTAGTCATCGCCATCATCGCGATTCTAATCGCCTTACTACTCCCCGCCGTCCAACAAGCCCGTGAAGCCGCCCGCCGAACTCAGTGTAAGAATAACCTGAAGCAAATCGGTCTGGCCGTGCATAACTATGCGGACGTCTATACCTGCTTGCCCAATGCCAATGCGAACAGCGAATTGAGTGGAGGCAGCCTGTTTGTTTCGATCCTTCCCTTTATCGATCAAGCCAATGCCTACAATCTCTACGATTTCAATTTGAAAAATACCAACTCCTATAATGCAGATGTAGTGTCACAAATACTTCCTTTCTATCTTTGTCCCTCTTCACCCATGCCACGCGCTGTGCCAAGCTGCTCAGATGATTATGGCCGTGCTCCTGGAAACTATGCTGTTTGTGGAGGAACAGAAGACTACAATATTTACTGGGCACATTATGGCGATCCACAGCCAGAACAAAATGGCGCGATTGTTTATACAGGCAGCACCGCTGGAAAAATTCGATTTAGAGACATCACCGATGGCACCACGAGCACCCTGTTAGTCGGAGAAACCGCTTATAACCTGCCAGATTATACATTTGGTAGCAGTTCAAGCTGTAGCGGTGAGAAACGCTATGGATACACATACTGGGCGAGTCCCTACCCAGGTTCGACTGTCTGTTTTACTTCTAGCGATTTCAACCCCCATGATATCGCCGATGATTCCGTGTTCGACAGCGATTGGAGAAAATCGTTTCGCAGTGACCATGTGGGTGGCGTGCAGTTTGTCTTTGTTGATGGCTCGGTCCACTTTATCTCTGAAAATATTGATGCCTCTCTGCTGGATGCTCTGGCAACCCGCAACGGCGGGGAGGTGATTGGTGAATTTTAATCGACTCGCCTCAGCCTTCTCTGTTTGCCTGGCATTGGTTGCTCTTGCTGGTTGTGGTTCCTCGAACGAACTTCCCCGTGCTTCGGTGCGGGGAATGGTTCTCCTGGATGGAGAACCCCTTCCAGAAGGAATTATCCGATTCGTTCCCACGGGAGCAACGAAAGGACCAAAGTCCTTTGCGGAAATCCGCGTCGGGATGTTTAAAGTTGACAAGCAATATGGCCCCATCGTCGGGACCCATCGTATTGAAATCATATCGACAGATGATGGTGGATTTCCCGAAGATGACGAAGAAGCGTTCAAACGGATGCAAGAGCAGGGAATTACAAAAATCGATAAGATCACGGTTCCTGCCGCCTATAATAAACGCAGCCAGTTGACGGAGTCTGTGACCCCCGAAGGCCCAAACGATTTCAATTTTGAGCTCTCCTCGAATTCAAAACAAAAGAAAAACTGATCTTGAAATCAGATTTGAATTCCTACCAACTGCAGCCACCGCTCAGCAGATAATAAAACTCATTCGATTTCAAAATCGAATCCAAATAACTAAAGACCATTTTTTCTTGACTGCAAACGGAGAAATCTCATGAAGTTCTATCAAACGGTTCAACGGGAACTGAAACAATGGGGACTGGCCGGGCTGATTGTGCTGCTGACACTCTCGGCGACAATGCAATGGACGCCCGCGAAAGGTCAGCCTGAAACTGAGACAGACCAGGAAAAAGCAGCTGCGACCAAACTCTATCAGGCAGCACGAGAAGCCCGCGCTGTCTGGCGTGATTTCCCCGGGTTCAAAGCCGATGTTACCGTACGCTATAACGACAAGCAGACCACAGGCAAACTGACCGCAGACAAAGACTTCAAAGTCAAACTCATACTCGACGATGAATCGCTTTCCGAATGGAGTCTGCCAAAACTGCGATCGGTCATCGGCCATCGTAAGTATCGTCAGCAGAAACCGATTCCCGCGACATTCGCTGATCAACAGATCAACCACCCGCTGGGACGTCTGGTGAATATCGATGGCAAAAAGGTCTCCTTTCGTCTGCAAGACGATGTCATGACCGAAGTCCAGCGTCGTTCCGATAAAATGTGGTTCACCATTTCCACACTGGATGTCTGGCGTACCAAAGAGGGTGCTGTTCTACCCCGTGATACTTCCGTCACCTACCGAAATCCTAATACGGGAGCGATCACTTCCAATCGCAGCAACACCTTCGGCTTTGCCCGTGTTGGAAATTTTGACCTGCCAGCAACCATGCTGACTGTGGAATGCAGCGAGAACTTCGAGAGAAACATCGGTTCAATCAAACTTTCCAACCATCGTTTGCTCACTGCCGAATCACTCTCACAAACAGAAACAAAATAAGTACGGGCGCAATCGTTAACCCTTTAAAAACAAGAGTACGCACATGAAAACGTTTCAATGGACCGCCGCCATCATCTGCCTGCTGGCTGCTTCGATGACAAACCAGGCTTTTGCCCACTTCCTCTGGCTCCTGCCTCAGGCTGAAGGCAAGAACAACGCCGCGAAAGTTCAACTCTACTTTGGAGAAGCCGCCGAACCAGATGACCCGGATCTGCTCAAGAAACTCACAGACATCAAAGTTTGGGAAAAGACCTCAAAAGGTCAACTGGAAACTTACAAATTGACCGCCGGCGATGATTCACTGTTCATCACCCCCAAACCCAAAGGTGCAGGCAGAGCTGCCTACGGTCTCGATCATACCTACGGCGTGATCACCCGCGGCGAAAGCCAGTTCCTGCTGAAGTATTACGCCAAAGCGTTTCCTCAAAAGAGCCAGCGTGTCTGGAGCAAAATCAACACCTCAGAACAACTGCCACTGGAAATCGTCCCCGTTCTGAAAGGCGAAGAAGTCACCCTGCAGGTCAACTGGAACGGCAAACCACTGGCAGACGCCGAACTCAAAATCATCGGCCCTGAAACCAGCAGTGAAACCGTCACCGCGGCGACAAACGCCAAAGGACAGTTCCAGACGAAATTAACCGACGGCGTCTACTCGATTCGTACAAAACATACCGAAGAGAAAAAAGGCGAACACAAAGGCGACAAATACGATAGCATCAGACACTATTCCACTCTGACTCTGCCATTTGTCGCTCTGTCTGAAAGTAAAAAGACAACAGCAACAGAATCAACTCCTGAAGTTGACAGTAAGTTTCCTCAGCTTCCCGAAGGCATCTCCAGCTTTGGAGCCGCTGTGAGTGGAGATTACCTCTATGTCTATAGCGGTCACATTGGACGCGCTCACGCACACAGTGCTGAAAACCTCTCGCAATCGTTTCAGCGTCTGAACCTGAAGCAGCCCAAGGCCTGGGAAACATTGACACTCAAAACACCTCTGCAAGGCTTAGCAATGGCGCCCCACGGCGACAGTGTTTATCGCGTCGGTGGGCTCTCGGTCCACAATAAGAAAAAAGAAGATTCTCTGATGGAATCTCTACCTACAGTCGAACGCTATTCTCCCAAAAAGAAAGCCTGGGAAGCTGTTACTTCCATGCCCACTGGTCGCTCTTCACACGACTCGGTATTTCTGGGAGACCAGCTATATGTTGTCGGTGGCTGGACGATGCAAAAAGAAGATGAATCGATCTGGCAGGAAGACATGCTCGTTCTCGATGCATCTCAGGCAGACCCCAAATGGAAAGCAATTAAGCAACCATTCCAACGTCGTGCCCTCTCGGCTGCTGCTCACAAGGGACAGATTTTTGCCTTGGGTGGCATCGACTCCGATGGTGATATCAGCCATGAAGTCGACATCTATTCCCCCGAAACCGGCAAATGGACCAAAGGCCCTGAGTTGCCTGGCAGTACGATGAATGGCTTCGGTACAAGCGCCTGGAGTCTTGATGGAAACCTGTATGTCAGCGGCATGGACGGTGGTGTATACCAACTGGATCAGAAAAAGAATGAGTGGAAAAAAGCAGGAGCGCTCAAGACGCCTCGATTTTTCCATCGCCTGTTGCCCGACGGTAACGGTGGTCTGCTCGCCATTGGTGGTGCCTCTCGTAAAGGACACCTGAAATCCATTGAGCAGGTCAAATTGAATTAAAAGCGAGTTTCCGCTTGTAGAGACAAGAGCTCTGTTCTGGATACGCCCCATTCCGGGAGTTCTTGTCTCTCTTTTTTTGTGGCTCATCAATATTCTTCCCCCCCTCAGTGAGAATACCATGGACACCCAAAACGCACTGAACAAAGCGATCGGCCTGTTCCGGCAAGGCTTGCACTATCAAGCACTGGAGCGAATCTCGCAGCTCTTGAAAACGCATCCCGATGAAGGCAAAGCGTGGGAACTCAAAGGGCTGGTAGAAGACTCGCTCAGTTGGCAGAATACTTCAATCAGCTCGCTGGAAACGGCTACGACTTTGATCCCCATTTCTGCATCCGGACAATATATTCTGGCTAAAAATTATCTGGAAATCGGCAAACATTCACTGGCGAAATCGGTGTTTTCAATTCTGCTCCAACGACAGGACCTTCCAGACAAACTCTTGCCGGCGATCTCGTCTTATCTGGGACAATACCCCGAACTGACTCATCTGGCACTCGAAGCCTGCAGAAAAGCAGTGAAGCGAGATCCTGAGTGTGCCGAGTCCTGGTTGGGCATGGCCTGCTTTATGGGAAAGCTGCATTACCCGAAAGAACAGATTGCCAATGTGCTCCGTAAATCTGTAATGCTGGATCCGGAGAATCGACACTTTCGAATGGCATTGAGTAATGTATTGGAACAGTCAGGACAGATTGATCAGGCCTACCGCGTTGTCAAAGAAATAAAAATATCCGAACTGAATCAGATCCCGTGTGCTGCATGCCTGAAAAAACTGATCAACATTTTTTCGCAGGCGAATGATGACAACCGACGCGAAATTTGTCTTAATCAACTGAAACAACTTCAATCAACGGAGATCCGAAAATCGACGAAAGTGTTTCCAAGCCGATTTTCCGACCCCCTGAATAATTAACACGCTGAACCAAGCTCGCAGCGTGCCTAAAAGAGAAACTGTCATGATCTCGCAAACCGAAGAATATGCATTACGGGCTATGACCTGCCTGGCATTTCGTCATCCCAGCTTTATCACACGCGATCAACTTTTTGAAGCGACGCAGGTTCCACACGCCTATCTGCCCAAAATCATGTTGGAATTAAATCGCACCGGTCTGATACGATCACAACGCGGACAGAACGGCGGCTATGCTTTGATTCAATCCCCACATAATATTTCTCTGTTGAACATTATCAAATCGGTCAGATCGGGAACCGCTAAGAATTCACTCTTATCTACCGCTTCAATTTCAACAGAAATCAATCAGTTAAACGAGCACTTGAACCAGACACTTTCCATGCTGGAAACGGCTTTAGATCAAACATCATTGGCAGACATCATTACGATTCCTGTGAAACAGAAATTAAAGGAACAATACTGTGTTCAAAAATAAAATCACAATCCTTTTTTCCTTAGCACTCCTACTTTGCTCCACAAATGTGGAAGGTGCGGATATCTGGTCTGGTTTTCGTGGCAATGGTTCCAACATTTCACCCGCTGCGAATCTGCCTGTAAAATGGTCTCACGAACAGGGAATTCGCTGGAAGCAAACCGTTCCCGGGTACGGACAATCTTCTCCCGTCATCTGGAAAAACCAGGTCTTCGTGACATCCATTGAAGGGCCACAGCAGGAAACATGTCTGCTCCACGTGTACGAGCTTTCCAGCGGACAGTTAGTCTGGGCTAAAGAGATCAAAGCCAGCCAGACGAAGAAAACCTCATCCATGGTCTCGCGCGCCGCCCCCACGCCGATTGTTGATGAAGACGGCGTCTATGCGTTTTACGAAAGTGGTGATGTCGTCGCTTATACGCATTCCGGATCACCACTCTGGCACCGTTCTTTAGTGAAAGATTACGGTGCTTTTGTCAGCAACCATGGCATCGGAAATTCTCTCGCACAAACGGCAGATCAGATCATTGTTTTAACAGCCCACGATGGTCCTTCTTACCTATTGGCTCTAGATAAAAAAACAGGAAAAACAAACTGGAAAACCGATCGTGAAGAAGGTGTCGCCTGGACCTCTCCCACGATTGCTGATCGAGCTGGAACACCGGAAATCATTGTCAGTTCGCGTGGCACTGTGAAAGGTTACCAGGGACTCACCGGCGAACTGCTCTGGACTCATTCCGGCATTAGCGGCAACACCATTCCTTCGGCCTCGGTCCATGGAGACATGATTCTGATCGGTGCGTCCACAGATCGAAGAAATCCCAACGCGGAAAAAGCCAGTGCTTCCAACTGCTGCCTGAAACTCGTCACCAAAGCAGGCAAGCCAGACTACGAAGTCCTCTGGAAAGCAAAAAAAGCCGTTTCCTATTACTGCACTCCACTCGCATACAAAGGCTGTGCCTATTTCGTCAATAAAGTCGGCGTGGTCTACTGTCTCGATCTGCAGACAGGAGAACAACATTACGCTCAACGTCTCACTGGTCCCTGCTGGAGTTCACCATTAGCAGCAGGGGACCAAATCTATTTTTTCACGAAGAAAGGGACGACTGACGTCATCCGTTCGGGATCGGAATTTGAATTGCTCGCATCCAATCCACTCTTCGCTGAAAAGGAAGACAAACCTGAGACTAAGAAAACCGCAAAGCAGGACGAGAAACCAAAGTCAGAAGGTCGTGGCTCCGGTAGAGGCGGCTATCCTCAATTCGGCCCCACCATCTATGGCACCGCGGCCGTTGATCAGGCTCTCTTGATTCGAACAGGAACCGAACTCTACTGCATCGGTTCATCCGAAAAGTAAACCACGCAATCAAGTTTTCTCAAAAGTCAGTAATGCTGAAATTCAAAGCCTCTGGATTCATTCCGGAGGCTTTGTTTTTAGAACACATCCATTTTCTACTGTCTATTTAGAACTTGACAGCATCCCGCCCACGACGATACTCCCTGCTGTGTGTCGCGCGCGAGCTAACCAGTTTCTTCACTGCTTATCTCCGCGTACTGAACCGATCCCCTCAATCATCGACTGGACATCCAACACATTTTCCAGCGACCATTCAACTCGGTTCCGAATTTTCACCTCGTATCGACTCGCTTCGACGCTGTCTCGACGTCTTTCGTCCTGGCATAGTAACGTTTCACACCAGTACCAAAGCCTTTCGACTGTCGCATTCTCTTGACTTGCTGACGCCCTTCGACAAAAAAGTTTCGACATCTCCATAAACCCCTAAAACAACTGCGATCAATTAATAAAAGGACCGCACAACATATCGCTGCACGACCCTATAGAATACCCGATCTGCTGCTGTTGATGTGAGATGAAATAAAAGGTTCGCTGCTCATTCAGTCACGTCGGTCCTGCTGCCCCACAACAATTACCTTTGTCGGCACGCCAGACACCAAAAATGATCCAACAGGCTCCAAACTCTTTAGAGACAATGCTTGAATCATCCCCGTCCCCGGTTCTGTCCAGAAAGCATAGCGGCCCGCTTGATCAAAGGTGATCGCATGATGCCCGTAGTGTCCCTCCACTTTACTCGGTCCTACCTTGACCTGTTTCAGCAGCTTGGCATCCTGAAAATCGAGATCCGCATTAGGGTCCAGGTCAATCAGACTCAAATACTCCGTTTGATCCAATTCCTGGGGATGATTATGAAACACAAATGCCAGTCGCTTGCCCCATGCCGTTTTGATCACTTCCAGACCTGCGGGAGAGTTCCCTTCGTCCATTTTCAACGGAACAGAAGTCAGAGCAGGCTCATCCAGCTTGGCGTTCAATAGACACAGCCGGGCCGAGGCACCTTTTCCGGAGACAAAACAGACAAAGTGTCGCTGAGTCACAAACGCCCCCGTTCTCTCCGGCTTCTTTGTCTCGGCATCCTCGCCGAGTGAAAGATATTGAACCTTTACTTTGGACTGCGAACCGGGCAGGGGATTCAGGTCAGCTTCACACCAGCAGATCCCGTCTGCTGGTGCAAAAAACACTTTCCCCTCACAGACAGTCGCCCCGTGAATGGCACCGGTAGGCAATGCGAACGAATACGCAACCTGCTCATTCCCTTCAGGGAGAATCCGTGTCACGTCGACCATCCCTTTCTGAGGTCCGCCACCATCAATCCACGTTGAGTATCCGGTTATCCCTGCAGCCACCGCCAGCGTAATATGATTTCCCCCGCCTCGATGAAAACCGGTCCTGACTTTTGCCTGCGGATCATTCCGATACAGCTGAGGATCCAGACGCGTATAACCCGAATTGCGATCATTGGCCAGATAGAATACCCCTTGATAACAATACAGATGAGCGGGGTTCCCCTGTGCCGTATCCAGTCGCGACTCGATCACTTTCGGCTGTTTTTTGTAGTACCAGTGCGAATGATTGCCATGCGACTCTGCTTTCACACCGGAATCGAAAAAGACCCAGCCACTCTGGTTCTGTCCTCCTTCCTGATCACGCACTCCTACCATTAATGTCTCCAGACTCTGCTCCATCTGCACCAGATTCTGCGATTCCGCATCCAGTTTCGGAAACGCATCAAGCACCGCCGGCGACTCGAGAGTAAGCGTCTTCCCCTTACGTACATCGGCCCATTTCACCGTTTGCGTGGCACGGTCCTGATAAAACAGACGGCAGACGGTCCGTTTTTTGGATGTCGGTTTAGAAACTCCCGACTGCTTGTGCTGCTGCGATTTTGCAGGCACCTTTGCCTCAGCTCGCACGATCAACGGCATCGGTCCCATCAATCCCAGAGCCAGCAGAAAACACAATCTCGCGTTATAGAGGCGCAATAATCCCATCTCGTCATCTCCTCAATTGAAAAAAATGAATGAATACAGCGGCTTCTACAACGAATGCAGAACCCTTACTTCAATTTGTCTCGCCAGGGTGTGCCTGTTCCTTCCAGAAATTGGAAGCGTCTACGGTCGTATTGCACACAGACCCAGACACACTGCGCGACAGTTCCCTGGATCCAATAAAACCGGCGGCGGTTTTGCGTTCCGTGATAAACGGCAGGGCGTCCCTGGAACGCAGGGCTGTCCGCCAAACTCGGATTGCCCCTGAAATAACGGGTCAATAATCGGCTGTCTGAGGGCCCCAGCTTCTGCTCTCGTCTCCAGTTGATGCCCGTGGCGGTAAATGTCTCTGGGTAGCTCAATTCGACAAGCTCCGGTTGTTCCCCACTCTCGGGAGCACAACCGAAGATACTTGCCAGGCACCAGAACATCGAGAACGAGATTCCCCCGCGTAACCAGACTTTGAGACTCCAAACCGACATTTAAAAACACGCTCCCGTCTTACTTCGGATTCTCCCATACGTTCGGGAGAATCCCGTTTTACAATCAAACAGAACTTAAAATTCGCCAATCACAGCGCCATCCGCCCGATTGAACAGATTCCGTAATGTCGACAAATCGATATTCTCTCCGACAAACCGTACGCTGCCATCACACAGCAGCGCGTTAACACCGCCAGCGTGCAGGCTCCGTGCCCCGGAAATCACCTCGCCATGATGGGAAACATCCGGTTCCGAAGAATTAGGAGGAAAGTAACCGTGTACCAGAGTGCTGTAGCCCAACGTTCGAATCCAGGCCCCTGCACGGCGTCCTTCATATCTTGTTGCCGATCGAGCGACCAGATCATCCGCAGAGACAGAGCAGGGCCCGCCGCCACTCACACGTTTCATCTGCCGATCGGCATTCAGTAACAGCGTCGTGTCCGGCCCTCGATCACCAAATAGGGTTTCCGCCATAAATATCGTATTCGTCGTACCATCGGTAATATCACGAAATTGGGTCGATGAACCCCGCCAGAACAAACCATCATTTTCAGAGGAACAATAATTCGTATCCAGACCGGAACCACCGTTGACCATATAATTCGAACCAGCCCAGACCGTTCCGTTGTCGTCTGTGTAAAACACGTTTCCTGCATCACTGGGGCAGAGAAAAACCGGCAATGACTGGCGGGCCACCACTTCCAGAGACGGATTAATCGTCGCTGCCCAGGCAGGTCCCGACAGCAACGGTTCCCGAAAATCAATCAGATTCTGCAAATTAGCCTGATCCAAGTAGGGAAGCAGCTGTGCGGAAGGCGAATAACCATATAGTGAATCAGAAGCCATCAAAGGGAGTTGGGAATGGGTTTCGTGATAATTGTGCAAAGCCAGGCCCAACTGCTTCAGATGATTTTTACATTGCACCCGTCTTGCCGCTTCACGTGCCATCTGCACCGCCGGTAATAATAGTGCGAGTAAAATCGCAATAATGGCGATCACCACCAATAGTTCAATTAAAGTAAATCCGCGTTTTCGATTCATCACTCCTCCATCTCCCAGATAAATAACCAACAGATAAATAAATCAAAAACAGTGGCAATCGCGATGGCACATCACCCTGAACAAGACCGTAACTCACTTCGCTCTGATGATCCGATCCTAGCACATGCACTATTTATGTAAATACAATTTCATTGCATTAGCACAATTATTTCGATAATTAATTTCCGATGAATTTGAACAACTGGTGGCAATCGTCGATCAAATGAAACTGGGAAATACTTTCGCTCAGGTCGTGGACAAGCATCAAACCAAACACTACTTTACGCTTTCGTTTTCAAAATCATTCCCCCTACATAATTTCTGTCTAAACTATGAACCAGATCACCGTCAAACAAGCCGTTCTCGCCGACATGGACGTTCTCGTACCTCTGTTTGACAGTTACCGCCAGTTTTACGGACGCACCAGTGATCTTGATGCAGCCCGAGAATTTCTCATCGCACGCTTTACTCATGGGGAATCGGTCATGTTCCTCGCCTCGGAATCCAATACGCCCATTGGATTCGCGCAACTATACCCCAGCTTTTCCTCAGTTTCGCTCGCTAGAACATTCATCTTGAATGATCTGTTCGTCAGACCCGAGGGGCGTCGAAAAGGCATTGGGACTCAACTACTCACGGCAGCCATCGAATATGCCAGAACCACGAATGCGGTTTGGCTCTCACTTGCAACAGAAATCACTAACGAGACGGCACAAGCCTTGTATCAGTCGGCTGGCTGGAAGCGAGACGAACAGTTTTACGTCTACCACTTTACTAAGTAGACCTTAAATGGGTCTGAATCAGAGATTTTGCGGGCGAGACTTCGCCACTGAAAGCGACCCAAAGCGCACAACGTCCCATTCAAGAATCAGGAAAGACAACATAACCGATGAAAGATAATGATCCCAAACTGATTGTTGGCAGTGAAGAATGGTGTGCCTTTCCCGACTTGGGAATTCCTGCGATGAAAGCACGCGTAGACTCTGGTGCCAAAACATCCTCCATCCATGCCTTCAACGTTCAGAAGTTCAGACGACAGGGGGAAACCTGGGTTAGTTTTGAAGTCCACCCGCTTCAAAATAACCGGCGCGTTGTGGTGCGCTGCGAACGTCCTATCGTCGATAAGCGGGTTGTCAAAAGCTCAAGCGGGATCTCGGAAACGCGTTACGTCGTTCTGGCTACTCTGAAGATGGGCACTGTCGCCTGGGAAATTGAACTCACGCTGGCCAATCGGGATTCAATGGGCTTCCGCATGCTTTTAGGCCGCGAAGCCATGAGTGGTCGCATGTTGGTCGATCCCTCTATCAGCTTCTGCATGGGGCAGGTCTCCAGCGACACGCTCGACAAGCATTATGGCAAACGAGAACAAACCCGGAGCGGACTCAAAATTGCGTTGCTCGCCAGTAACCAGGAGCTTTACAGCAATCAACGCATTCTAGAAGCCGGTGAAGAGCGTGGCCATGAGATGGCGTTTCTCGATATCAAACAATGTTATATGAAACTCGATGCCGTCGAACCGGAAGCACATTACCGGGGAGGCAAGACACTCGACGACCTGGACGCGGTCATCACCCGCATCCGTCCCAGCATCACTTACTACGGCTGTGCTCTGGCGCGTCAATTTGAAAGTATGAATGTGCTGACAGTCAATAGCTCAACGGCGATCACACAATCCCGAGACAAATTGTATTCGCTGCAATTAATGCTAAAAAGTGGCATTAACATTCCGACCACGGGATTTGCTAACTCGCCGATGGATACGAATGACCTGATCGAAATGGTCGGCGGCGCGCCCCTCATCGTCAAACTGCTGGAAGGCTCACAGGGTCGCGGGGTCGTTTTGGCAGAAACCAGAAAAGCGGCCGAGAGTGTGATCAACGCCTTCAAAGCACTCCGCGCGAATCTGCTGGTTCAGGAGTTTGTCAAAGAAGCAGACGGAAAAGACCTGCGCTGTTTTGTGATTGACGGCAAAGTCGTTGCCTCGATCCAACGTGAAGCCGCCCCCGGCGAATTCCGCGCGAACATTCATCAGGGTGGCACGGCATCTATCGTCAAAATCACCCCTACGGAACGCAAACTCGCCGTTAAAGCCACCAGAGCCCTCGGGTTGATGATCGCCGGCGTTGACATTATTCGCTCCAAAAACGGACCGCTTCTGCTCGAAGTCAACTCGTCCCCCGGTCTGGAAGGCATCGAAGGCGCCACAGGGAAAGACATTGCCGGCATGATGATTGCGGCCATCGAGAAAAAACTCAAATGGAAACGAGAACTCAGCGGCAAACGAACGAAATAAAAGATAATTCGTTCTCACTCAGATACTTTTGTTGTGTCTGGTTTACCGATACAGACTAGCTCTTCCTGGCGTTGTCCGCCTGACTGCGTCCCCACTCTCAAAAAGAGTTGTCCATCGACGGCTGCCGGACTCGCATAGCAGTCAGCCCCCAGTTGATTGACTGAGACTTCCTCATAACCATCCGGTTTCGCCTTAAACACGAATGTCTCTCCCGACAGATTCGAGATATAAATCAGCTCGTTACAGAGAATCGGCGAACCGCTGAACGAACCACGCAGGCGCTGTTTCCAAAGCACGTCGCCCGTCTCGGTTGACCAGCAGTAAGCAATGCCGTCGTCCGTGATCCCGTAAAGCTGTTCTCCCTCAACTAGCATTGAAGGCTCATAGATTTTGGTTTTGTCTGACCAGAGCAGTTTGCCGTCGGCTGACAGACCCACCGTTTGCCGTTTGGGATAGCCGCCGCTGGCAAAGATTTTGTCATCCGTTGTGACAATCGTGCCACACGTCGCTTCTGCCAGACAGGGAGTGCTCCAGTTTTTTTTCCCCGTCGCGGGATCGTAACTGGCAACCTGATCACAACCGCTGATCAGCAATTGATCACGGCCCCCGACTTCCGCCACTAACGGACTGGAATACGTGCTAACCGCAGGCCGTGAGATCCGCCAGGCAATCTTACCTGAGTCTCGGTCCAAAGCAGCAATATAACCGCCGCCTCGATTATCGGCGGCGATAATCACAAACGACTTATAGAGCAGGGGAGAAGGGGCGTAACCGAATTTCGAATTAAAGGCTCCCAGCTCCTGCTGCCACAACTGCTTGCCGTCTAAATCGAAGGCGGTCGCAATGATCTTTCCCGAATTCAGAAAGGCAGCATAAATGTGTTCTCCATCACATAGCAGGGTCCCGTTTGCATTCGTCCCTTTTTTGTGCAATTCCCCAGACGACGGAAATCCACCTTCATGCACCACTGTTTCCCAGCGTTGACTACCGTCTTTGCGGTCAAAGGCCATCACGGTCTGCTTCTGGTTCTGGTCGTCGGCCGTCGCCAATAAGACCAGATCATTCACCACCACAGGCGAGCTATGACCGCGACCGGGAACTTTGGTCCGCCAGAGCACATTCTCTGTTTCACTCCACTCCGTCGGCAGTTCCTGGCCGACGGCATGGCCATTTTGTTGAGGACCACGCCAGCCAGGCCAGCCATCAGAAAGATCGGGTGCTACAGCATCATTCAGCGAGACGCCGCTGGCTTGTACCGAAATCTCATCTACCGGAGTTGTCTTCGTGCAACCAGCCAGTAACAGTATTCCCAGCAGGAACCATCGGTGATGAAATGCAACCATGCGTAAGCTCCTCCTTGACAGTGCAATGTTCATTCTCAATTCTGACGGACGCTCATTCTGCCTGATTCGCAGAATGAACGCGGTCATCAGAACTCAGTTGTTTATAACTTTTTCAGAAAGACATTCTTAAAGCGAATTTCGCCGCCGTGTGTCTGTAACTGAATCGGGCCGGACTCGTAGATGGGTTGATCTTTCTCATAATAGTTATCCATCTTTTTGTTGTCCACTACCAATTTGCCATTCATATAAACAGTAACCTTTTCCCCTTTCATGATAATCCGGAAATTGTTCCATTCACCAAACGGTTTGTCGGCATGGACCAGTGGGTATTTGCCTTCACCCTTGTTGTTAAATAACCCGCCGGAACCAAGATTCGCTTTGCGATCCCACTTGCCGCCTTCTTTCGTTGTGTCCCAGATCTGTACCTGAGGCACACCACGCAGATAAATGCCGCTATCGGCTTTCGCAACGGTTTTGTAATCGAGTACTAATTCAAAATCGCCAAAGTCTTCTGCCGTCGTCAGGTAAACGCCTTTACCATCGTTGACCAACTCACCTTTATCAACAGACCAATGCGCCAAAACATCTTCCCAGTTCTTTTTCAGAAGTGCTTCGCGTTCCGCAGCAGGCATCTTCTTGACGGCCATTGGACTTTTGCCTTTGACTTGATGGTAATTCATCCCGATCCAGCCAGACAGATCTTTTCCATTAAACAAAGCAATAAAACCTTCCGGTGGCTGATTCAGTTTGGAGTCCGCTTTCTTCTCGCCTGCGGACAACAGGGAAGTCCCCGCAAATACAAGAACCAGAAACGAACAGAGACACTTTTTTAAACTGACTGTCGTATCCATAAACCATTCCTCTTACTGTCAAAGGTGTGAATTAGTACCAACGAGAAGATTCAGTAACCTTCCTTACTAATTACTCTAATTTCACACCCCACGAAATACAATGTGCCTGTTGGAAAGTCAGGCAGAAAACGGGAAAACGGGATTTTTGCTCTGCGGCAGGCTACTCTTCCATTCATACTGGAATCTCCTCACGGTGTAGAAATAAACACGTAAACCCCACTGTTTTTGTTCGGCACGATGTTTGCTCCTTATAAAAGTATCATGAATCAGGTACGATTAAAGCAGGATGAGACAGTTTTACACGCCAGTAAACAACATCGCGCGGAGAAGCGATACAGTCAGTGGTCTCTCATTGATCACGGTGATCGCTCAGCGGCCGGACTACATCCGCGTCACGCCATCCAATGCTTTTCGCAGATTCATGCGCATCAAAGCGAGCCAAGCTTTACCGAATTTTGCACCGCCCTCCGTGCAGAACGGAGTCTCACAGCAATTTCATTTTCCCCGGATGCCGGAAAGTGCCTCTTTCAAAGAGCTTAAAGGAACAGGATGAAGAAAATGCCCCGTAATGCTTTAAATCAGTCAACCAAACGGAAGTCACCCTCAGCGACCAAAACAAAATCCGCAGCGTTTCCGGCCAAAAAACCGGATGACCTGAAAATCACGTTAATCAGTCTGCATGGTTTGATTCGTGCGCACGACTCCGAATTAGGCCGCGATGCCGATACGGGAGGCCAGGTCAAATACGTGCTGGAACTCGCACGCGAACTGGCCGCTCATGCGCACGTTCGTGAAGTCGAATTGCTCACCAGACAGATTATCGATCCCAAAATCGACGATGATTATGCGCAAGTCGAAGAACAAATATCCGAAAACGCCAAGATTGTCAGAATTCCCTTCGGCCCGAAACGTTATCTGCGGAAAGAATCATTGTGGCCTTATATCGAATTATTCGTCGACCAGACCCTGCAGCACTTCAAGCGAACCGGTTTACCCGACATCATTCACGGCCACTATGCTGACGCGGGAGCTGCCGGTGCACAACTGGCGCGTTTGCTCCACATCCCCTACGTCTTTACCGGCCACTCGCTTGGACGTGTCAAACGGCAACGCCTCTCGCTTGGTAAAACTGATATCGAAGCGCTCGAGAACAAATACAAATTTACGCCCCGCATCGAAGCCGAAGAGCTCGCTCTGGAAACCGCATCGATGGTCGTCACCAGCACATTTCAGGAAGTAGAACAGCAATACGAATTGTACGACCATTACGAACCCTCGCGGATGGAAGTCATTCCTCCCGGCGTCGATTTAAACTTATTTTCGCCAGCAGATAAAAACTGGAAACTGCCCAAAATTGCCGACGACCTGGGACATTTCTTACGTGAACCCGATAAACCCATGATCCTTACGGTGGCACGCCCCGACGAACGTAAAAATCTGGAAATGCTGGTCCGCGTTTATGGCGAAAGCGAGCAATTGCAAGAAATCGCCAATCTGGTCATAGTCATGGGTGCCCGTGATGATCTGCGCGAATTACCGAAGGCACAACGTTCGATCATCGAAAATGTTCTGTACCAGATCGATAAGTACAATCTTTATGGGAAAATCGCCTACCCGAAAACTCACCAACCAGATGACGTCCCCGAACTGTATCGGCTCGCGACATCAACAAAGGGGGTTTTCATCAACCCTGCACTCACGGAACCTTTCGGCCTAACCCTGTTGGAAGCTGGCGCCACCGGACTACCCATTGTCGCCACTAATGATGGAGGACCGCGGGATATCATCTCTAACTGTCAAAACGGACTGCTCGTTGACCCGTTAGACCAATCAGTCATCGAACATGCGCTGCTCCGCGTTCTCACAGAACCGGAGCAATGGACCGACTGGTCAGCAAACGGCATCAAAGGCACACGCGAATACTATTCCTGGAATAATCATGCCAATCGTTATCTGCGTGATCTGGATGACATCCTCAAACATTCCCCGGCCCCCGTTCTTGCTGATAAATCGACCTTGCGGCGACTCCCCGATTTCGATCGGTTGATTATCACAGATCTGGACAATACACTGACCGGGGATGATGAAGCACTACAGGAATTCATCGAACAAATTCGTGAAAATGAACATATCGGTTTTGGTATCGCAACAGGACGACGTCTGGACAGCGCTATGGCCTTGATTAAGGAACTGGGGCTTCCGCAGCCGGACCTGATTGACACTGACGCTGGAACACAATTACACTACGGCGAGCACCTTACCCCCGACTTCAGTTGGCGCAAGTCAATCGGCTATGCCTGGAAGCCGGAAGAGATCAGAGAAGTACTCGATCCGCTTCCCGGATTATTCATCCAGGAAGAGGATCATCAGTCAGAATTCAAAATCAGTTACGAAGTCGATACCAACCTCAGTCCCAGCATCACCGCCATCAAAAAAACACTCCGGGAAGCCGGTTTACGTGCTAAGGTTATTATGTCGCTTGGCATGTATCTTGATATCATTCCAGTGCGGGGCGGAAGTGACCTTTCCATGCGACATGTTCTCTGGAAATGGGGCTTCGCTCCGGAACATGTCCTCGTCTCAGGCGACTCCGGAAACGATGCCGGCATGCTGCTGGGACGGACTCTGGGCGTTGTTGTTGGCAATCATAGTGAAGAGCTGGAACGGCTCCGAAATCGTCCCCGCGTCTATTTCGCGAAGGCCTCTCATGCAGCAGGCATTCTCGAAGGCATCAAATACTACAATTTTTTAGACAAGATAACTATTCCCAATGATCGGATCGAATGAGCACGGCGCAGGATGAGATTGACTCCAAAGCAGATCTGACACTGCAACGCTTGCAACCGCAGCTCGAAGCAGTCTGGCAAGCCAGCCAAATCAGCGATGGCAAACGACACGAATTCGAATTAAGACTGCAGGAACATTGGCGTCCTCTGTTTGCGCTACTCTTTCGTCTGTATCACACCCGGTACGACTTCTTCTATCACATCGAACAAATTCTGCTCACAGCTGCGCGGGCCTGGGCCGAACGTCCCAAAGACCTCTGTAAACTCGATCATCACCGCATCAACGAACCCAACTGGTTTCAGTCGGAAAAGATCTCCGGAGGCGCTTTGTATGTCGATCTGTTCGGGGATAATTTAAACAAACTCCGCGAGAATGTCGGTTACTTCAAAGACCTCGGCCTCACCTATCTGCACTTTATGCCGCTGTTCGCCGTCCGTCCCGGGAATAATGACGGGGGATATGCCATCAGCACCTACCGCTCGGTAGACCCCAGGCTTGGCACAATCGACGACCTGCGTCTGCTGGCCGCCGACCTCCGCGAAGCCGGCATTTCACTGGTCCTCGACTTTGTCTTCAACCATACCTCCGATGACCATGAATGGGCCCAACGCGCGCAAGCCGGAAATCGTGAGTACCAGGATTTCTATTATATTTATCCCGATCGGACAGAGCCCGAAAAATACGAACGCACGCTCCGCGAAATTTTTCCCACTATCCGCCGCGGCAACTTCACCTGGCACGACGGCATGCAGCAATGGGTCTGGACCACTTTCAACAGCTTCCAATGGGATCTGAATTACACCAACCCCGCCGTCTTCCGTGCCATGCTCGAGGAAATGTTTTTCATCGCGAATACCGGCATTGATATCCTGCGTCTCGATGCCGTCGCCTTTATCTGGAAACAGATGGGCACAACCTGCGAAAATTTACCGGAAGCACACATACTCATCCAGGCCTTCAACCGGCTGGCACGCATCGCCGCGCCAGGTCTCTTGTTCAAGTCCGAAGCCATCGTCCACCCCGACGAGGTCGTCAAATATATCAGCGAAGATGAATGCCAGATCTCGTACAACCCCACACTCATGGCGCTGCTCTGGGAATCGCTGGCCACCCGCAAAGTAAACCTGCTGACACAAACACTCAAACACCGCTATAAACTGCCCTCGAATACATCCTGGGTTAACTATCTGCGTTGCCACGACGACATCGGCTGGACTTTCGACAATGCCGACGCTGAAGCCATCGGCATCAATGCCTATGATCATCGAAACTTTCTCAATGATTTCTATACTGGACAATTCCCCGACTCGTTCGCGCGCGGCGTTCCCTTTCAGGAAAACCACGAAACAGGCGACATGCGCATCTCTGGAACGATGGCATCCCTCGCCGGCCTGGAACAGGCCATCGAAGAAGACGATGACGAAAAGAAAAAAATCGCCATCCGCCGTATGCTCCTGCTGCATGGCGTTTCACTTAGCATCGGCGGCATTCCGCTCCTGTATCTCGGGGAAGAATGGGGCATGCTCAATGACTACGATTTTGTCAAAGACCCCGCCAAAGCCGGCGATTCGCGCTGGATTCATCGCCCCAAAATGCAATGGGAATTCCTCGAAGAACTCGACGACCATATCGGCACCGAAAACGGCTCGATCCGCAAACAGATTTATCGATCGACCCAAAAATTGATCGCCTTAAGAAAATCCTTACCCGCACTCGCCGGCCAGGACATGGAGCTTATCGCGACGGCAAACGAACATATTCTCGGCTATGTCCGCTTACATGACGGACATCGTTTAATCGTGCTCGCCAACTTTTCCGAAGAACAGCAGGAAATTGAAGGCAATAAACTTCGCACCGCCGGACTCGGAAGATTTTTCCAGGATATGATCGACGATAAAACCTACGCGACTTCAGAGAAGCTGGTGCTCGCGCCCTACCAGATCCTCTGGCTGAATCGCGTCTAACCGACGGAACGATCTGATGCCAACTAAGAAACCGAACATACCAGCTGTCACCTCTCGCGGGCATGTCCTGGCCACGGACCTCGACGGCACCTTTATTCCTCTTGAAGGCAACTCACAAAACCGGTCCGCTCTGCAAACACTCACCAGCCAGTTCGCCGCCCACGACATCTCCCTGATCTTCGTCACCGGCCGCCACTTCGAATCGGTTATTCAAGCGATCACCGAATTCCAACTACCCGAACCAGAGTGGATCATCTGTGATGTCGGCACCTCGATCTTCAAACGCCAGTACTCAGGAACATTCACCCCCGTCACAGCCTATCAGGACTATCAAAATCAGATCATTGCCCCCATGCCCATCGCGTCCCTCCGCGAACGGCTGCAATCCACTCCAGGCTTGCGTCTGCAGGAAGAAGCAAAGCAGGGCCCCTTCAAACTCAGTTTCTACGCCGACGCAACACAACTCGACAAGCTGGTCGACCACATCCAAGCCGATCTCGACCAGACAGACGCACCTTATTCCATCATTCACAGCATCGATCCGTTTAACGGCGACGGCCTGATTGATCTCTTACCTGCCACCGTCTCTAAGGCACACGCGCTGGAGTGGTGGATTGCCGCATATACCCTGAACGCAGAAGACATCGTCTTTTCCGGTGATTCCGGCAACGATCTCGCCGCACTCACCGCCGGTTACCGCACCATCTTAGTCGGTAATGCCGATCGTACGCTCGCCCAGCGCGTGTATCAGCTGCATCACGAATCCGGCTGGAAAAACAGACTCTACCTCGCACACGATTCCGCGACCAGCGGTGTCCTCGAAGGCTGTCGCTGGTTCGGTCTCGCGGAATCATCTGAAACCACCATCGAACGCCTTGGCGCCACTTCCGTCACAGCCAACGAAACCCATTTTCGCGTCTGGGCTCCCCAACGTAAAACCGTCACAGTCGAAATCCAAGACGGCGACACCACAACCGAACACAACTTGAACCGCGACGAAAACGGCTACTTTTCCGGCACAGCCCGGAACGCCCGACCTGGCGTCTACTATCAATATCGCCTGGATAACAGCGTCTCCCGTCCTGATCCGGCCTCGCACTATCAACCACAGGGCGTTCACGGCCCTTCGCAGATCCTCGACCACCGCGACTTTGCCTGGACCGATCAAAGTTGGCAAGGCATCCCAAAACGCGACTTGATAATCTACGAACTCCATCTCGGCACTTTCACTGAAGACGGCACCTTCCGCGCCGCCATTGAACGCATCCCCGATCTGCTCGACCTCGGCGTCACCGCCGTCGAACTCATGCCCGTCGCCCAGTCACCGGGACACTGGAACTGGGGTTATGACGGCGTTAACCTGTTCGCCGTCCGCAATACGTATGGCACCGTGGATGACTTCAAAGCCTTCGTCGACGCCTGTCATGCCGCCGGCCTCGCCGTGTTGCTCGATGTCGTTTACAACCATCTGGGACCGGAAGGGAACTACCTCTCTGAATTCGGTGCCTATTTTTCTGATAACCACCACACCCCCTGGGGCGAAGCCATCAACTACGATGGGCCCGATGCCGCACACGTCCGTCAGTTCATCACCGACAACGCAATCTACTGGCTCGAGGAATTCCATCTCGATGGCTTACGACTCGACGCCGTCCACTGCATGTATGACGACAGCCCGCTCACGATTCTCGATCAAATCCGCCAAGCCGTCACAAAGCACGACGCGACCACAAACTGGCCCCTCCACCTGATCGCCGAATCCAACGTCTATAATCACGACATGCTGACCGCAGACCAGAGCAGGGGCGCTTACGACGCCATCTGGTGTGACTGCCTGATGTATTCGATCTACTCACACGCACTTCCCGACGTCCATCTCACACATCGTAAATACGAAGGTATCCAGGATCTCGCCGACAGTCTGCAGCATGGCTATGTCTACGCCGGACATGAATCAGTCCGCGTCACACCGCAACAACGCGCCGCGTATCAGACAGAAGATCAATCCAACAGCCACCTTGCCTCACTGGTCATTGCGCTGCAGACCCACGACAGCGTCGGCAATCATCCCCACGGCAAACGGATTCATCATCTGACCTCCAAAGAGTTCCAGAAAGCGGCCGCCGCACTCGTCCTGCTCTATCCCGGCATCCCGCTGATTTTTATGGGCGAAGAATGCGCGACCGACGCCCCGTTCCCATTCTTTGTTGATTTCGAAGACCATCAACTCCGCGAAGCCGTCGACATCGGCCGCAAAGGAAACTACCCACCGCACATCTGGCAGGACGCATATCTCCCCTCAAATGCCGATGCCTTCTACCACGCCAAATGGAACAACGCCACCCACCGCGACCACGACATGCATGAGTGGTACCGTCAGCTACTCCAATTGCGCAAGCAAGGTCTCCAGACCGGCTGGCTCTCTCCAGCCAACCTGAAAACCGATTTCAGCCGGGATCAAAATCTCTTCACCTTACACTACCAACACAAAACCAGCACCACGACCATCACTGCCCGCCTGACGCCCCCGGCAAACACCGATGCAAACACCGACCCAAAGCTCATCGCCGTCCCGCTGACAGGCACACTTCTTTTGTCCTCCGAACCAAATCCCGTCATCAAAGCAAACCAACTCCACCTCGCCCCCAACCACGCCATCATTACTCAACACTAATCCCCGCGTAGGGGTCGACTCATGTATCGACCCGCCTTGCGACGATCTACTGGTTCACACTCGCAATGACACTACAAAAACATTCGCACCGCACAACGAAAATACGGCAACCCTGCGGGCTGACACATGGGTCAGCCCCTACCTTTATCATGACATCCTTGCCATAATACCACGTAGGGGGCGACCCATGTGTCGCCCCGCCTTGCGAGATGCCATGTTGTATCACCATAGCAATGGTTCCAGTTACAGCCTGCCCACGCTTGCGCCCCAGGAAAAACCGAGGACAAATTCACAACAAGCGATTTTGTTTCTGCGCCCGATCCCAGGCAAACCGGGCTCCCAGCCGAATCAGAAACCACCCCAACCAAGCCTGTAACCAATTCGCGCGGCTCGAACCCGACCGGGCCACTAACCGCCAGATCGTATCTGTTTCACAGCGGGTAAATTGACCGGTCGCATATAATCGATCATGAATCACTCCCGCCAGATCAACCCGGGAACAGTCAGTCATAAACTGACTCAAGCGAGGCAGAGAATGGGAGTCCGCAATGAAATGGGCCGGAATCACAATCTCTTTACCGCGAACATTCACGACCAAAGCCCGTAGTAACCGGCGGCTTCCCTCCGCAAGTCGTTCCGTCTGGAGTGGTCCACTCACGATCATAACTGTCTGGTCAGTCTCAGCTTTCGGCATCGGCCTCTCCCTTCTTATAGAAAATCATTCAGAAAACAGCATTCATTCGGAAATACACTTTTCAATCAACATTTCGCGACTACAGTCTCTATAGTCAGCATGAGGGTCTTCTTGTAGTCAATAAACCGCTTCTTATTTATTTTCAGACTCAGAAAGTAAGCTGTAGCATGAATTTTCAGGACAGCGGCTCAGAACAGACAGTGAACAATGCAGCGCCACAAGTGCTTAAAAACAGGCCCAACAGGAAGAAGAAACGCATGATCTATTTTGGTCTGACAGCAATCCTCCTGGTATTGTTATTCTTTGGCTGGAAGCTGACCGCCAGAAGTGCTTACGAATCAGCCGCGTATACTGTTGTTGAATCTGCGAGCCCTTTTGAAATCCGTGACTACCCCGATCTGATGCTGGTGATGACAGACAGCAAAGCACAGCCCGCGAACAAAGACAAACGCTTTATGAAACTGTTCCGTTATATTCAAGGTGCAAATCAGCAGGAACAAAAAGTCTCCATGACAACGCCGGTATTCATGGATCCCGAAACAGAGAATGCCAGTGGTAAAATGGCGTTTGTGATCCCTCAAAAAAACACAGCAGAAGGCATACCGGAACCGACGGGCGACAATGTCCGTATTCAAAAACGCAAAGGGGGACGTTTTGCCGTCTATCGCTTTAACGGACGTTTAAATAAAAAAACCACAGCGAAATCTGAGCAGAAATTACGCGCATGGATCAAAGAAAAAGGTCTGAATCATAAAGGCACTATGGAAGCAGCCGGCTACGATCCCCCCTGGACTCCAGGCCCTTTCAGACGCAATGAAATTCTGATTCGTTTAGCACAACCCGAAGATCTGAATTCACAAAAAAAGGAATCCAAATAGCACGCGATTTCCGAGCCATGTACCGGGAGCATCTGACATCTTGAAAACCCTGTTCCTGCTCCAGCTGATTTCCACTTTCTACATGGTGGGATTGATCTGGTTCGTCCAAATCGTACATTACCCTCTGTTCGCCTTCGTCGGCCAACCGCAGTTCACACGCTAACGCTATCAGCAAGCGCATCAACTCAGAACCACGTTTGCCGTAGGCCCCATGATGTTGACGGAAGCAGCCACAACCGTTGCCATCGACTACTGGCCTCCCCCCGGCATGGGGCCCGCTTTTACCTGGTCCGGTGTGGGCTTGCTGTTTGTCGTCTGGATTTCAACAGCCCTGCTTCAGGTCCCCCGGCACCACGTCCTCGCCTCACGTTTTTCTGCCCGACACATCCGTGGGCTGGTCATCTCTAACTGGTTCCGCACCATCGCCTGGACCAGTCGCGGCATCCTCCTGCTGATCTACCTCTTCCAGGTTTTCCCCGATATATAACAGCTCGCGAGTCCTCTCAACTCTCTAACCAAACAAGTAGGGCAGGCGCCCCTACAATGTTACCTACGGTAGGGGTCGACCCATGTATCGACCCGCCTCGCGACCTTCTATCGGGACACACCCACAACGGAACCACGCAAAACCATCCGTACGTCACAAATCAAACACATCAACCCAACCGGCTGACACATGGGTCAGCCCCTACTTTTCCTCTAAAGAAACTGTCATTCCCTTCGACACAATATTACAATAAACCACAAATGAATACGTTTCCCCAACACCGAAAGAAACACCGATGAACTATCACTGGTGGTTGCCGTTAATCATGCTTATTCCCACAAACCTCATCGCCGCCGATTCTATTCAGCGGATCAACGATATTGAATACGCCACCACCGATCAGCAGCGTCTGCTCCTCGATCTTTATCTGCCACAAGGCGTCAAAAACCCGCCGCTGCTCGTCTGGATTCACGGCGGTGCCTGGCGCGCTGGATCCAAAGACAACATGCCGCTCATCGAACTTGTACAAAACGGCTTCGCTGTTGCCAGTGTCGAATATCGGCTCTCACCGGTCGCCAAATTTCCGGCACAGATCCACGACATCAAAGCCGCTATTCGCTTCCTGCGCGGCTCGGCGAAGAAGTACGGCTACCACGCCGACAAAATCGGCATCCTCGGTTCCTCCGCCGGCGGGCATCTCGTCGCACTCATGGGAGTAACCAACGGCAACGCACAACTCGAAGGAACGCTCGGCGACTTCGATCAGGAATCCTCGCGGATCGATGCCATCGTCGATTATTTTGGGCCCACCAATTTCATGACCATTCTCCCCCAATCGACGCCGCACGGCTTGAGCGTCCGCGTTCCCGCGTTGCAACTACTGCTCGGCGATCGACCAGAGCGTGAACCGGCTCTCGCAAAACTGGCCAGCCCGGTCTTTCACGTCGATGATCAAGCTCCACCGCTGTTACTCATCCACGGCGATCAGGACCCGCAGGTCCCCATTAACCAGTCGCACGAACTCCACGGCAAATACAAACAGCACAAGCGAGACGTCACCTTCGAAGTCATCCACGGCGCCGCACACGGCGGCCCTGAGTTCTTCGATGCCGAACACATGCAACTCGTCGAAACCTTCCTACGAAAACACCTCACCAAATAGGGTCCGCGCCGACAAACATCATCCTCGTAGGGGTCGACCCATGTGTCGACCCGCCGCGCGACGATCCACAACGTCACCCTCACAATGGAACCACACAAACCAGCAGAACATGGCAGTCAAGCCAACACAAATTGGGTGGGCCCGAATGCAATTCGGGCCGAGCGCAGCGAGCAAGAAATTGACAGAGAAATAATTCAATTCATAACCAGCAATCAAACGCGCTTGCGCAAACAGTGATCCAAAATCATACCCCAACCCCACAGGCTGACACATGGGTCAGCCCCTACATTTATGATCACAACCTTGCCATAATACCTCGTAGGGGTCGACCCATGTGTCGACCCGCCGCGCGACGTCCCACTCATTCCCCCCCTCAACGGTCACTCAAAAACACCGCCGTCAATCTCCCCTCAGTCTACCTATTCATCCAGACTGGATACGCCGCGTCAAATCTGCCGAAGATATATAAGTGGCATCGGTATTTTAATTTCAGCATCGGAAGTTTAGCGCAAATGGGGAGCGTGATTGTGCGGCTTAAGGATATGCTCCCCATCCTGTTCCTACTCACAGCGTTCCCGGTGCATCAGGCGACCGGTCAGGAGTTCGTGGGAGAGAAAGCAGGGGACCCATCGACGAATAATACGTCTCAGGATTTGCCGCCATACGAATTCACACCAGATGACTTCACCCCAGACCAACTCCCGCTCGTCGAACCGATGGCAGACGAATCAGACACGCGGCTGCTAAGTCCCTGGCTGAAGACCGACAATGGATTCACCGCGACCCCCGTCTACTACGGCGAAGTCTTCACAAACGCACACGGCGGCATCGGCACCAGAAATTCGACACAGTACGAAGGACTGCTCGATCTTTCGCTCGACTTTGATTTCGAAAAAATGCAGCTCCCTATCCCGGGCCGTATCAATCTACTCTTTCAAAATACCCATGGTCGGGGCCTGGAACAGAACGTCGGTGCAACACAGATCATCAGCAGCATCGATTCTCTCAACAACATCACTCAGATCAGCGAACTCTGGTGGGAATTTGGTCTGTTCGAAAACAGAATCACCATGCGCCTTGGTAAACAGGACCTGAGCTCGGAATTCGTCACCATGGATTCCGCCAGTGATTTCATCAACTCCGCGTTCGGCTTGTCACCCTCAGCCGGTCTCCCTTCCTTCCCGTCTCCCAGTCCGGCGGCAATCCTGCTGACCGACCTCTCCCCATCTCTCAGTTTCAAGGTCGGCGTCTGGGACGCCTACCACAGTGAAGAAGATGACGTTTTCTCCCGAAACGATTCGGCCCTCTTCATCGGTGAACTCGAATACCGTTACTCAACCCGCGGCAGTCAGTTACCCGGCATCATCACACTCGGAATGGCCTACGAATCTCCAGGCGTGGTCCCCACAGGAACCATTCCCCGCGCGTTTGGATACTACTTCCAATTCGAGCAACTTCTGTTTCGTGAAGCCAATAGTACCGAAAACGCTCCACAGGGACTCTCCGTCTTCGCACAACACTTCCCCATCGATAGTACCGGCAACTCCCCCTTTCCCGTGATCGTGAAAGACATTTTAGCCGGTTTCACCTACAAGGGTCTGATCCGCGGCCGCGACGAAGACATCACCGGCGCAGGCATCGGCTGGGTCGAACTCAACGATGGGGGCACCGGCGAGGAGTTCATGGTCGAACTGTTTTATAAAGCAAAAATCAATTCCACCCTGACCATCCAACCCGACCTCCAATACATCAACAGCCCCTCAGGAATCTTCCCCGACGCCCTCGTCGCCGGCATCAGATTTCAACTCGATCTGTAAACCAACGCATCCACCGCGATCGCGGGCTGACACATGGGTCAGCCCCTACATTTGTATAACGACCTTGCCATATAAATTCGTAGGGGTCGACCCATGTGTCGACCCGCCTTGCGACATTCCCACCGGTTCACACGCACAACGGAACCACGCACTCCATCCGCACGCCACATCACAAACACCCCAACCCCACGGGCTGACACATAGGTCAGCCCCTACGTTTCACCACGTATGACGAATATAAACGTAGGAGGCGACCCGCCGGTATCCGCGTCCAACTCGACCTGAATACAGAAACCGCTGACCATCTCTAATGGTGATGATGGAATGCAGCGTCTTTTGCATTTCCACCTGAGAGCACATACGCGAGCAGATCAAGAATCTGTTCTTTGTCCAACGTATTCAGCAAGTTGGCCGGCATGATGGAGACGGGAGAGGAACGTTGAAATTCGATAGAACTCTTCAGAACCTTCTGCTCTTTCACTTGTGGCGGCCCCGTTACAAGTACTAATGATGTCTTATCTTCAGAGACAATATTCCCGTTAAGACTCCGTCCATCTTCCAACAGGAGCAGTACCGTTCTGTACTTTTCCTCTATCTTGCGGGAGGGCTCAAGAATCTCTGCCAAGATTGCTTTGGCGTCGTGCTTATGCTTCTTCAGAACTTCGTCAAGATTCGGACCGATGGAGAGATTCTTGCCGAGGGTCACACTGTTCTTATCCATTTTGTGGCACTGGGCACAGGCAAGTTTCGTGAAGAGTTCTTTCCCTCTCGAAAAATTCCGATGTTGTCCCACACGTTTCACGTCTTTTTCCAGATCAGCCAGTTTCCACTGTGTAACCTTAGTTACCTGTTCCGGGTTTTTAATGAGAAACTCCTCGAGATCGTGGGTCACGTACATCGTTCCCCGCATCAGCATGTGGTGGCCGGGAAAAGAGCAGATGTATGGGTACGCACCCTCTTTTGTCGGAGCGACGAACTCGATGACCTGTTCCTGACCATGATCGACGAGCTTGCTGGCCCAGAGAATTTCTTTGCTCTCGGGAACAAAACCGACCGAAAAACCGCTGGCTCCCAAAGCAATCGCCGCCAGACCAACTTCATCGGCTTTCCCGGGATTAACCAGCATCATGTTGTGAGGCATATAATCCGGATTGGCAAACGTGAGCTTCACCTTCTTACCAGGCTTCACGGTGAGTTTCGTCACGTCGTATCTCATGCGTTCGCGGACAGTTCCGATGCGAATCGTGGTAAGTTCAGGCGTATCACTGAGAATGCCGGACTTTTGTGTCGCAGCTTCTTCCGATTCCGCGATCACGCCGCCACGCATGGTACTTTCGACGTTGAACCACAAATGCTTCACCGTGTTCGCGGCAATGCGAGCGTGTGGCTCGGGAGACTTCAACAGTAGACCCAGTAATTCAAGATTCCGATCATCGTGTTGCTGATGCAACCAGAGCGCTTCGAGTAAGTGGTGTGCATCTTCTTTTTTATTCGGATCAAATTGCTTGACCCACTCCTTCGTGGCCGCGATCACTGCTTCTGAATCGCGTTCACTCAATTCGATGCGAGTGCGGTGGCGAATACCATCGATGGGCGATTTCAGATTGTCGAGCAATGCAGCAATCGGCTGGCCGTCAATGGCAACCGGTTTTTGTAGTGGACGTCCCTTGGCAGTCATTCTGTAAACGCGGCCATGCTTATGGTCGCGGTTAGGATCGCGAACATTATGCTGCATATGGCCGATGATCACGTTGTGCCAGTCGCAGAAATACAGCGAGCCATCGGGAGCAAATATCGCATCCGCAGGGCGGAAATTCTTGTCTCCACTCATCATCAGACCTGTCGATTTGTCATCCGATTTGGAGCCGTCAGCGTTGAGCCGCGTAACCGTTAGATCGTCACCCGCAGGCTCACCCCACACGGTACCCTTTTCACCGTCACGCACCAGGTCATAATGTTTGATGCCCAGAAAGCCAATCACGTTACAAATCAGGAAGTCGCCTTGCATTGATTCAGGGAAGTGAGCACTGCTGATCACTTCGCTGGCCGTCACAGGCCGCACTTCTTTCTTCAATAGCTCGTGCATTTTGAACCCGGACTTTTCCGGACGAACCTGATACGCGCGGCCGCCAGTACCATCGGTCGCGTATTGATAACCCCAAGAGTCAAACGCGATACCGTGTGGGTTCGGAGAATTGACCGCATGCATCGAAATGGTGAACCGCCGCGGATCAAAGCGATACATGGCCGATTCAGCGGCCTGCAGAGAAGGCCCCCATGGGTGCTCGTGGTTATGCATCATAAAGACGCCGCTCTGCCAGTAAATTGCACCATCAGGACCATAGATCAAATTGTTCGCTGCGTGGTGAGTGTCAGAAGAATCGAGGCCTTGCAACAGAACGGTGCGGACATCGGCCACGTCATCGCCATCGGTATCTTTCAAGAACACGATTTCCGGCGCGGAAGCGACCAGGACGCCGCCATTCCAAAACTCAAAACCCAGTGGATTCTGGATTCGAGCAAACTCGGTCACGCGATCCGCTTTGCCATCATTGTTATCATCATGCAAAATGATCAACGCATCGTCCATCTCTTTCAGCGGTTCCCACTTGGGATAAGTCGGCCAAACAGCGGCCCACAGGCGGCCTTTGGTATCGAACTGCATTTGCACTGGGTTGACCAGTTCGGGAAACTGTTTTTCATCAGCAAACAGGCTGATCTCAAATCCATCAGCGACAGCCATATGCTTGATGCCATCCTCACCACTGATATATTTGAGGTTCCCTTCTTTTACTGCGTTGGAACTCTTGCTGCCTCCACCAACATTCGAGATCACCTTCACCGGCTGTGGCACATTGCTGTCGTCGACTTTGATGTCCTGACCTTTGGCGACTGCCCAGACACGGGAATCGCGATTCATCGTCATCACATCCAACATCGACAGCTCGTGCTGCAAAACAACGGCGTTGGTCTGATCGTTCGTGAACTTGAGAATAGACCGGCCGCCCCAGACATCATTGCCATCACGAGCGCGATAGCGGTTATTCCACTTATAAGCCTTATCCAATACAGCCGACCGCAGGGGCTCCATCGTGTGCGACGCGGTCACCTGATGACCAAACAGAGCTGATGAGATCACTTCGGCCAGCTGTTTGTTACCTTCCTCGTTCAGATGCACCCCGTTGATTGTCAAAGGCGTGCTCGACTCCTTGAACATCTGCAGAGAAGGGTGGAACAGGTCAACAAACGCCACTCCCGCCTCTCTTGCAGCGGCTGCCGTTGCCTTGGTGTAGGCCGCGAGCTGAATGTTGTGTGCCTTGCCATCAGGCACGTTTTTACTTCCGGTGTCTTCATGCGCGATGGGACTGAACAATACAATCCGCGGGAACGATTTTCCGTTCGCCTTGGAACCACGGGTCTTTTTGACGAAGTCCACGAGCTTTCTTTGATGCTCGCCTGCCTTCTTCACGCCTTGAAATGATTCGTTATAGCCGAAGAACGCAAAGACGACGTCCGCCTTCACATGCCGCAGAACCTCGGTCACCGTAGCGGCGCCCTTGCTGCGCGGGAACGAATCGGGACGATCGCCGCTCGCACTCAAATTACGAATACGTACCTGCTTATCTTGCAGCTCACTCTGCAGCAGCGTTTCCAGCCATCCATCATGCTGCATCCGATCCGGCAGTCCATTACCAAGAATGGCAACGACATCGCCCTTATGAAAGGCAAACGGCATCGGATCACGATAGTTGGCGGGCACGTCGACAAGTGTCGGGTCCGCGGCCTGACTGGATGACTTCGAACCGACTGACTTTGAAGTCGACTTATAAGGGACGCCGGGTTTTCCGTTGAAAGTCAGGTATTCCTGCTTTCCACCGTTCTTGACATCAATCTCCATAGCAAAGGGAGCGGCCACTTTCGTGAGCCGAAACACCTCTTTACGATTCGCATCCAACAGCGTCAGCGTGAAATTTTCCAGACGGCCCTCGAATCCGTTACGATTCCAGACACCAATCTTTTCCACATCAACGGCCCGACCGAGATCGACTTCCCACCACGGATTTTTTGATCCCGCATTGGCAGTATGGGTCTGCCCACCTTTACCCCAGTCAGAGCTTTTATTGCCATCCAATGCCTTGGCGGCGACTCCGGAACCCATTGTGCTTGACTGTGTGGCCTTGCCGTTCTTCGCGATATTTTTCCCACCGCTGATCACTTCGACTTCCGCCAGCGTGAGGATACGTTTATTGCCTGGAAGTTCGATCCGCACAAACTGTGCAGGCTTACCTGTCACGAGTGAAGCGGTCGCCGGTTTCTTTGTCTGTTTTCCTTTAGGCTTATTCTTTTTCTTGGGGGAATGATGATGCCCCTTGTGTTTTGCTTCCGGAATTTTCGTATTGTTATTGGCGGGAATCTGACTTTTGTACCCGGCATACATTTCCGGTTTGATACCGCGTGCGTAAGTCGCATTGCCAAATGTATTGGGTTTGAAAGGCCCTACGAAGGCCACGTTGGCGTCCGCTTTGATTGCATCTTCCATTCCCAGCGCCCAGAAACACGCGTTGACCAGCATCCGACGGTAGCCTTCATTCAAGATATCTTCAGGCGTTCCGTAGAGCGTCGTAAATACGCGGCCCGTCTTACCCGATTTCGATTGATACGTCCGCGTCCATTCCGAAGGCATCGGCGGCTTCGTATCATCGGCGGGAGAATCCTGCTTCATACCGTTCAAAGGCTGCGCCATCGTCAATACTTCACCATCGGTAGGCTTGCCAACATAACCGCCTGCCTGTACCCAGATATCTTTTACCCCACGCAAAATCGGGTGCGCCTTTTTGTCATCGATCACTTTAATGCGTGTACTCTGCTGATGATTTCTTCCGTAGTGACCCACCCATGTTTGCCCCAGCACCTGATGACCAAAGCCGAGCTCGTAGTCCTTGTCTTTACTGTTGTACGAATATTCGGAGAAGGGGGCCGTCGCAGGCATATTGAATGCATGTGTCGAAGTCCGCATTCCGACCACCGGCCCCCCCCGTTTGAGGTAGTCATCGAAATGCTGCATCTGTTCTTTGGGGAAATTCTGGAACCGCAGAAAGACCACCGCCAGGTCCGCCGTTTTGAGCGCTTCGATGCCCGGCATGTTTGAGTTGCCCGCCACAATTTCGCCCGTTTTCGGATCAATATTAAACAGCACGGTGCACTTGAAGCCGTGATGCTTTGCCAGAATCCGTGCCAGTGCCGGCAACGATTCTTCAGAACGGTATTCATGATCGCCTGCCAGAAAAACAATATGTTTTCCCTTACCAACTCCCTCAGTACCTTCATAAACCAGCGGCGCTGCGCTGGCAAAGTTGGTGACGAAGAATGACAGGCACAGAAAAGCAATCCAGCAAGCGGATTTCAGGGGGGAGTCTGCAACGAGGTGGGAAAGATGTTTCATTGTTCGAGCGTAATCCGTAAAAAAGGGCGAAGAGCATCCGGGTGTAAATTTTACTGATCATCCCAGTTTAGTTACGAACCAGGGCAGAAGCTAGTCTTTCGCCTGCGATCCGCCAGAAAAAGCAGACCATTCAGAAAAGCAAACGAGAAGGAAAACCATTGCGCGGAAATGATTATCGCCTCAGAAATCGGACCGACGTGAATGACACCACGTTTCAGATCAATTCGGTAATCAATTCCCGGCGTTCGAGAATATAACGCGGCCTGCCGCTATGATCCAGGAACGTTGTGGCAGGATCGATGCCCAGATGACGATACAGCATCGCCAGCACATTTTCGGGACGATAAGGGGCGTCTGTCGGCGTGCCCCCTTGATCATCGGAAGCGCCGATCACCTGACCGGTTTTGATTCCGCCGCCCGCTAAAGCAACACTCATCACACGCCCCCAATGGTCGCGACCGGCTGTCTTATTGAATTTCGGCGTCCGACCAAATTCGCCCATGGCAACCACCATCACTTTTTTGTCGAGTCCCCGCTCATGCAGGTCTTCCACGAGTGCCGCAAACGCACGGTCGTAAGGAATGCCCTTTTCCCGCATGCGCTTCACCAGATCGCGATGATCGTCCCAGCTGGGGCCGGTCACGCGCACGGAAGCCACGGTTACACCATGTTCCACCAACCGGCGTGCGAGCAAAATGTTCTGGCCAAAAGAGGTCCTTCCATAACGGTCGCGTGTTTTCTCATCTTCCTGTGAGAGATCAAACGCATTGCGTGCAGCGTCACCAGACACCATCTCGAAGGCTTCTTTGGTGTATTGATCAATGGCCTCGCCGACACCGTTGTTGTCAATAATTTTGCGAGAGGCATCGAAGCCCTTCAGCAAAGCCTTACGGTCCTGCATCCGCTCTGCCGTCAGACCGCGTAATAGTGTGAGGTTGGGAACCGTAAAGTTTTTGGCATCCGCATCGCGCGCGGTGATGAAAGAATTGTACCCTTTACCCAACCAGGCGGCACGACCAAAACGCATATCGCGTGGCAAAGAGACATACGCCGGAATTCCCTCTGCGTTGCTGCCGCGTACTTTGGACGTAATACATCCAATACTCGGCATCTCGTTTTCCCTGTTCTGGCGATCACGCAGGTAATAACCGGTTTGGGTCAAATGGCTGCTCGTACCATGGCTGCCGGAATCGTGATGAATCGAACGGATGATGGCCATTTTATCCAGCACCCGCGCCTGCTCTTGCATGAACTCGCTGAACTGCACTCCCGGGACAGCGGTGCGAATAGGACTGAGCGGCCCCCGATACTCAGAAGGGGCATTCGGCTTGGGGTCATAAGTTTCATGCTGTGACGGCCCCCCCGCTAGTTCCAGAAAGATGACAGCCGTATCCTGCTTCGAACGTCCCCGTTCCGCAGCGTCTGCCTTCAAGCGAAGAATGTCGGGGAGAGAGAGCCCCATCAAGCCGGTCAAACCCGCTTTCACAACGGACCGTCGTGAGATGCCATCGCAAAATTCTGCAGTGCGTTGAGACATTCCTGCTCCTTTCCCAGGTGAGTGCGGCGGGATAGATGCGAAGCCAGCAATCATCGCCGGTAGCAATCATTGCCAATAGGGGAGACAACCACACATCTACGTTCGTCAATATATCAAAACCGGCACCACGCATCAACACATGTTAATGTATCTAGCCAAAATTCGCAAGATTTCCCACCTGGATGCACTGTGAAACATCCGGAACAATCACAGACCACGTAGGGGTCGACCCACGTGTCGACCCGCCTCGCGACATCCCACCGGTTCACATCTACAATGGCCCCACAATAACCACC
>TARA_R110002095_G_scaffold214263_2_pt1 | contig 61057 bp, 42 predicted proteins | sample TARA_R110002095 | Tara Oceans TARA_R110002095 (sample SAMEA4397255) | marine metagenome | biome: Polar Biome; feature: [SRF] surface water layer (ENVO:00010504); material: water (ENVO:00002006), including particulate matter (ENVO:01000060) such as... | depth 5 m | reverse complement strand
ACCGGCTCTGGTCATGTCTATCAGGGTCGTTTTAAATCGTTTCCGATCCAGAACGATGAACACTTCCATACTGTGTGCCGTTATGTCGAGCGAAATGCGTTAACGGCCAATCTGGTCAAGCGGGCCGAAGACTGGCGATGGGGCAGCCTCTACCACTGGAAACAGGGCACGACCGAACCACAGCCTCTGTTGTCTCCGTGGCCACAGAGGCGGAAACCGGGCTGGGCCGCACATGTCAACCAGCGGCTGACCGACCGCGAACTAAAAGCGCTGACACGCAGTATCCAGCGCGGCGCTCCGTTTGGCAACGACGCCTGGACCACTCAAACCGTCAAACAACTCGACCTGGAAAGCACAATCAAACCAAGAGGCAGGCCCCGAAAACCAGAATAAGGTTCCTGACAATTTTTTTCTGTTCCTGCCCCCTGATTACCCACTTAGAAACAACAGGCAAGTAATAGCAGATATAGATGCTGTTACTTCTTTTCGACCAGTTTCGGAGAAACTTTGATCACGCCCAGGTCATTTTTACCAGGCTTGATCTTGATTTTAATGCTGCCTCGTTTCCATTCTTCCTTTGCCTCAACATACCCAATCGATTCATGCCATATCCGAAACTCACAATCACCCACGGGCAAATTCTTAATCGTAAAGGCCCCGGTTTCGTCTGTTGAAGTGAAGTAAGGGTGAGCGAGGACCATCAGATATGCTGTTTCCCAGGGATGCATATCGCATTTGATTTGGAATGGCAATCTTTCATGGGTTTGGAAACGAAACGTTCTCTGGTTGTTTATTTCTTTTGGCAGCTTATCAGGAAAATAATTTTTGAATGGGAAGAGGTGAATGCGATGCGCATGGGGGTCTTTATTAATGCAGATGAGCTGCTGGCGTTCGTACCAGAGTCCTGATACATGCGGCTCATAAGTCGAATTTTGATGAGAAAGAAAGACTGTTTTCGGCAATTCGTCATAACTGGAATGAATTTTAAAGTTCTGTGATTTTTCCTCTCGCAAAAAGATACAGATATTTTTGATTCCGCCATTTTCCCCAATGACGAAAGACTGGTCTTTCAAGCGTTTCAGTTTTTGGGAGTCAGGCGGTTTTCCGGTGTAGATAAATTGCCCCGATAGATCCCCCCACTCAGTGGCCTCTAGTGGCTGCACTAGGAACAAAAGCAGGCCGAATAGAGATAGGTACTTTGTGAATTGTTTTTTATAGCCATTCAAAGTGATGCTCTCCCTGTGTGATTCACTTTTCACTTCAGAATCAAATGACCTGACGTACTCGTGCATACAACGGTAACTACCAACTGCTCTCGACGAAAGCAGTCAATGAAATCGCGATTCATTATATACTACTTGCTGAATCGTGTCGAATATTTAGTTTGAGTTGCTCGTGGAAACAATAAAGGGGCCAGGTCGACGTGGGTTTCGAAAATCAAAAACGGGGCATTGTGCTGGTAGAAGTTGATGGTAAGATCGATGGCGTCGAAGTGTCAGCGTTTGATCTAAGTCTCAAGTGGTCAGTCCCTTTTTCCACTCATCTCTGTATCAGCATTTGCCCCCAATAGCTCTCCCACTAACCGGCCGCTGGTAATTGCCCAGGCGATGTGCAGGCCGTGTCCCCACAGAACTTGCCCTCCCATACCGTTACAGCCGATCGCGTACAGTCCGGGAATCGGGCTTCCATTTTCATTCAAAGCCTGCAGACTCTCATTGATGGCCACGCCCCCCTCAGTGGTTGTGAAATATGCTTTTGCCGGGCCCAGTAATACCCAACGTTTACCGGTCAGTGTATTGGTATCTGCCGTACGGCCGAACGGATCAGTTTGATGACCGGCGGCATACTCGTTGAATTGCGCCACGGCTTCGCGCAGATCGGCGACATTCAGATTACGCTGTTGCGCGATTTCTTCCAGTGTGCCTGCTATGCTGACATCAGGCCGCAGCTTGAGATAATCATCCACATAAGCGTACGCAATCTTGGGTGCCGTCGAAATAAAATGCGGCCACGCGCTGTAATGAGCGGCGATCCGTTCATCCAATAAAATATAAGCGGCTTTCCCCGGCTGTTCCGAAATCGCAATTTCTCGCTCGGGGGAATCTGTTTCGTTACAGAACCGTTGGCCTTCTGTGTTAATCAATATCGCCCCGTCGTCAAACAGGGAATTTTCCGGATGCTGCCAGGTCAGTAACAACCGCTTGATGCGACAGTTAATCAACGCTTGTGGGAGCAAGGGAACCAATCGCCCCATCACTTTTGCCAGGAACCCACTCGTCGGCAGAAACTGTTCAAAGGGATCGCCGGGAGGCGGCACAAACCGCAGTTCGGGGCCATAGGTGATGTCCATATTCAACAATTGCGCACCAACGTTTTCCGCCAGCAGATGACCGTCGCCGCACGCTTTGGGATTCACGCCTTCAATCGATGTAAACTGATCGCCTTTAAACCGCCCGATAATTTCCGGCGCGTTGGCGTAATCTCCCGCCGCCAGTACAACGCCCCGCTTCGCATTGATCGTTTTCCGTTCGCCCTCGATCTGTGCAACTACGCCTGTCACTCGTTGCCCCTCAGACACCAGTTCCACCACGGGCGCATCACAGACAATCGTTCCCTTGTATTTCAATATTTGAGATTGAAATGCAGCGATATACGCTTTTGCGTTGGGCACAATATTATGCATCCGCGGCACTCGGTTGGGTGGCTCGGGATTCGGGCCATGAAAATAAAGACTCATGCCACGCAGCCATTCCAGTGTCTCGGCAGTCTGTCCCAGAAAAAAACGGCGGAGTTCATTGTTGCTATGTGATTCAATCTCCGGCGTTGCAAACTGGCCCGCATCTGTTTCATGATCGTCGGCGTTGTCACTGATTCCGGCTGCCTGCTGCAGGCTCGTCCCATTCGCCGTAAAGGAACCAATGGCCATTCCTGTCGTGCCCCCCAGTTGAGGCTGTTTTTCCAGAACCAACACGCGCGCCCCAAACTCCAGCGCCCGCGCCGCCGCTGCCAGTCCACTCCCGCCGCCGCCGACAATAATCACGTCATACTCAGATAACACACTGTTCACTCTCTGTTGAAGATCAGTACGGATCAAATCAAGCGACCATGGTAGCAGAACCACGGGTCACATCAATCGGGCAAACTGGAGTGATTAACACTATTCAAGCTATACACAGTAAAAAGGTGGTGTCTGCCGCTTCCAGGTGCCGAAAGATTGTTAAGATTGTTGACTTAAACGTATCAACCAAGTATGATCTATTCTTGTTCACTAAACCTTGCCTGAACGCGTACGACTACTCCTGCCAAATAGAATTTGTCGGCCATGCGTAATAAAATCACCCTGACTTTTGCTGCTTGTTGGTTTCTCGCGATCTCGTTCTACCCATTGGAACCAGCCTGGAGCGCAAAGAAACCGGCGAGAAAGTCAGCTCAGACCAAGATGGATCCGAAGCAGCGGGCATTTTTTGAAAATAAAATTCGCCCTGTGCTCGTCAAAAAATGTTATTCCTGCCACTCCTCTAAATCAGAGGAACTGGGGGGCAAACTGCGGATGGATACTCGCGATGGCATGCGCGTCGGTGGCGAATCAGGCCCGGCCTTTGTTGAAGGTCGACCTAATGAAAGCCTGTTGATTCAAGCCTTACGTTATGATGATCTGGAAATGCCGCCTGATGAACCACTGCCCGAAGCGGTCATCACTGACTTTGTAACGTGGGTCAAAATGGGCGTGCCCGATCCACGCATGGATCATCCGCTGATTGCCATAAAACCAACTGAAGAAGGGGCGACTTCGAAACCGGAACTCTGGTCGTTTCAACCGGTCAGAAATCCGGAACTTCCCGCCGTTCAAGATCAAAGCTGGAGTTATGATCCCCTCGATCGCTTTATTCTCTCACGGATCGAAGCGGCTGAGTTAGCGCCCACACATGATGCCTCGCCGGCCAGACTGGTGCGACGTTTGTATCATGATCTGATTGGCCTTCCTCCGACAGCAGAACAGGTCGAAGCATTTCTGTCCGACTATCAACGCCGTCAACAACAGGCGGTCACTCATCTGGTCGATGAATTACTGGCGTCTCCTCATTTCGGCGAACGCTGGGGACGGCACTGGCTGGATGTCGCACGCTACGGCGAATCAAACGGCAACGATGGTCTGGGCCGCAATCCAACCTTCCCCCATGCCTGGCGGTATCGTGATTATGTCATTCAGGCATTAAATAATGACGTTCCCTACGATCGTTTTCTCACCGAACAGATTGCCGGCGATCTATTAGCCGCAGATGCTCCCGAAGAACGAGATCGTCTTCTGGTCGCAACCGGATTCCTGGCCATCGGCTCGAAACCGGCGAAAGCGATGAACGTGAATTTCGATATGGATGTCGTCAACGATCAGATCAATGTCGTCAGTACCACTGTCATGGGGCTGAGTGTCGCCTGTGCCCGTTGTCACGATCACAAGCACGATCCCATTCCCACCGCAGATTATTATGCAATGGCTGGAATATTCCTGAGTACGGAAACGATGTGGGGTTACGCCGCCAATCAACCATTGACAGCGCCGGAAACGCCCCTGCATATTCTGAAATCAAAGCACCACTACGTTCCGTCGCTAGACAGCGGCGCGAAGCCGAATGTCGATAAACATACTCTCTCCAGAAAAAAGAAACCGAAAAACATCTACCCTGCTGGTACTCCACTGGCGATGGGGGTCCGTGAAAAGAAAAAACTGGTCGACTGCAAAATTAATATCAAAGGGGAATCCAAGAAACTGGGCCCCAGCGTCCCCCGCGGTTTCTTGTCGGCCTGTAACATCTCGCAAACACCAAAGATCGATGCCAAACAAAGTGGCCGTCTGCAACTGGCACAGTGGCTGATCTCTGCAGATCACCCGCAGACCTCTCGCGTGATGGTCAACCGGATCTGGATGCATCTGTTTGGCCAGGCACTGGTCCGCACCCCCGACGATTTTGGCGTCTACGGCGAACGCCCCACTCATCCAGAATTACTCGATCACCTGGCCACGCACTTCCGTACCGAAGGCTGGTCAATGAAACAATTGATTCGCAAGATTGTGCTCAGCCACACGTATCAACTCAGCAGTTTCTGCGACGAACTGATCTTGGATGCGGACCCGGAAAACAAGCTCCTCTGTCGACATAACCGTCGACGACTGGATGCCGAATCGTTGCGAGACAGCATCCTCGCCGCCAATGGTCAACTTAACAGAGAACCCGGCCTGGGTTCGTCAATCGCGAATGTGGATGAGATGGTCAATAAAGCAGGCAACCTGCATCTTCCCCATCAGCACCGTAGCATTTACCTGTGCCTGCTACGTCATTCTGAACCGCCGGAACTGTCTGCCTTTGACCTGCCCGATTCTACGAAACCGGTTGGCAAGCGGAATGAAACCACGCTGCCCACACAAAGTCTGTTTCTCATTAACAGTGATTTCCTAGTTGAACAGTCACAGTTATTTGCAAAGGACATTTTGTCGAATCCGAAATTGGATGACACAGGACGCGTCCATTTGGTTTATCGGCGGGCTTTGAATCGCGCACCGGAGTCATCCGAACTGGAGCGTGCTCTGGCGTTGATTCAAGATGTCGACAATGCACTGAAAACAGAAATTTCCCAGGACGAAATTCGTCGTATCACAGTCTGGGCCACGCTCTGCCAGGCGCTGTTGAACACCAATGAGTTTAGGTACGTTGATTAACGACCAGATTTAGAAATAAAGAATCTCCCAAAGGAACACGCTCATGCTCGGAATGTCGCGACGGGAAATGTTAAAATCAGCCTCTTGTGGCTTCGGCTACCTGGCCATGTCCGCCTTGTGCGGCAAGAACACTCTCGCTGGCGGTTCCTCTGCGATTCACGATCTGAATGCCCGGTCTCCTCAACTGCCGGCCCGCGCCAAACGCGTCATCTTCCTCTGCATGAGCGGCGGTCCCGCCCAACTCGACACCTTCGATTTTAAACCGCAAACCGGTAAGAAGAAACACGCCGGTTCTGCTTTCAAGTTCGCGCAACACGGCGAAAGTGGTCTCTGGATCTCAGAGCTGCTCCCCGAAACCGCAAAACACGCAGACAAACTCTGCGTACTGAATGGCATGCATGCGGACATCACCAACCACGCGCAATCATTCCTGCAACTGCATACCGGCGACCGCCTGCGTCCCCGACCCAGTCTGGGTTCCTGGGTCCTTTACGGTTTGGGTACGGAAAACCAGAATGTCCCCGGGTTCATCAGTCTCTATCCCTCGAAGCCGTCCGTCTATTCCAGTGCCTTACTCCCCCCCGTTTATGAGGGGACACCAATTGGCCTCAATACCACCAACATGTCAACCGCAACGATCAACAACGTCAAAAGTGATCACATACCCGCTGCAGTCAAACGACGACAACTCGATTTCGTGCAGGCAATGAACCGCGAACACGCCATCCGCCGCCCCGATGATGTCCGTCTGGATGCCGTCATTCAATCGATGGAACTTGGTTTCCGCATGCAGATGGCGGCTCCCGAACTGCTCGACCTCAACCAGGAAACAAAATCGACTCTCGAACGCTATCGCGTAGGTCAGGGTAAAACCGTCGGCACTTGTAAAAATTCCGACTTCGGACGCCAATGCCTGCTAGCCCGCCGCTTTGCCGAAGCGGGCGTACGGTTCATTGAAGTCAATCATGGCAGCTGGGATCAGCACAGTAATCACCGTGCCGACCTGACAGCGAACTGTGAATCGACAGACGCCCCGATCGCTGCCCTGCTGGAAGATCTGGAACAACGCGGCTTGCTCGATGAAACACTGGTCGTCTGGGGGGGCGAATTCGGTCGTCCTGGTCTCGTGCCAGAAGCCAAGAAAGACGGTACCGGCCATAACGCCCGCGGCTTCACCTTCTGGATGGCGGGGGGCGGAATCAAACGCGGTCTGGCTTACGGAAAAACCGATCCCACCGGTGCCCGCGCGATCGAAGGCAAAGTACATTTCCGCGATTTGCACGCAACGATTCTGCACCAACTGGGCCTGCAGCATGACAAGCTCACGTTCCATCAAGGTGAACGAGAATTCCGCCTGACCGGCACCGAAGGCGGCAAGGTTGTACACGACATCATTGCCTGATCAAGGCGTTTCGTACACAATGGTGAGTTGTTCGTTCATGGATCACATTGATTGATCCGGGATTCCACTGATTGATTCAACTCACGTTGGCTAAAATATGATGTTACACAATCCCAGACGCTGGTTACTGCTCTTCGTTCTGTTTCTGTTCGTCCCACTCACTCATTCAGAGGCGGCGGAACGACCGAACTTCCTGATCATTTTTACTGACGATCAGGGCATCAACGACGTCGGCTGTTATGGAAGTGAAATTCCGACGCCGCATATTGATCAACTGGCAAAAGAAGGGCTGCTGTTTCGGCAATACTATTCGGCCTCCGCAATCTGTACGCCATCTCGCTTTGGGATCTTAACAGGTCGCAATCCGAGTCGCTCGCAGGACCAGCTGCTGGGCGCGTTGATGTTTATGAGCGAGGTGGATCGAACTCGGGGCATTCAACCGGGCGAAACGACCATCGCTGAAGTTCTCAACCGGAACGGATACCAGACGGCATTGATCGGAAAATGGCACTTGGGTCACGGTGCGAAATCATTCTTGCCGACCTCCCACGGCTTCGATCTATTCCGAGGACACACGGGAGGCTGCATTGATTACTTCACGATGACGTATGGCAATCTTCCGGACTGGTATCACAACCAGCAGTATGTTTCCGAAAATGGGTATGCGACCGATTTAATTACCGAAGAAGCAGAACATTTTCTGAAAGATCAACGGACAGCAAATAAACCGTTCTTTCTATTCCTGTCATATAATGCTCCACATTTTGGTAAGGGCTGGTCTCCCGGAAATCAGAGTCCAGTCAATATCATGCAGGCACGAGGATCTGATTTGAAGCGGGTAGGGGACATCAAAGACAAAGTCCGCCGTGAGTTCGCTGCCATGACCGTCGCGTTGGATGATGGCATCGGACGCGTCATGTCGACTCTCAAGAATAACGGACTGGATAAGAATACGCTGGTCATTTTCATGACGGACCACGGCGGCACCTACGTGTACGGTGGTAGTAATCACCCATTTCGCGGCGCCAAAGCGACTCTGTTTGAAGGCGGGATTCGTGTTCCTTGCATCATGCGCTGGCCTGGAAAAATCAAAGCAGCGACGGAAACGAGTGAAGTCACTTGGGCTCTTGATCTGTTCCCAACGATCTGTCAATTTGCTAATGTCGAAACCAGCGGGCTGACTCTGGATGGACAGGATATTTCCGGCTTGCTCACCAGACAAACGCCTGTCGAAAACAGAGAACTGTTCTGGCAATTGGGGCCGCACAAAGAATTAAAACGGGGCCGCTGGACTGCGTTGCGTCAAGGAGACTGGAAATATATCCAGAACGAAGCAGGCGAAGAATTTCTCTTCGACCTCAAGACCGATCCTTATGAGAAGCAGAACCAGATGCAGCACAAAACAGAAAAACTGGCAGAACTTCAGAAACGTCGGGATGAGATCGCGGATCATTTATCACCTTAGACTTCTGTAGAAAAACAACCTACGCGACAATTTCAACTTAGAGCAAAGATAATCCCCTTATGTCTCAGCACGTCAAAAAGAGTTTCGGTTTCCTGAAAACAACCGCCATCGGGGGGCTAATCTTTCTGCTCCCCTTAATTGTCATCGGTGCTCTGGTTGGACAGGTTGTACCCATCGTCCTGACCGTGGCGGAAGTGCTCTCTGATTCGGAAGTGCTCTCTGATTATATATCCGATAACACTCCGGCTAGCATCGGGCTGCTGATTGCGCTCTCGATTGGCATCGTCCTCCTAATGTGCTTTGCCGCCGGTTTGATCGCCCGCTGGTCGATTGGCAAAAAACTATCGCGATTTATTGAGAAAAATCTGATTCTGCTGTTTCCCCGTTTCGCGATTTATCGGGAGCAACTCAAAGGCAGCATCGGCGGCGATCATAACAAACCGGAAATGATTCCGGTCCTCGTCCGTTTTGATGATGTCACCCGCATCGCTTTTCAAGCAGAACAAACCAATGGTCCCCTGATCTCGATTTACCTGCCCGGCTCTCCCGATCCCTGGTCAGGTTGTGTGATTTTCATGACTCCTGATCGAGTCAATGTTTTAAACATCCCTTTTTCTGAAGCGCTCGGCATCTGCGAACGCATGGGCCGCGAATCGCTGCATTTTCTGGATCAGCAACCACCGCTTACACAAAAATAATCGAAGTTTCGGTTTCGCCGGGTCACCACGTCGTGTAGGATAAAACCATCGAAATCCCGAATATTCCCGCCTGATAAAATCCATCATGGAGACCCAGCCATGCCCGTGCATCTGCCCGCTCAGAACCGTCGTCAGTTCCTGTTCACATTAGGCGCAGGTTTCATCACCTATAGTACGGGCGCGTTTGCCAGTGAAAACCAGTCTGACGATCTTGTCTATCTGTTAAACGACACGCACATCGGCGAAAAGCATCCCACAAATTCCCCCATCCCCAGCCATTTGCGACAGGTCGTCAGCGAACTGGTCAACCTCGAACAGAAGCCAGCCTGTGTGTTGATTAATGGTGACCTGGCTTTGAAAGACGGACAGGCCGGCGATTACCGCCACTTCGCCAAACTAATTCGCCCGCTGCGTGAAGCCAAGATCGACACACACCTGACGCTGGGCAATCATGACGAGCGCGATGTCTTTTACAGCGTGATGCAGGAAGAACAACCAGAAACGCCGCCGGTTAAATCGAAGCACATCTCTGTGATACAGACAAAACACGCGAATTTCTTTCTGCTCGATTCGCTGCACAAAACGATGGTCACACAAGGAACGCTGGGCAAAGAACAGCGTACCTGGCTGACCAATGCACTCGACGCACACGCTGATAAGCCTGCGATTATTGTCACGCATCACAATCCGCGACTGGGCGGCGATCCGAATCATTTTCCGGGTGGCTTAACCGACTCGATTGAACTGTGGGAGATCCTGGCTCCGCGTAAACAGGTCAAAGCCTATATTCACGGTCATATCCATGATCGCGGCAACGCCGAACACAAAGGCATTCATATTCTCAACATGCCGGCCACGTCTTATGTGGCAAACCCCAAATTCTCCACGACCGGCTGGACTGTCGCGAAGCTCGGCCCCGATAGTATGACTCTGACGACGCGTACCACGAATGCTGACCATGCCTGGAATCAGCAAACGAAAACACTGACCTGGCGCTAACTTCAATCGGACTATTTCTGCCGTGGGAGTTTTAATTGCATTTGCTGCTTGCCTCGGACCACCGTCACTTGAGTGGCTTGTCCGGGCTGCAGTGCATTCACCCCATAAGCCAGCAAGTCCGTCTCGCGGGCCAGATCGGTTTTTCCATCAAACCCGATAATGATATCGCCAATTTGAAAACCGGAACGTCGGGCCGTCGCGTGCAATCCGTATTTGCCCAAGCCCCGAATATGCAGCGCCATCGGTGCGTCTTCCGCTAAACTCGCCTGCTTACGTTGTTCGGCGGTCGCCGGTTCCAAAACGGCGCCGCCGAGCACCATCCGACGCAACGGCCAACTGCTCACCCGCCAGGAAAGATCATCATTCCGCTTCCAGCCTTGAGGCAACAAGACCGTCAGATCAAGCCGTTTTCCATTCCGTTCGACATTTGCTGTCAGTTTGTCCTGTTCCCCTGCGTGATGCAACACCCACTGCACATCGGCAATCGAGAGCAAAGGCTGTCCAGACAAAGACAAAATTTGATCCCCCGGCTGAAAACCGGCCCGGGAAGCAATGGAATTCTCCTGGATTTCTTTCACCGTTGCTTTCTGCGTCGGGTCCAGAATCAGCCCCAGAATTTTCGGATGCGGATACTGAAACAGAATTCGTTCCGGCAGTGGTTTCTGCTGACGGAGATAAAAATCACGCTGTGCATCGCCGACCTGATGACAGTGAATACAACTTTTGACGATCTCTTTTTTCTCGTTGATCTTCGAACGGTATTTTCCTGCCAGCAGAGGATACTTTTCCGGTGAGGCTACATCGGGCTGCTTGCCCTGTTTATTTTTCAGTGATGCTTTGACAGCATTATAGTTGGCATGTAATTCCAAAGAACCCTGCATCGCCTGCGCCAGCCCTTCGATTGAAACATCTTCTGACCAGAGCGTATGATGCGAACGTGTGCCGAAACGACCATAGACTGTGCGGTCTGCATTCAGCATGAAAACCGCGAACGATTGATCGTAATCATACTGAAATAGAGACAGGTCCAGTCCGTTGGTCGAAATCAGTCGCACACGCACAAACTGATCCATCAGCGGCTTAAGCTGCTGATCCTTCTCCATCAGTTCTTCGTCCAGCTTCACACACTCTTCGCAGGGAATACAGCGTAATACAACCAATAGCGGTTGCTTTGTTTTCTCAGCCTGGGCAAACCCTTTCTGCAGATCGTTGTAAATCCAATACCCGCCCGCTTCGACTTTCTCGCGATCCTGCCGAACTTTTTCTTCACGTGTTTGTGCTAAGGAAATCGAGGTCGTCGTCAGTAAAACTAAAATACAGACACAAATACAGACACAAACGTTCTTCAGCATCGCTCCGTCTCCTGTCACCGGCGGGTTAAAGGGAATAAGTCACGTCTACTTTCGGCATTATTCATTTACTGCAACTGGTTCGTGCCACCATTTTCTTTTTGATGAATGACAACCGGCCAACCCGGGAACTCGTTGGAAGCTTTGCCATCGGTCGGATCAATCAGGAAACGATAGGAATGCAGCGTATAGGTTTTCTCTTTGGGATCCACCAAGACCAGACCAAAGCCGCTCCCTTTCTGATGTGCTAAATCGTAGCGGTTCTTTTCCGTACCTGGCTCCGGATTTCCAACGGCATAGACATAAACTTTGTTGCCAAAGCCATCCAGATATTCTCCCGTGTTGGGCAAACCATGCTGCGGACGATTTTTGTGAGGCATACCGACTTCATCAGGTCGCCACCAGCGGGGATAACCGGCTGAAATCGCTGGCGTGCAGAAAGACCAGCTCCCGTCACGCTGTGCGTCGGCACCATATTGTGAAAGTGTCGTCAGATGTTGATCGCCATTGATATGCAGAGGCATCCCTTTGCGGAGAATGCGAACCGTTCGATTGCGGGCCGTCTGAGGCCAGCCCCCAGCGTCGAGGTCTGCTTTCAGATAACCATTATAGCCGCCATGATGTGTGGCAACTCCGGAAAAAACGGTTTGACTGAGTAAGACCTTGATACTGTGTCCCCGCCAGTCGTCACACCAGTGTTCGAGGAATTTTTCCTGACGCGCACCCAGTAAGTCGAGGCCCGGTTTATCCAGTTTGGATGCATCAAAGTTGGGATCTGTCACGTGGTCTGCTCTGCCGCTCCCCGTATCAACGTGTTCCGGTCCACTCTTAAACTGCCGGTCTCCCAGAATCGCAAAGCCCACGTCTCCGTAAACCATATCGCCATAATACACACTGATGTCCTGCTTAGAGGGAGCAGGGTCATAAAAATCAGGATGGTGGGCGGCACACGTTTTGTGAACGACATTCACCATCCGCGCCGGTTCTCGATAACCGCCTGTCGATGAAGTCGTTCCCTCTTTCATCTTCATGCCACCCTCTCCCCAGATATTTCCCTGGAAGACATCGTGGTCATCGGGAATACAGACCGTAGGTCGATCGCGCATCGCTTCCCCGAACGCCCAGCCATGCATGTAGAATTTACGGAGGTAATTCAAAATCGCAGGTTCAGCAGGATCACGAATCAAACCGAAGCCGCCATGATCTTCGTATAATTGATCGCCGGAGAAATACAGTAGATCGGGATCCACTTTGAGAAGATTATTCGCCACCGGTTCATAAGGAAATCCATAATCTTTCTGACAGGTCAACGCCCCCAACTTCAACGGACGTCCTGATGGATTAGAACGAATGATGCCCGTTCTCTCATTCGTGGTTTCTGTCCCATCGGTATGTTTTTCTTTGTAGACCAGCTTGAACGGGGTAGTCTCCTTTTCGTTCCAGTTCGGAACCCGAAACGTCGCGGTCCAGGCATCGGTGTCGAGTGCCGCGGTACCCAGCGATTTCCAGGCGTCCCCCTGCTGAATCAGCAGTTCAACGTCTTTGTTATCTTGCTCGCCCAGCGGTCCAGTCAGCGCGCTGATTTTCATCACGAACCCTTCATCGCTGCGGGAATCACTGAGGGTATACTGGGACCACAAAATCGGACCGAACTTATGCTCCGGCGATACCTTGAATGCCGCGCCGTCAACCGACCAGTCACTGAAGCGATACCGTGCCCCGATTTTGCGTTTGAATCGAGGATCGAAGTTGCTGACCAGTGCCACATTTCCCAACACCGCCTGCGGAGGGAACTTTTGAGTCAATGTTCCCAGAGGTTTATCAGATTCCGATTGAGTCACGAGCAAGGTGAGAGAATATTTTTCGCCATCCGGTCTGCCGACGACCGTCAGAACACAGTCTTGCATGTCCACTGGCTGTTTAAGTTTCTGTTCTTTATTTCCCAGTACCAGTTTATCGTTCACAATGCCAGCTTTGATACCGCTTTTGGCAAAACAGTTACTGCGGTATTCGTTGAGATCACTTTTGACTCCCACACGAAAACCGACGCCGCCATCCTGCTGTTTGACTTCGACCTGACTCACACGTACCGACATTGTAAAAGGCGCATTCACATTAGTCAGTTGATGTGTGACAAGTTGAATATTGCGGCTACCTGCGGTGGACTGACATTCGGCGGCGCCATCAACGATCCGCCAGTCTTCCATCGGATTGGCCCAGAATTCTTCGCCCAGCCAGACCCGATCATGGGTTTTATTCCAATGACCGATGACGGGAGAGTGACTCTTCTGCTCTGTCGCCTGAAGCGTCTCCGTTTTTTTCAGGCCGAAGAACGTGGTTCCCAGGGCAAACAGTTTCAAAGCCATCCGGCGGGTAAGCGATTGCATTTGATATTCTCCGATTGAACACAGACAGCCGAAAGCATCGGCGGTGTCAGCATGATAGAAATAAGACCAGAACAGCCATTATTAAGGGCGCAGTGGGCTTTGTCCAGCGTGGTTCGCTGAATGGAACCGCTGTTTAAAGTTGTTTAGAAACCTGAACTCTGCTCAGGGTGCTTTCACTGTCAGTTCTTCAGTCACACTCGCAGGCTGTGTGACTTTCACTTTTGTATCCCCGGCCAGTTTGATCAGTTCTGGCAAATCATACACTTTTAATGCCCCATGCACCGTGTTGATCAACTGGTTCTGTGTTTCCGGCGTTTTCACTACTTCGCCCCAGGAGGGAATCATCTGGCTCAGGTTGACCTTTGAAAACAGATCCGGCTCCAGCGCCGCCGCATGCAGCGCGGGAATCGCCGTTTCACCAATCGCCGTCAGCACAACTGGTTCTGGTTTGGCCTTCGATTGAGTTTCCGAAAGAAATCTTGTCGCCAGCAGAATGTCTTCCGCCCGCAGTTTGACCATCGAATCTCCCAGCAGATACGCCAGCGCCCATTCATGATAATTGGGACCGAGCAAACCGTGCGACCAGCCGATCTTCCGATTGTTCTTGCGCGAGGTTTCACCGATGCAGCGGATATCAATCGCCAACACCACGTCTCCCTGTTTGACCCGCTGTTCGATGGCAGCTCCTTCTCCCGCATCAACCTGTTTCCCACCGCCGTGCAGATACAGGACCAGTTCTCCCGTCCGTTGTTCCGGCTGAAACAACAGAGCCGGCAGAGGCACGCCATGACCGGGCGTGATGATTAGTTTCGTGATCTGATAACCGGGGCGTTGAAGGGTGACTACCTCCTTAAATTCCGGCCGCAATAACTCAGCAAGTTTTTTGACTCCGCTGACTTCCCGTACCTGATCACGCAGCGTTTTCAGGTCTCCACTATTCCACAACTCAGCCCGTTCTTTCGCCAGTTGTTGATTCAGACCATCATTGATTTCAAACAGCGAACGCTCGCCGGCGTCGAGTAGAATCTGTCCCGATTGAGAACACTGTAGTTCTTCATCCGTAAAGACCGGTAGATCGCCTTCCACAATCGCATTTTCTTTGTGGAGCAGCCAACGGTTCATCCAGCGAGCCGAACCTTCACGCAACTGAATCGTGAATCCATGAGGTGCGTCGGCTTCAATGATATCGACCCGCTCGGCGTATCCCATGCGTGTATAAAAGCGTTTGGCTTCGCGGAACAGTTCCCACGTCCCATCGATTTTGAACGTGCTATCATGTGTACCAGCACAAATCAGCGTCGGCTTGGGTGCCCGCATCAATGTGTAATCGGCAATGTCCATCCCATAAGCCAGCTGACCGAAAATAACCTGCTCGCCATCCTGAGGCCCGTTAAAGTCGACTAGATAACGATACATGGTCGAATAACAAACGGGCGCCGCACTCTGCACCCGATCATCAAGCGCCATGATATAGCTGGTCAGTGTTCCGCCACCCGAGTTTCCGGTACAGCCAATCCGTTTCGCATCGATGTCCGGCCGACTGACCAGATAATCAATGCTCCGCATGCCGTCCCAGATCCGATAGCGGGCCGCGTTGCTGCCGAGAGGAATCGAACTGACCGACATCAGCGTATGCTCTGCCGTACAATAATACTGCACCCGTGGATGAGGCGGACGATAGCGACTGCCGCCGCGGAAAAATTCATTCGGCTGTTCTGAGAGCACCTGATAACGCTCCCCCTGGCCGATGGGATCATAACACAGCGCCGCCATCCCGTTTTTCGCCAGCAGGATACAGGCGCGCTGGTACGCGGCAGCCGCTTTTCCATCGTGACTGTGTCCACAGGGAACGAGCACACCTGGATAAGGCGGCTTCGTATTTGGCAGATACAGGTTGGCGGTTACGTGATGACCGGGCCAGCTTTCGTAGATCACATTTTCAACGTGAAAGCCGTCTCCTTTCAATTTGCCAATCACACGCGGGTTCAAAGGCGTTCGTTCGGGGAATCCACCGATCTGAGAACGAAAGAATTCCCGCATCCGTTTCTGATAGGCGACACAATCTTCGGGTGTCTTCAGCTCTTCATAAACGGCCTTCCGTTTGGCAAACGCGGCATGTGCCTGTTGCTGCAGGGCGTGATACACCAGTCCGGACTCGGCTGCATCCCCGGTAAGATGTGGTAGGACATTCAAATCTTCCGCCGCTTCAGACAATAAGGAAACAGCAAAAATAGAAACAAACGCGAGCAGCGACAGCAGTCGATTCATGACTTTGACCTCAACAGTGGGAGTGCGGGCGGGTTGACTGAGTAATGGCAGGAAACTAAGCGTGGCAGATAAATAAACATTCCTTATTTATCGTACCTGTATCCCAACCCAGACTCAATCGATTCCTGTCATTCGAAGGTGAAATCGCTATTTTTTCGAAACAGCAGCCGTAATCTCATGGCTCAGGCAGTGCAGCGTCCCCAGCCCCCAGACGAGATCGACTGCATGAATGCCGATGACACGTAGGTTGGGAAAGAGATCGCTGAGGATACCCAATGCTTTCGCATCATTGGGATCATTAAAGGTGGGTACCAATACACAGCCATTGGTCACCAGAAAATTCACATAGCTGGCGGGAAGTCTTAAATCTTCGAAGTCGAGGCGTCCCGGCATCGGCAGAGACACGATGTTGAGTTTGCTGCCATCTTCCAACCGCGCGTCTTTCAAACAATCCAGATTCTTCGCGAGCCTGCGGTGGTTCACATCCTTTTTATTCGGTTCCACACACGCAACTACCGTCGTCGGATTCACAAAGCGGCAGATATCATCCACGTGACCATGTGTGTCGTCGCCTTCGATGCCATCCCCCAGCCAGATCACATGCGTCACGCCCAGGTATTCTTCAAAGACAGCAGCATAGTCCTCTTTCGTAAAACCCGGATTACGCACCTGTGTTGTCTGATCGAGCAGGCACTCTTCCGTCGTGATCAATGTTCCCTTGCCATTGACTTCGATTGCGCCCCCTTCGAGAATGACCGGGCGCCCCTGATAGACCACTTCGGTTAAAGGCACATTCAACGCCTTTGCGATGGCGGGTGGGACCTGCAAGTCCAGCCGATGATTTGCATACTTGGCCCAGCCGTTAAAGCGGAACTGCAGTGCCTCGCGTTTGCCGTCGCTTCGTTGCACCACAATCGGACCTGAATCGCGCATCCAGCTGCGGTTCGTCTTTTGAATGATGTACTTCACCTGTTTTGTGTTCGCGTGTGCCTGTTGGAGCATCGCGTCGACTTTCTGTTGCTGTTCCTCCGACTTTACAACCAGCAGCACAGGTTCGAACTCCGCGACCTTGCGAATGATTTCGACGAACGCCCATTTAACGACATCGTACTTTCCGGGCCAGTCATTGCCGTTATACGGAAAGCAGAGCAACGTTACCTGATGCGGTTCCCACTCGGCGGGCAGTCTGCGGATGATCTCGCTCATGGGGAGGATTCATCGTGATAGAGTTTGAGAATGTTGCCATACGCGTCAATCCGGCGGTCGCGGAGGAAAGGCCAGTTCTGGCGGACTTCGGCCATCAGATCCAGGTTGACTTCAGCGATCAGAATTTCTTCTTCGTCAGCCGAGGCCTGCGCCAGGATTTCCCCCTGCGGGCCACAGATGAAAGAGGAACCCCAGAATTCAAGCCCCGGTTGATCCGGTTCCGGTTGCTCAAAGCCAACCCGATTGACGGCCGCGACGAATGTGCCGTTCGCGATGGCGTGGCTACGTTGAATCGTCATCCAGGAATCGTGCTGCCTCGGGCCATGCTCGGCTTTTTCATGGGGATGCCAGCCGATGGCCGTCGGATAAAAGAGCACGTTGGCACCACTGAGGGCGGTAATCCGGGCAGCTTCCGGGAACCACTGATCCCAGCAAATCAGCGTACCGATTTTTCCGAACTGCGTTTTCACGGCTTTGAAACCCAGATCGCCGGGCGTGAAGTAAAACTTTTCGTAGAAGCAGGGATCGTCGGGAATATGCATTTTCCGATACAGGCCCGCTTCGCTGCCATCCGCGTCGATAATGTACGCGCTGTTGTGATACAGGCCTTCGGCTCGTTTTTCGAAGAAAGGGACAATGATGACCACGCCCAATTCTTTCGCCAGTTCGCTGAAGGCGGTAAATGATTTGTCGTATAGCGGCTCGGCGAACTCGAAGTATTTTGTGGTCTCTTTCTGGCAGAAATAAAAGGAGCTGTAAAGCTCGGGAAGGCAGATCACCTGGCCCCCCTGCCCGGCGGCGGTACGGACCCACGCGAGGCACTTTGACAGGTTCTGGTCAGGCAGTCCATTCAGAGAAACCTGCACCAGAGCAATTTTGAATTGGCGAGACATAGGACACTTTTCCGAGAACTTTGAGTGAACAGCGTGTGATCCGGCTGACGACGCCATGGGTGACCAGATCATTCCAGAGGATTTGATATTTACGATATCTGAATCGGAGTTGCAAGCAGTGCATCAGAAACTTCATCTGTTTCCAGACAGAAAATAAAGGGCTTTCCGGATTCCAGTCAGTTTCTCAAGAGTCACATCGACAGACTGACTGCTTTTCCACTATTCTATGGCTGATTTCAGAGACCCCGCAGGGAACGGTATGCGGTGGACTCATCATCAACCCACGTCATATTCACATCGGGACAACCTAACCATGAATTCAGGACGGTCTACAGAAGAATTTACTATCGAAAAACGCGGGGTTTTGCTGATTGAAGATCCGCTCCTGAATAAGGGCACGGCCTTTACTCAGGAGGAACGTATCCAGTATGGCCTGCTGGGACTGCTTCCCCCGCACGTTGATACGCTGGAAGAACAGGAAGAACGGGCGTATGAAGCCTTCTGTGATTTTCATACTGATATCGACAAGCATATTTTTCTCAGACAGCTCCAGGACGAAAATGAAACTCTGTTCTATCGCCTGCTATTGGAACACATCACCGAAATGATGCCCATCGTGTATACGCCCGTAGTCGGACTGGCGTGTCAGCGTTTCAGTCATATTTATCGACGCCCACGCGGAATTTTCATATCGTATCCCGAACGTGAATCGATGGACGCTATTTTTGAAAACATCGAACACGACGTTGATGTGATCGTTGTCACCGACGGCGAACGCATTCTCGGCCTGGGCGATCAGGGGGTCGGAGGCATGGGCATTCCGATCGGAAAATTATCACTCTACACACTCTGCGGCGGAGTTGCTCCCGCCAAAACATTGCCGATTGTGCTGGATCTGGGAACGAATAATCAGGAACGCCTGGACGATCCACGTTATATTGGCTGGCGGGAAAACCGCATCAAAGGCGCGGAATACGACGCGTTTATTGCACAGTTTGTGACCGCTGTCAAAAAACGGTTCCCGCATGTGCTTTTGCAGTGGGAAGATTTTGCCTCTGTGGATGCAGAACGGATTATTGACAAATACCGCGATGATCTGTGTACCTTCAATGATGACATTCAAGGCACGGCCGCTGTAACAACGGGAACAATTCTTGCTGCAATTACGGCCGCGGGCAGTAAACTCGAAGATCAGAACATCGTCATGCTGGGTGCCGGATCGGCCGGCGTGGGGATCTGCCTGCAATTGAAACAGGCCATGCTCGATTCGGGGCTCACTGAAGCGGAAGCCCGTTCGCACTTTTATATCATCGACCGCGACGGACTGCTCCATTCCGGTAGAACGGACCTGGACGAACTACACCAGAAACTGGCGCAGTCACCCGAAAATCTGACAGACTGGGACTGTGACGTGTCTGGTTCTGTCTCCTTCGCCGATGTCGTGCGAAACAGCAAGCCCGGAGTTCTCGTTGGTGCCACCGGGCAAGCCGGCGCTTTTTCTGAAGAGATCATTCGCGAAATGGCAAAACATACCGATCACCCGGTCATCTTTCCGCTTTCCAATCCCACTTCACGTGCCGAGGCAATCCCGTCTGACCTGTTGAAATGGACCGACGGAAAAGCAGTCATCGCGACGGGGAGCCCCTTTGATCCGGTCGAATTTAATGGCGTGACTCATTACATCGCCCAATGCAATAACAGTTATGTTTTCCCGGCAATGGGACTGGGCATTCTGGCATCGCGGGCACGTCGCGTGACCGATTCCATGTTTATGGCGGCGGCGTTTGCCTTGAAAGAGACATCGCCTGCACTCAAAGACCCAGCGGCTTCACTGCTCCCCTCTCTCAAAACGATTCGAGAGGTCAGCCGCAAGATTGGACGCGCAGTCGCAGCGGCAGCGATCGAAGACGGTGTCGCTGATTCTGTCACTACAGAAGAAATTGATCAGCGGATCGAGGAAATCATGTGGAAACCAGAGTACTAACACGCTCAATCGTATCATCGCCCAGGCGCATGCACGCATTCATCGATAGAAGGAACTTTCATGTCTGATCATTGTACTACTACCGTAGGTTCGTATCTGGCTTCCCGGCTGGAAGAAATTGGCCTGGAACACTATTTCGCCGTGCCGGGAGATTACAATCTTGTTTTACTGGACAAGCTGCTGGAAAACAAAAACCTGAAAATGATTTCCTGCTGCAATGAATTAAACGCCGGTTATGCGGCCGACGGGTACTGTCGAGCGACTGGTGGTGCCAGTGCGGTCTTCGTGACCTACAGCGTAGGCGGTTTGAGTCTGCTAAACGCGGTCGCCGGCGCGTACGCCGAAGATCTGCCGGTAATTGCCGTCTCAGGAGGACCGAATACCAATTCGGAAGCCGAGTTTGAAATGTTACACCACACACTGGGTAACTTGGATTACGACTACCAGCGCGAGATCTTCTCCAAGGTCACAGCCGAAGCAGTCACCATTCACGACCCGCGCGAAGCCCCCACGCAAATCGACCATGCGATTCAGACGGCGCTCCGTTTTCGCAAACCCGTGTATATTGAAATTGCCTGCAATATTGCTTCGGCCATCACTTCCGCACCCAATGTGCGATCATTCGGTGGGCCGACCGCCAGTGATCCAGTTTCGCTGAAAGCCGCCGTCGAACGTGCTACTGAGATGCTGAATGCAGCAACCAAACCCGTACTGGTTTCGGGCGTCAAATTGCGTTCGTTCGGTGCAGAAACCCACTTTCATAAACTGGCAGACGCGTCCGGCTATGCCATCGCCAGCATGCCCAATGCCAAAGGATTTTTTGACGAACAACATCCCCATTATATGGGAACGTACTGGGGTCCCGTCGGTTCGCCTGGCTGTGGTGAAATTGTCGATTCTTCAGACCTCTGCCTGTTTGCTGGCCCGACATTTACTGATTACACGACGACTGGTCATGCAGCATTGATCGATCCGGCCAAAGTCATTCAAGCCCGACCCAATAGCGTTGTCTTTCCAAACCAAACTTTCAGCAACGTCAAATTAACCGAATTCCTGGAGCAACTGGCAGCAAAAGTGAAATCGAATGACGCTTCAATGGTCGCATTCAAACGTATTCAGGAAGAGGCGGCACCACTCGCTCCCGGTACTCCCGAAACACCGCTCTCCACGCGGCAACTGTTTTCACGGATACAAAAGATGCTGGGTCCCGATTCGACTGTATTAGCAGAGACCGGAGACTCCTGGTTCAACGGAGTTCAACTCGACTTACCCACCGGATCACGATTCGAAGTGCAAATGCAATATGGTTCCATTGGCTGGTCCGTTGGTGCAACACTGGGTTATAGCGTCGGCGCACCGGATCGACGGCCCATCGCCTTGATCGGAGATGGCTCGTTTCAACTGACGGCACAGGAAGTTTCGACGATGATTCGTTACGGACTCAAACCAATCATTTTCCTGATGAACAATCGCGGTTATACCATCGAAGTCGAAATTCATGATGGCCCGTATAATACAATCAAAAACTGGAACTACGCCGCACTGGTGAACGTATTCAATGCGGAAGATGGAAACGGCTGGAGCTGTCAGGCCAGTACCGAAGGCGAGCTGGACGAAGCAATCAAAACCGCTGTTGCGCATGATGGTCCTGCATTTATCGAAGTCGCCATTGACCGTGATGACTGCAGCAAGAACCTGCTGGTCTGGGGAGGACACGTGGCGAAAAACAACGGACGTCCGCCTCGTTTCGCATAAATAGACCGTACCGCCTCGAACTGTGAAATTTCGCCTGACCCAAAAGAGGATTGAGTAATTATGGAAGATGCCTGCGATCTGCCAGAAGGCAAACTGATTCTGCGAACACTGGCGATGCCCGCTGACACCAATGCCAACGGCGATATTTTTGGTGGCTGGATCATGTCACAAATGGACATCGCCGGCGGGATTCTGTCGAAAGAAATTTCGGGAACCCGCACAGTGACGATCGCTGTCGAGACGATGAAGTTCATCCGTCCGGTCAAAGTTGGTGACGTCGTCAGTTGTTATGGAACGGTAGAAAAAATTGGAACCACTTCAATGAAGTTGCAACTCGAAGTTTGGGTTGAACCGGTGCTGAGACACGAAGATTCCAATTGTCCCTACTTCAAAGTCACAGAAGCTGATTTCACCTATGTCGCCATCGATCAACATGGCAAGAAAACACCGATTGTCAAACACGGCTGCTGATTTGCAGACACAAAAACGGTTACTCTTTGACGACAGTGATAATGGGATAGATCTTCATCGGCTCTGTCACCTGATCAATCGTACGAAATCCTGCCGCTTCTACAATTTGCTGAATTTCATCTGCGCTGCGTTTCACATGTTGCAAACCAAAGACACGTTTGGTTCCGTTCTGGCGTTTGCCAGCACGACGGGTCTGCTCGATCTTCACTATGGGAGGCTCGCGCGTAATATCTATGATCAACTTCGCAAACGGACTTTACGCAAAAATCTGACCACCGGAAAAACCACCCCTTCATTCAATAAATCGGCGCAGCCCGGTGAAATAGCGCGTCAATTGCGGCGAAGTGCCTGATGCATTTCAGTGAATTCCCCACGGTGATCCGCTTTCCGTAACTAGCCTGCAGGTCAGTAGATATGGCTCCTCGCTCTGATCGATGACATTAGCGGGAACTTCTCCACCCCCTTTCGAAATCTAAATTTGTCGCATTCCCGATTGGTCTATCGAAGTACTTGATGTACGGACTGGCATTCCAGTGTGTACTCAAACTCGAATCAGTTGATCGAAAGGGAAATCACAATGGCACGTTTCATTCTGTTCGTCTGCTTTGCGCTGAACTCATCCTCTCTGCTGGAAGCGGGAGAAACGCGAACCTGGGAGGGAAAGTGGAACAATCGCAAGTATAACACAACTGGGCCCCTCAAGTGTGTCGCAACATCCGATGACAAAGGAGTCTGGCAGGCGACCTTCACTGGTTTATTCAAAGGGGACCCGTTCAAATATAAAGCGACTTTTCAATCACGGGCAAACGGGAAACAGATGAACCTGGCAGGCGACGCAACAATTCGCGGGCATAAATATCAATGGACGGGTTTCATGAAAGGAGCCACACTCAACGGAAAGTATCGATCGAATATCGGCTACTACGGTGAATTCGTGCTGAAAGAGAAAAAGTAGCCGTCAGCTCATACTTCCGTTTGATTGATCAATCCGAACCCTCTTCTGAATCAATGTGTTCTTTGATTTGTTGCAGATTGGACAATCCTTTCGGTTTTCCCAGCTTCATTATGAGCTTGACCAGCAGCCAGCCCCAAAACGGAATTTCTCTTTCAAAAATGATCCGCTCAATCACCTGAGTAAGTCTGCCTTGGGGAATGATCTCATAGATCACCGAAAAATGCTCCGGCTCCTTCAGTTTCTGGTCTGCCTCTACGACAATATTACAGATCACGTTCGATGGATCATTGTCCTCAGGGACCATTCCAGCGAAATCGACTGTTCTCCCTTTAAATTCAATCTGACCAATACACTTATTGCCATCTACATTAATCGACTTGATTTTGTCATTGATCTTCGGCCAGTTTTCCAGATTACTCAGCCAGTCATGGATGACCTCAGGAGGGACATCGATCTTTGTTTTCTCGGTAATTTCAAGCTGCATCGGTAAAATCGCTCTATTTAAAATGAGTGAAGAAGCTTCTGAGATCAAGTATGCTGGGAATTGAATTTCATCACAAGGCTGGTTGTCCTTTCAAGCTGCCTGTCGCGCAATATCTGATCTGTTTCCTGAATCTGGTTAGTGACGCACAAGCAGCGAAAGACCTATCGTTGTAGGTCGTCGCATAACGGGGGCTATGAAAACAGTCAGCGAAAACAGTCAGCAAATGAGGATGCAACACAACTCAAACATCAGCCCCGGCTACCGGTTGGATCCATTGCGTGTATACAAATGAGCTATGCAATTGGGGATGCAAGAAATTCTAAATGACTTTTTTAAATTCGGTATTCAATTTTTACAAATTAAATTGAAACAAATCCTTCCTTGATCATTTCTTTCATCAAAGACCGCGCTCATCGAACTCATACAACGAAGTCCAGACCAGATCTTCTCAGATAAAGTTTCATCTCATGCGGTAAAGCTCTACAGTCAACATACCGTCAACATCTCGTTTCCATTAATGATAGCACGTACAGGAATACTCACCCACACTCTGACACAGATACCAGTTTTAAGTGGTAAATTCTAAGCTTATTTCTCTGATTCAATTTTTACATTCCGAATGCTACAAATAGCGAACATCAAAACGATCGAGGGGGAGCTCACATTAAGAGACTGGAATTTCTCTTCGAAGTAGACGTCACCAGTTTCTTGTCTTCCTGGGCCTTTAACAACAAACAACCAGTTAATGTTCGCACGTATCAAATCCCACAGAAACATCTATTCGATTGAACACAGTCAATGATCCAACTTTCTACTCTGCAGTAACTACCTGTTCACAATTCGACAAAGCTGAGATTTCAAACATTCACAATTTCTTTATACTGCCACGTACATATCTTGAAATGATTACTGTAGAGGAATCGCTGTTAAGGAAGACACGCATATGAAAAATAATCCTTTGCCACGTCTTGATGAAGATCCACAACTACGAGAGCGTTTACTTCCTCATTGTCGGCTTTCATCAGGAGAGGTTTGGGAAGACCCTGAAGGACGTCATCGTGTGGCGTGTGCGGACGCCACAAATCCCCTTCAAATCCAGGACCTGGTTCGCGATGATCGGGCCTCACTGGCAATTCATGATCCACCTTACAATCTGGTCGCCTTTGATTTACGGAATGTGGATGCATTTATCCACTGGTGTGCAGAGTGGGTCCGCCTTTCGGAACAATGCATGAGTGAGAATGCGGCGTTTTACGTCTGGTTGGGTGCAGACCAGAACCAACATTTCCAGCCGTTGCCTCAATTTATGATTCTCATGCAACAACTGGGACTGTTTGAATCGCGTTCTTTTATCACGATGAGAAATCAGCGGGGATATGGAACACAGAAAAACTGGATGGCGGTCAGACAAGAACTCTTGTACTACATCAAAGGCAACCCCTTCTTCGAAGTCCAATACACGGATATCCCCAAAATCCTGCGCGGCTATTATAAAAAGATAAACGGTCAAAAAACGGAAAACCTGGAACGAGGCCGCTCGGAATATATCCGACCGGGGAATGTTTGGGTCGATATCCAGCAAGTCTTCTATCGCATGGAAGAAAATGTATCAGGCTGTTATGCCCAAAAACCTCTTAAATCGACCGAACGCATTATTCGAGCCAGTTCACAGCCTGATGATTTCGTGCTCGATTTCTTTTCACACTCCGGCTCCACCCTGGTCGCCTGCGAACAACTGGGAAGACGCTGCCTGACATCGGACCTGGATCCGATTTACTGTGAGATCTCCATCCGCCGATTAGAATATCTCCGCGAATCGGGAAAAAGCGGCTGGCAGAATGGGCATCCGTTCGAAGATGTGCTTGAGCCGGATGAACAAATCCTGGCAGACGAATAATTTTGTGCAGCGATTTTTATTTCAGATAGAATCAATGGGAAGTCAGTTCAAAGTTGAATTCGGTTACTCCTTGATTGACCTTCGCAGATAATCCACTGGTTGCTGGATCGGCATACTTTATTGGGATCTCAACCTTACTAGATGGTTTTTCCTGTGAACCTGCCAGGGGATCTTTTTTCACAGAAGATGAGAAAACCGATACTCGATACTCGCCTACGGGAATCCCTTCTCCGTATTGGCTACTTGTAATTGAGTAGGTACCATCCTTGATCTCAGCAATAGCAGCAAAGCCGGAACTTGAGATAAAACTAAGCATCCCTTCTGATATGGGCACTGAGTTGAGTGTAACCGTGCCCGAAACGGTACTTAGCAATTCGTTCGAACTTGAGCATCCATACTGTAAACACAATCCTAACTGTAAGACGAAGATACAGAACTTTGACCTTAAATCTCTGTGTATAACCTGACGCATTGTATTCATCTCTTTTTGAATATCCGCAAAGTGCTCAGCTTGAGCATGCGTAGTTAAATGTTCGAGTCATAATCCGACAAAGCGTCTCAATGCTCTCTGAAGTATGCCACTAATTTGGCTTCAAGATCCAGCTAATATTAAAACTCGCCCAGGACTTTTCCATCGTCGCGAATAGCGAGGTGAATCAAAGTAGACTGATCGAGTGAGGAAGACAGGAAACGAACTCCCCCATCTGCGCGAAGCACAAAAGCGCCTCCAGAATGGATCGACTGAATGGAGTTGTTTCCACCATCGCGACTATTCCCTCCGCTTCCTGGTAGTTCAGTGATATAATCGATGTTGTAGCGCACCGTCGTCATATTACGAGCCCAAGGATTACTAGTAAAAGGATAGCTTTCTCCTGAAACAGGCTTGTTGGGACGACCTTGAGCACCTGGTCCAATCCAGGTCCCCCATTCACCGCTTCCACGAATGTCTACATTTTGACCACTTGGGTTAATCCCCCAATTGGACTGTTCCCCCACCACAATTGTGTTCGATGTTCCATCAGTGATGTCTCTTAATTTCACCGACGCATTGGCAATTAAGACACCGTTCTCACACGCATAACCGACACCGTTACTCACACATCGATTTCGACCAGTCGGATCGATTGACGATGTTGCTGACGCGCTCGCACCAGCGATGCCAACGTAACAACTGGTCGCGTACACACCATCTCGAACACAAAATGGAGGCAGTGTGCTTGATGGACACCAAACGATGCTCGGTGCCCAGTTTTCTAATACCGTCTTGTTAGGTCCACCAGAGTAGCCAGCGAAATCAGCTGTAACCATGCGGTTTGTAACGGTGCTTTGTTCCATTTGTGGTAATATTGCTACCCACCACGAATAGGAAAAAACACCAAATCCACCAGCTGGGAATGTGCGATGCGCGTCGTGGTAGTTATGAAGTGCCAAGCCGATTTGCTTCAAATTATTTCGACAAGATGATCTTCGTGCTGCCTCACGCGCTTGCTGCACAGCAGGCAAGAGCAGCGCAATTAAAATCGCGATAATGGCAATCACAACAAGTAACTCTATCAGAGTAAACGCGCGACGTGGTGTAGTCGGTGAGTACATGATGTTTCCTCTTCTTATTCTGAATGATAGGAAAGTAGAAGCGAATTAATTAATTCAAGAGCTGACGCGAATGCTTGAATACTTGTATCCTGTATTTATATTGACACCAAAGTATAATGTTTTGGTGTCACTGGCAACAACAATTTACTTTGACACCAATATATTTAAAAGTTTTTAATGTGGACGATTCTCTCCACTGGTCATCAGATGGCTACAAAAAACTTTACTCACTTTCTGCAATCATGTGAAAGGCAAAGAGTTACGAAACTCACATGAGCGAACCCATCAATGAACATTGTTGTGTTCTCGGAATAACGTTTTTATAATACTGATTGATTTGTGTGGACTTTTTCAGTGACTTCAGTGAGGAGCAAATGAGATGCTGGCAACAACACATCGGCAATTGGCTTTAATATGGATTTGTGGAATTTGTTTCACTCTGCTCGGATCGGTTTATTCTGAAGCGGCAGACCAGCCAACTGAAAAAGTCCTGAAAGCGGGTGCCGCCACCTGCAACATCACTCCGCCACTGGGTGAAGCGATTATTGGCGGTTTCAAACCGTTTCCTTCAGAAAAAGTGCATGATGATTTACATGCCCGCTGTCTGGTTCTTGATAACGGGGAAACGAAAATCGCTTTTGTGATCTGCGACAATCTGGGAATTACGGAAGACGTTTATCGGTCCGCTCGAAAGTTCATCGAGTCTGAAACCGACCTGCCTCCAGAAAATATCATGATGGCAGCGACGCACACCCATTCCGCGACACGCGCCAGCAGCCCCAAATATCGTGAACTCCTCTCGCGCCGTATCGCAGACTCTGTCCGTCTCGCCCTGAAAAACAGAGAGCCTGCAAAAATTGGCTGGGGAGGCATTGATGAACCGTCGGAAGTCTTCAATCGCCGCTGGTTCACAAGCAACCCGGAATTCTGTAAGAATCCATTTGGTGGTACCGATACCGTGCGAATGAATCCCCCGCGCGGTAACGCGGCTCTGGTCAAACCAGCAGGGCCAATCGACCCTGAAATCTCCTTCATCAGTGTCCAATCACTGGATGGTCGACCGTTGGCCTTGTTAGCAAATTACTCCCTGCACTATGTGGGAGGGGTTAAAAAAGGGGAAATCTCTGCGGATTACTTCGGTATCTTTTCTGAAAAAATTGGCTCTCTAATTGGTGCAAAGCCAGACCGTCGTCCCTTTGTCGGCATGCTTTCTAACGGCACAAGTGGCGATATCAACAACATCAATTTCAGTAAGCCAGGAAAGCGTAAGCAACTTTATGAAAAGATGACACAGGTCGCCGACCTCGTCGCGGCACGAGTGGCCGAAGCATACAAGAAGGTCAAATATCAGACGTGGGTTCCCCTCGGGGCTGCCAGTAGCGAATTGACTTTAAAAATTCGGAAACCCGATGCAGCGATGCAGGCTTACTTCAAGAAAGTGCTGGCACAACCGGCAGAAGCTCCGCAGTACCATCGCTACGAAAGCAATTATGCAGGCCGTGTTCAGAGGTTACTTGATGGTCCTGATGAAATGACCGTGATGCTGCAAGTACTACGCATCGGCGATTTAAGTATCGCAGCAATCCCTTTCGAAACCTTTTGTGAAATTGGTCTCGAACTGAAAGACAAAACCCCTTTCCGGGATGCGTTCACCATCGAACTTGCCAATGGCTATAACGGCTACCTGCCGACACCCGCTCAGCACAAACTGGGTGGTTACGAAACCTGGATGGGCACGAACCGTGTTCAGATCGACGCCTCAGATAAAATCATCGCGATCATTCTGGATTTGATGGGCAAATTACACACCGGGCAATAATCAAGCCAGGCCGAATGCGGGGAGTGATCTGGAGATCTCTGGCTGGGACGGGGGAAGGGTGCGCCTCTCATACAAAAATAATGAGGTTTCAAAAAAGGAACCATCGACTACAATGCGGTTTCTATCAGGCTTAACCATCTAACGGGAATCGAGTATGACCAAGCGTCCCAAACAACTGATGTATGCAGGGGGAGGAGTTTTGATTCTGGGAATCATTCTCGGCCAGTTTTTCGGTTTGACTCCCGGCATCAACACCGATTCCGGACCAGGCGAAAGCGAGACTACCACAGAATCTACCACAGAATCTGCCGCTGAAAGTCAAGCAATTCTTGCTTCCAGTGAATCCGACATCGTACCAATCCTGATTGCGCCAGAGCCTAAACGAGCCAAATCACAACTGGAAGTCCCTTTGCAGGTGCTCGACATCCTGATTGAAAATCGCAGTTACCTGATCAAATCGGCTGTTCAATCACAGGACGGTTATCGACCTGCAGAGATTGACGAGATTATTCGGTTCGCAAAACAAGCCTCAGGTGATGAAGATGGAATTCGCATCCGCGTTTACCGCAAAGGTTCTGCCCGCGTCATACCAGAATCACAACTCAAGGATGCCCTGAAGAGAGCGGGAGTCCCTCAGCAATCGATCGACTGGAAAACTCATCTGGTCGATTGAATCGTGACTTTTTTCAACAGTCCCTCTCGTTCCACTAAAACAGTGAAGGGCAGTGGTAAGGTTGTCGCCACTGTGCGGAATTCATCGCTGTTCGAAAACGATTTGCCATCAATTTCATAAATCCGATCATTGATTTTGAGGTCAGCCAGACCTGCCGGTGATGATTTTACAATATCGGAAATCACGACAACAGTGGGCTCTGCGATATCTGTCTTCCATTCAATTCCCAACCTTACAGGTTGTCCTGCCAATTCAACAGGAATGTCCAGAATTTTGTCTTCCATCATCCTTTTGATCTGCATCATGATTTTGACGGGGGCACTGCGAATCAGAGCGGCAAAACCCGGAGCAGAAACGGGGGACTTGCCATCGACTTTAATGATCTCGTCACCAACTTTCAGGCCGGCTTTATCTGCAGGAGTATTGGCCAGGACCTGGGTAATCAATAGATTTCCCTGTTCGTACTTATTTGAATTCCAGGCCACTCCCAACCGTGGCGGCTCAGGGGAATCGATGCGTGCCTGCTGATCAATGCCTGCCAGAATATCCTGGTTGGCATTTCGATATTCCGGCTTTTCACTTTGTAGAGAAAAATCGAGGGCAAGCTGGGTCAGGAGTTGTGCACACTTTCGGGTGCCTTCATAGTCAATCTTATAGGCATCGTCTTCGGGTCGGTGATAATCATCATGCTTACCCGTATGCAACATCAGAAACGGGACGCCTCTCTTATAAAACGGCCAATGATCACTGTCCGGTCGAATCGCGTTATCAAACCGAATTTTCACTCCGGTCTCACGGTGATTACATTTGACGGCACAGGACCGCAAACCAACTGAAGAACGTGAACCAAACAGACTCAACGGTTTTTCTTTCAATCGGCCCACCATGTCTAAATTGAGATAGATGGCAATCTGATCGAGGGGCACTGTTGGATGATTCACCCAGTGCTTTGAACCCAACAATCCCATTTCCTCGGCGTCCCAGAATACAAACATCAATGAGCGGCGGGGAAGGGATTTATGTTGTGCGAGTGCTTCGATTGCTTCCAGAAGTGCTGACGTCCCGCTGGCATTATCGTCGGCGCCATTATGGATCTGGCCGATGCCCCCACGACTGTTCGATGGTTTTCCATAACCCACATGGTCGTAATGTGCGCCAATCACGACGTATTCTTTTTTCAATTCCGGATCGTTACCAGGTATAATTCCGATGATGTTGCGGAAGCCGCCGTCAAACTCCTGGAAATAACCTTCATCAACCAGTCCCGGCTGAATGCCGTTTTTCTGAAGCACTCCACGAATGTATGTTCCCGCTGCCTGGCCTCCCTGAGCGCCTGCCTCTCTTCCCTCGAGCGAATCACTCGCCAGGAATTCAATATGCGATTTCAGTTCATCCACTGTGATCGAATTTGCAGCCGCTTTGTACTCAGCAGGATAACTCGACTCTGCCTGCAGCAGATGACTGCCACCAATGAGACAAAAGAGTCCTGTCAGCAACGAATACCACAAACAATTCATGCGTGAGGTTTGCGGCTTCTGCGGACGACAACATTTCTGTCGGCGATGTAAGGACGGAGATTGCGGCTGCTTCAATGATTCGTTCACGCTGAAAGACTTCTGTTGAGGTTGGGGTGAGAGAGCTTCAAAGACTACCTATTCTTACTCTTCACCTCATCTTTGGCTAGTGTGGTGTACATAGGATTCCACCATGCGCTGATCGGGACTGAGTTACAACGACTGGTATTGCATATGTTTACGATTTTTCGATAAAACACGGACTGCACAACACGCAGATGGATCGGCATAATTTGCTGTTAAAAGACTCTTAGGAAATGACTTAGAGTAAGCAACTTTAAGTTCAGATGCAAATCTGTTTGATAAATATCGACAGGCAAGGAAGCCATGCTACGTTCAATCGCTCAAAATCTACTCACATTTTCACTCCAGATTCTAAAACAGCGTTTGGGACTACTCTTCCTGACTGGTTGGATTTGTGGCCTGTTTGTCCTTTCCTGCGTGCAACGCTATCAGGCATTTGTCAGCGACAGCCCGGAAGTGATGGCCGGGATTGGACTGGCGATCGTAGTGGGAATCTGGCTCGGCCTGCCTGCATCGATCTCGCTTTCAAAACTGACATCAGAGTCAACACGTAATCGAACCAGAATTCAATTCTCATTGCTGGTTTTATCACTCTGGTCGGTCTGTTTTCCGCTACTTCTGAATCAACTCAATCAGATCTTGCATCTGATTACCGTTCAGCAGATGTCAAACTTTGTCTTTTTGACCGGCCTCATGATCCTGACGGCGATGGCGCTGATCATGCCTGCCGTCTTCTGGTCGAGCCGCCTGTTCTGGTTTACTGCCAGACGGTCCGTTAATCAATTCGACCCCGTTCCTCGGCTGAGTCAACACATCGCCCGTTTTCTGGCAGGTGTGGGAGTGGCTATGATCACAGCCACCTGCTGGATCGTTCCGCAGTTCGGATGGAATCTGGCTCTTGTCTTGCCTGTCATTCTCGCACTGCTCGTAAGTTTCGGCCCCTGGTTGATGACTTACTTCAAAGAATACCTTCCGGCGCTTCCCCTCTGGCTCAAAATTGAATCTCACAAGACAGAGACAGACTTAGCGTCTTCACCTTCAAGCGAATCCGATCAACGGGAACAGTCAACCGTTTCACCGTTCCTGCTCCGCTCAGGCAGTTATCTGATGAGCCTGGCTGTCGGGATTCTCTTTATCACGTTAAGCCGGGTCCTGTTTCAGCTGTATCCCGATTCTCTGTACCTGAAAGTAACGATCTGGGCGGCCTTCTTCACTGGAATCGCAACCGCATTTGCCTTCATCCGAGCGCGGAGCGCAGCACAACTGTCGCGAGCGACCGCCGGATTGACACTGGGAACAGCTCTGCTTGGTGTAGGTTGTCTGGCCCTCTTTCCACTGTTTGTTTCCGGGATGCTGCGTGCGAACGCCTACATTGAATATGCTCTGGTCCTGGCACTGGTCCGAGGCGGCTTCACGGCTGTTATCTTTTCCCTGCTGGGAGTCTGCTGGGGTGGCTGGTTAACTTTATCACTGCAATCCCAGCTTTCAAAAAACGAAGAGACACCGATCGTCCCGCTTCCAGTCTGGCAGCCATTCTGTTTTCTGGCAGGCATGCTGTGCAGCTTCTGGCTTCTCGGTTCTTCACTTGCGGGTATCAAGTCCATCACAGTCCTGACCTCACTGGCACTGCTCTGCCTGTCAGCCATCGTCTGGTTTTCCCAACAGGGTATTCCGCGCACGCGGCTTCAACGTGCAATCAGCATCTGCGGCTTATCCGCACTCACACTCAGTCTGATCTTTCATCATAACTATGATGCCCGTCATTCTGCCAAGATGCTGTTTTCAACAAATACATTCACAGGACTTCGCTACGGCTTGAAACCGGAAATGTTACCCCACCTGGATGAAGGGCGATGTTTATCTGAAATCGATGGTGAATACGGGACATTCACACTCTGGTCCTATCGCGAGAATCAGATTCAAATCCGGAGAAGCGGCCTGCCGTTCGGGGTCACCAGCGTCGACCCTGGATTGTGTCCCCACACAACAGGCGAACTGATGCCGTTTCTGATTCCTGTCATTCTGCATGAACGACCAGCAGACGTCCTGTTTCTTGGTCTGGGATCAGGTGTCGGCGTCAATGCCAGCCTGGATTTTCCAGTACAACATGTGACTTGCCTGGAACCTGATAATGGCTTGGTGAAATTGTATCAGGAAGAAATTGCACCCCGAAATTCGATTTCCGCTTTTCAATCTGAGCGGGTCCAACTGAATCAACTACCGATCGCGCTGGCGATGGCTGCCCGGTCTGAAGCCGAAACACGGTATGACTTAATCATCAGTAACCCGGTTCAATCGGTGGTTACCCAGTCACAGGCGGAATACACGGCTGAATTTTATCGCAACGTCTCCCGTCATCTGGATGAAGATGGCATTTTCTGTCAACGATTTCAGCACATTGATTTCGGTGCCCAGCCGCTACGTGTAGTTGCACAAACTTTTCTGTCTGAGTTCAAACAGGTAATGGCTCTCGAAATTGCCAATGGCGAGACCTTATTCCTGGCTACCAATTCCGACCTGGGATTCATTCGTAAAAATCTGATTGATCGTATCCAGGCACCACAAGTACGACGGACGCTGGCCCAGGTAGGCTGGGACTGGTCGGTACTGTTGAATCTAGCCGCCTATTCAGCTGACGCGTTATATCAAATGACGTTAGATGTAAAAACCAGCATCAACAATACTTCCACGGGGACGTTTGCCTTCACGCTGCCTTATGAAGTGATGCGTTGGGGACCAAAACGCCGGGAAGTACAGCAGATGATTTCACAAAAGGATCGTACGGGCCGACTGATTAACTGGATGCACAATGAAAAAGAAGATCCCATCGTGCTCCGCAGACTGTCTGAAGTTACCGCACAAAACAAATTGATGGCACAATATCCCGATCAATACTGGAAGTATCGTAAACCAGCCAAAGATCAGATCACGGAAAATCCCCGCTCCCTGATTAAGCAGGTTGCTGCCGAAGGACTGACCAAAGACGATTATATTCATGATGAAGATAAACGCCGCATGCTGTATTTCAAAGCACTCTCGGACGCCATGGAAAAAGCAGATCCGTCAGTGGAAATGATCAGTCGCGTCATCAGGTTTACATCCACATACGATCCGATGATTAGCTACTTCATGCACGATGAAGTTGCTGAACTCTATAAAAAATCTACAAGCGCGCCACCAAAGATGGAATTTGCACATCGCCTGCATGCACTCAATTATGGTGCCGGCTCTGACCGGTCCATCAATTCTGTAGTGCGCGCGATCGAACTGGCGGCGACCAAACCAGAACTGTTCTTAACGAAAGACCAACAGTGGGATCATCTGAATGGGTTACTCCAAGCCTTGAAAACACGTTGGGATAATCGTTCGCAAGCACGCCCTGTCACATCCAAACAGGCATTGCATGATATCGAACTCAGTATTTCTGCAATTGAAATGGCATTTAAAACGATGGCCGACATACACGCTGAAGTCGGCATTTCCGAGGAAGACTGGCGTCTGCGAAAACTCGTATTAGATCGGACTTTGGTACGACCTTTAGAGACCTACCATGATCGCGTCCTGCCTCATCACTACAAGAAAAAAGGCAAAGAAGCGAAAAAGCTGCTGGATAACCTCAATCTGCCGGATGCTTCATCCCTGTAAGGCCTGGTGGATACCGATTTTCTGAGTCGCTGCAAAAAAATGGATTCCCTGAATCTTTTTCTGCGCTGAATGGGTATACTGGACAGGACTGATCACGTTTCCCCGGGAATTGATTTTGCCTGTGGACTGAATTAAATAAAGTAGACGAATTTCAATATTTGACTCTGTCTGTCGAATCAGTCATAACAGGTTCTTTCACGATGTTTCTTAATCTGCGCAAAAGGTGTGCCATGGTAGTTTCACTCACTTCAAACTCAAACAGAAGCTTCCCAAAACAGACTTTACGATTGGGGCGAATACTGAGCCTGTTCGTTACCGTCTGTCTGCTGTTCGGCAATTCTCTCGTTGCTCAGGATACAGATAAAAAAGACGAACCCCCCAAAGACAAAACCAAGAAAGCAGTGGAAGCACTGCTCCCCAAGCCGATTATCATCATCAATTTTGCCAGCGTCGAACGTATTTTGCAGGACATCGATCTGGTATTCGAACTGGCAGAGCGTCCTGAGATTGCAGAAATCGCATCCGCTTCACTGGCCAACGTGAATGATCTGGAAGGAGTGGACCAGAATAAAAATCTGGGAGTGGAACTCTTTCTGAAAACCGGGATACTGCCTCAACCGGTGTTTGTTTCCTATATCCCGATTTCGAAAGTCCGCTCATTTATTGAGACCTTGGAAGCCTTGATTCCCGGCGATGAGGAAACGATTAAAAAAGATACGAAACGCGATGATATTTATACCATCGAAGGCCGACGGGGAGAGTCGATTATTCGACTCCAGGATGGCTATGCACATATGTTGTTCCGTGGTGGCGAGACCGATGAAACCCTGGATATGATTATTTCCCGGGATTTCGGTGACCCGTCACAGTCGTTTCAAACGTTGACAAATAATTATGACCTGGCAGTGAAACTAGACTTCAGTGCGATCCCAGAGTTAATGCGAACAACCTTCCTCGGTTTTTTCCGCACCGCCATCGAAACCCAGCTCCAGCAGAGAGATAACGAGTCCAAAGCCGCCTATGAACTGCGACGCATGTCGGGTAAGCAGAATCTGGAAAACATCGAGTACACGTTGAACGAAGCGCAAGAACTGGTCTTCGGTGCCCGGGTTGATCAGGAACAAAAGCAAGGACATATCGATATTCTGATCAAAGCCAGGCCGAATAGTGATCTAGCCCGTGACATCAAAAACGTTCCTGGGAAACCCAGCTATTTCAGTGTGATTACTTCCCGTGAAAATCTGCCAGTGGCGGTTTCCATGTCGATGAATGTCGCCCGCCGCGATCAGAAAACCTATCTCAATTATTTAACATACTTTGAGAAACAAATTGCAGAGAAGTTATTGTCGGAAGAAGAACGGCTGCAGAAAAATAATTCGATCCAGCAGTTTTTTGCACCGATCAAATCGGAAGTCGACAAAGGGCACTTGGATGTGTTCGCACAACTGGTGGCAACCCCCTCAAAGAAATTTGCCTTGATTGGTGGCTTGAAAGTCTCCCCCTCAGCCAATTTACCAGCAGCGTTATTAGACCTGGTCAACCGCGTGGAGCAGTTGCCTGATAACAAAGCGAAAATATTTACTAACGCGGAAACCGTGCAGGGAATCGCCTTACATCAACTGCAACCCGATATAAAATCAGCTGATGATAAACAAAAACGTTTTCTGGGTGGCGTGCCTTCGCTGTATGTTGGCGCCGATTCACAGGTCATCTGGTTTGCCATGGGGACCGAGATCGCTGTTGGTGCCTTGAATGAAGCAATTGAGCAAATAAACAATGCCTCGCCAGAAGCGCGGAAAGAACAGCGTACCGCACCGTTTCAGGCAGAATTCCACATGCGCCCCTGGCTGAAGTTGTTTTCGGATGCCGAAATTGACCAAAGCGGAATCATGAAGATTTTGGACAGCGCTTTTCAAAAAGATAACGACTTGGTTCTGATTACCACCCAGCCATTGGAATCGGGTATTCGAACACGGATTCAAGTCGATGAAGGTTATTTAAAGCTACTGGGAATTTCCATTTCGAAGCAATTTGACCGTATCCAGGAACGACGGACAAAGCAAGAACGGGAGCGGGCAAAAAAGAAGGCCCCCCAGCCGGCAAACTAATTGCATCGCTGCTGACCGAGAATTAAGGTTGGGATCAATTCTTTTTAATCGCCACATAGTGGCTGACGAATTGTTCCTGCGACATCGATACGCTTAAGTCGATATTCTCCTTTTCAAACATGCGACGCATCGATCGGCTTTTCTTCCATTCTTCGGGAGAGACGGAACTGTCTTTATTTCGGTCGAGCAGTTTGAAAAAGTAATTCGCCTGATTCGTAACCGGATCGGAACTGGGAACCGAGGTCTTTTTCGTGGCAACAGCGACAGGCGATTTTTGATCTGTGGCTGGTTTTGATGTCCCCGCTTTCGCTACCGGTTGGGCGCCAGCTGGTGTGGATGTAGAGGAACTCTGTTGGCCGGTATTTAGTGCAAACATGAATGAGGCAGCGCTGCGTTGGGTTTTGCCTGCTTTGGAAAGTGCAATTTCCCGTGGCGTTAATAAACCATCCCCATTCAAGTCCATGGTAAAGAACTCGCCCAACTTCGTCGGGTTATTCTTCCGCCATTCATACAGGCCAATCTGCCCATCCTGATCCAAATCATGAGGCACAAATTCTTTATTCAAGTCGACCGTGGCACGAACAGGCTTGCCCGGTTCGGTCTTGGATGCACTACCTGACCGACTGCGACTGGACGACGCCTTGGGAGCACCGCCTTGATTGGGCTGAATCGATCCATACCGGCCTCGCATAGAACCCGGGTCAAATCCGCCACCACTTGGTCCAGGACCACCTGGAGTGGGATATGAACGGATGGAAGGACCGCCAAAACCGCTGGGGCCACGGGAAAAACCAGATCGCCCTCGATCATCACCGCCTGAGGAACTTCGTTGACTGCGCATCCGTTCCATAATTTTGGGCATGACCTGCTCAAAGTCTTGTTGCGTCATGCTCCGGGAGGTGTCAACGCCTGCCCCTTGTAACGATTCTTTAAAACGCCCAGGCATTTGATCAAACTCTGAGGATTCGATCACACCATTTTTGTTTTTATCAATGAACGAAAAGAAGCCACGTGTGCGACTTTCGCCACCGGGCTGTGCATATGCCAGATCAGAACTGAACCCTACCAGCATTACAGATAGAATCAGTAGAGAGACAAAACGGAACATTTTCTTACTCCGCGTAATTTTGAGCGGTCTTTCACAGCAATTACCGTGTTTAATAAACAGATACAGAGATTTTGCGCATCAGAAGCATTAACATGCAAGATGATTTCCCCGGTATTAACATAGAAACACCGGTCACCAGAGAAAAGGTCGTTGAATTCCGAAAGTTTCGGCTGATCTTTGAAACGAACCGTAAGTTGTTGAAGTATCAGATGATAGTACACGTTTACAAATTTTGTACTTGTATTTGATTTTCGTCACTCATAGCATGATGGCCATAAGAATATCTCTTTCGTTATCCGTTTTATCTTATTCAGAATAGTGATTTACAATGACCTGGAACACAAAATTGATTGCCTGTTTTGTCGTCATTCTGACGGGAGCCTTTGTCTGTTCAGATCCTGTCCACTATTCCCTGCAGGCTCAAGAACCGAGCGATCAACCAGATCGGGGTGACAGAGGCGGCAGAAGAGACCGTGGTGGTAGAGGCGGTTTCGGTGGACCACGCGGCGGATTTGGCGGTGGTGGTTTTGGCGGCGGACGCCCCAGTTTCGGTGGTGGGTCTCGAGGTGGCGGCATTGGATTTCTTGTGACTCGGGAGGATGTCCAGAAAGAACTCCAGCTGACAGCAGAACAAATCAAACAGTTGCAGGAAGCAGCGCAGGGAATGCGGCCCAGCCAGGAAATGATGGACCAGTTTAGAAATCAAATGCGTGAAGCCAAGACGGACGAAGAGCGGACAAAGGCCCAAGAAGAAATGGGAGCCGCATTTCAGAAACAGAGAACCGAAGGCGAAGCGAAACTAATGGGACTGCTGAACGAAAAGCAGACAGCCCGGATCAAGCAAATACAGTTACAGGAATCCGGCTTTCGACAACTGGCTGATGATACAACCGCCAAACAACTCAAACTGACCGAAGATCAACTGCAGAAGATCAAAGAACTGGAAGAGCAGCGATCAGAGGCGCGTCGTGATCTGGGGCGCCGTGCTTCTTCGGAAGAACGGGAAAAGGTACAACAGGAATTTGATCAGAAAATCGAAGCCGTTTTAACCAAAGATCAACAGGGCCAATGGAAACAGATGCAGGGGCCGACATTCGTCTCTGAGCGAAACCAAAGTCAACCCGGCGGGCCACCTGCTGTCAGCAGCAATGCGACTCCCTCACCGCGTCCACGCCCTCAAATCCCCATGGAACCAGAGGGACTGAAACCAGAAGACCGCCGTATCTCTTTTGGGAGCGGAAATGCGGTCGCGATGAAGAGCACCACCGACCAGCCTCAAGACGGAAAACAGAAAGACGCTGTCAAACCATCAGACACTGTCAAAAAAATGTCTTTCAATTTCCGGTTTGCCCCCTGGGGAGACGTTCTGAAATTATTTGCCGAATCAGGCGGTTATACACTCGACCTGAATGATGTTCCCCCGGGTACATTCAACTATTTCGATAATGGCACTTACACACCTACGGAAGCGCTGGACATTATCAATGGCTACTTAATCCAAAAAGGTTATATCATTGTCCGCCGTAATCAATTCCTGGTGGTCTTGAATATCGACAATGGTATTCCCCCTAATCTGGTTCCGATCGTGGAGCCAAACCAAATTGCGCAACGGGGAAAAAATGAATTAATGAGTGTCACCTTTCAGTTGGAAGGGGTCGACATCGATCAGGTTGCCAAAGAGGTTCAAGCTATTCTGGGTCCGCAAGGTAAATCCGTTGCGTTGAAAACAGCCAGCTCAATCATCGTCACTGATATCGGCAGTAATCTGTCACGTGTCCAGAAACTGCTCGAAGGAGCCATCGCGAATGCCGGACCTACCGACTTAGTTTTTCGCTCGTTTGATTTAAAATATATTGATTCCGCTGAAGCAGAAAAAATTGTCCGAAGTCAGTTCGGACTGCCCGCGGCAACTCAAAATGTCAGTTCCAGTGCCACCATGGCACGTTATTATGATTCCCGATCTCGACGTAGCAGTCGGGATAGTACACCACCGCCTCAAGCCACCAAACAGACAACCACTCAAGTCACCGCTGATCCCCGCACAAACCGTCTACTGGTAACGGCAACACCGGATCAGATCAAACTCGCAGAAGAGATCATCAAGTCAATCGACGTTAATGAGGGAGACCTATTAGCGCCAGGAGGGAATAAGCCATACCTGCGTGTTTATTCCGTCACCTCTGCTGACTCACGCGAAGTCACAAAAACACTGGATGCCATGATTCCTGGTGTGGTCGTGAATGAAGATGCCCGCAACCATAAAATTCATATTGTCGCTACACCGAAAGAACATGAAAAAATCGCAGAAATGATTCGCCAACTGGATGGGGAAGGGGGCAGTCAGTCAGTTTCAGTGATCAACCTCAGTTCCCTCGATCCGATTTCGGCAACGGCAACACTGCGTTCACTCTTTTTACGTGATGGCAATGACGCCCCGACCATTGAGGCTGACCTGCTGGGCCGCCGCCTGCTGATTCGAGGCACACCCGACCAGGTCATCCAGGTCAAAGCCCTGCTGGCACAACTGGGAGAAGATGGATCGGGAAGATCCAATGAAACACGCGACCGTGGTCCCGTTCGCACGATTCCACTTGGTGGTCGCGACTCCAAAGAAATTCTGCAACTAATCGACAAGCTCTGGTCTGCCTCTTCGGGGGATGAGAACCCGATTCGGATCGTCGTCCCGTCTGACGATTCATTGATTCGCAAACGGGTTCTGGGAGAAGAAGAAGCCCCCGCTCAAAAACGTGGTTTTCGTAACCCGTCGCAAAATACCAGTGCGCCGTTAAATCGGCCGATTCAACAAAAACGTCGTGACGTTGAATCAGACAACCAACGTTTTTTCTTCACCGCCAGCGAGCAGCAAGTCGAGGAAGCACCACAGAAACAACCACAGAAACAACCACAGAAACAACCACAGAAACAACCACAAAAACCATCGCAGGCAACTTCCAATACTCCCCCAGAGGATAAAGAAAAACAACAATCAGCAGAACAGAAAAAGCCCACGGAGCCTGTACCACCAGCAGTGAAAAAGAAGCCGGTCGCCATTTCAACCAATGGAGACAACCTGATTATATCCTCAACCGACCTGGAAGCATTGAATCGACTGGAACAGATGATCGAAGCACTGACTCAGGCTATTCCGCCGAAGAGCCAATGGACCGTGTTTTATCTCCGTTCTGCTGATGCAACTACGACCGCAAAAATGTTGGAAAGCCTGTTTCCCACCAGTTCCGTTTCAGACATGGCTTCCGGTTCGGGAATGTTTGGTGGTTTGTCCTCCATTGGTGGTAGCCTGATGGATGCGACGGGGTTAACCACATTAGGAATGGGTCCCCAAACACTACGCATCATTCCGGAATCCCGCTCGAATGCGCTGTATGTCACCGGCCCTCCCGATAAGGTCCGTTCCGTCGAACAGATGCTGAAAGTACTCGACGCTTCCGAATTACCAGACTCGCTACGGGATCGATCACCGGGAATCATTCCGGTCGAATATGCTTCTGTCAATGACGTTGCGAACATCATCAAAGAACTTTACAAAGACTATATGCAGTCCCCTCAACAACAGCAGAATTCACAAAGAGGTAATCCCCTTGCTGCAATGATGGGAGGGCGAGGCGGCTCACAGAATTCTTCAAACGCCAAACCACCAGAAGCCAAACTGTCCGTTAGCGTTGATAGCAACGCAAATCAGTTGCTGGTCTCTGCCAATGACTCGCTGTTCCAGGAAATCCAATCACTGGTCCGCGAATTGGATTATTCCGCAAAAATGTCGCGCAAGTCAGTGCGAGTTGTGACGTTGAATGAAGCCAATTCCGCTTTAATTCAAAATGCCCTGACTTCGCTGTTACCGAATGTCTCTGTTAGTACCACCGGCAGTAGTTCTCAGAAAAAGACCGCCGATCAAACTCCGGGATCTTCCAATCAGTCAACGTCCCCTTCGAATTCCAATGATCGGGGCGAAGATGTTCGTCGATTTTTTGAACAGCGGATGCGCGAACGAATGGGAACTCCCCAGTCCGGCGGCAATTCAAATCCAAGTAGTGGTTCTCCTTTTGGTGGCCGATCCCCCCGCGGCTTTCAATCCCCCGGCAATAATGGTGGCTCTCGTGGAGGCAATCGTGGTGGCAGCCGTTCAGGCCGAGGCCGCTAAACACTCTTTAATTTCATTCCTCATACCTCATTTTGCCCTAGTGTAAACCCTATGGAAATTAGTGAAATTCTCCAGCGTCGTGGCATCCTTGACGAGCGCCAGCTGCAGTTAGCGCAGCAGTCGGCGAACGGTCATCGTCTGGATCGTGTTGTGCTGGAGATGGGACTGGCGACAGAAGAAGTTCTACTCAAAGCGTTCGCTGATGAACTGGGGATGAAGTATTTTGAGTTGAAAGATTTTCAGGTTGATACCGAACTGCTTTCACAGTTTCCCGCCACACCAATTTTTCGGCACTCCCTGCTTCCTCTGCAACGGAATAATGGACGCGTGCTGGTCGCATCAGGCGATCCGTTTGATTTTGAAGCCATCGATGAATTGAGCTCGCTCAGCGGTCAGGTTCTCGAACCCGTACTGGCACTTCACGCTGACGTCGTCGAGCTGATCAAGGATAATCTGGGCGTCGGTGGTGACACCATCAACGAACTGGTTGCACAAAAAGCAGAAGAAGATGGCGTGGAACTGCTCGAAGAGCTTTCCGAAGAACATGGCGAACTGGCAGACATGGCGCAGGCGGCCTCAGTCATTCGGCTTGTCAATGAGGTGTTGATCGAAGCGCTGCAGCAGCAGGCCAGTGACGTGCACATCGAGCCTCACGAATCCGGGCTGGTAGTGCGATACCGTGTGGACGGACTCCTGCGTGTGCAGTCCATGCCCCCGGAAATCAACCATTTCTATTCGGCCATTATCACCCGCCTGAAAATCATGGCGCATTTAAATATCGCAGAAAAGCGATTGCCGCAGGACGGACGAATTAAACTCCGAATTACCGGCCGTGAAATCGACGTGCGTGTCTCGATTATCCCCATGATTTATGGCGAAGGTATCGTCATGCGTCTGCTGGATAAGGAACGTATGGTGTTTCGGTTGGATAATGTCGGACTGAATCCTGAGATGTTATCCGCATTTCGTAAAACGATAGAACTGCCTCACGGGATTGTACTGGTGACTGGACCAACGGGAAGCGGAAAAACGTCGACCCTGTATAGTGCGTTGAATGAAATCAAAAACCCGGAAACCAAAATCATCACGGTCGAAGACCCGGTAGAATATCACAGTGAGGGCATCAGTCAGATTCAGGTCAACTCCCGGATTGGCCTCACATTTGCCGCTGGTTTGCGCAGTATTTTACGTCACGACCCCGACATCGTCTTGATTGGGGAAATTCGTGATGGTGAAACCGCCAACAGTGCAATTCAGGCATCCTTAACGGGGCACCTGGTATTCAGCACACTGCACACAAATGATGCTCCTGGTGCCTTTACCCGTCTGGCAGATATGGGCGTAGAACCATATCTCGTCGCCAGTACGGTCGAAGCGGTTTTGGCACAAAGACTGGTGCGTGTACTCTGCAAGCACTGCAAGAAACCTTACCAGCCGCAGGCAGATAAATTGCCGCCCGATTTTCCAGATTTGAATATCAAAGAATTATGGGAGCCCGTTGGTTGTCGGCATTGTCGCGAATCAGGATACTCAGGACGGATCGGGATTTTGGAATTACTAGTGAATGATCCGGTGATCAGGAAACTATGCACCGAGCATGCCAGTTCCGGTCAAATCCGCGATTACGCTCGCAAAAACGGGTGGCAAACGTTGCGAGATTCCGGCTGGCAAAAAGTCGTTGCCGGACTCACTTCCATTGATGAAATCCTGCGTGTGACCAAGGGAGATATCTAAAGAAATTTCCACGTGAGACGAATAACAATTATGTTAGAAGCAGTTTAGAGTAAATCAGAGTTAATCGTATGCCGGACTTTCAATACATCGCACGAGAAGCAACGGGCCGCCAGGTCACGGGGATTTTGTCTGCACCGAATCAGCAGGATGCTCTGAATTCGCTGGCTGCGCGGAGTCTGTTTCCGGTAAAAGTGGATCTGGCAGATCAGGCCAAAGCACAATTGAAATATTCCGGCCGTCGCGTCGCGTCCCGCTACTTGTCTGTATTCTATACCCAGTTAGCAGACCTGCTGAAATCGGGCGTCCCCCTGTTGCGATCACTGGAATTACTAAACAAGCAATCCACAAATCCCGCATTGAAACTGGTGCTGGAAGAAGTCCGCGGCGAAGTCGCCGACGGGACCCGATTGGCAGTCGCCATGGGACAACACCCGAAAGTTTTTTCCGAGCTTGCCGTCAGTATGGTTCGCGCGGGAGAAGAAGGTAGTTTTCTGGAAGATGTTTTAAAACGGATTGCCCACTTTACCGACCATCAGGAAGAACTCAAAAACCGTGTTGTCGGCGCGATGATTTACCCTGCGTTCCTGACGACGTTTGGCACCGCCACTGTCAGTTTCCTGCTGGTTTATTTCGTTCCCAAATTCGAACCAATTTTTGCCAGAATGTCCGAACGGGGAGAACTTCCCTGGACCACTACAACCCTGCTGGGCTTCAGCGCCTTCATGCAATCCTTCTGGTTTGTGATCTTTTTTGCGATCGGATTCGCCGTGGTCGCTGTTTATAAATATATAGAAACAACCGAAGGACGTATGAAATTCGACCAGTTTCGTTTAAGTGCCTACGGCCTCGGCCCGATTGTACGCAGTCTGGCGATTGCCCGCTTCTGCCGCATTCTGGGAACACTCATGGCAAACGGAGTCCCCATTTTGCAGTCACTCCGAATTGCCAAAGATGCTGCCGGAAATAAGGTCATGAGCGAAGCGATCGGCGAAGCGGCAGAAAGTATCTCTGCGGGTAAATCAATTGCCCAACCATTTTCGATCTGTGGACAGTTTCCGGAAGAAGTGGTGGAAATGATTGCCGTCGGTGAAGAAGCCAACAACCTGGAACAGGTGTTAATTGATATTGCAGACAACATGGAGCGACAGACGAACCGTAAGCTGGATATGTTTGTGCGGATGCTGGAACCGTTGATGCTGTTGATTATGGCGGCCGTTGTCGTTTTTGTCATGTTGGCACTATTATTACCGGTTTTTCAAAGCTCAGGTTTACTATAATAAAAATGAAGTTACTGGTTTTATCTCAGGCAGGTAGAACCCAGAACGTTCCCTTCTGGAAAATGTATAAAGCGAAAAGGATGGAGACATGTATCAAGTCAGACAAAAACAACAAACGCGACAAAAACGACACGGTTTTACCCTGTTGGAAATGTTGATCGTATTAGGAATTATCCTGGTGATCGCAGCGATGGTGGTCCCGAACCTGTTAGGTAGCCAGAAAAAAGCGAACATCAAAGCCACCAGCGCCAGCATTCATAATCTGGAGCAGGCGTTCAAACTGTATGCCGCTGAGAATAACGGAGAATATCCACAGGGAGGCCAGGAGCAGATTCAACTCTTACTGGAGCCGACTAGCGAAGATGGTAAAGCCGCCGATCCTTTTCTCGAATCAATGCCGCTGGATGCATGGGGGCAGGTCTTTCAGTATGAGTATCCGAATAACAAAGCCAAATCAACCAAGCCGGCAATCTGGTCTTCAGGGCCGGATAAAAAGGATGATAATGGCTCGGGTGATGATGTGAATAACTGGAGTCAAACAGAATAATCTGAATTTGCAAAAGGACTGCAACAGATGAATCCAGGAGACGTTGCACGTGACAGACAGACAGAACAAGAATTCGAACTCGCTACAACATCGAGCAGCATTTACGCTGATCGAAATGTTGCTCGTTCTGTCTCTGCTGCTGGTGCTCGTTTCCGTGGTCTGGCCTGCAGTGCTGCGAATCAGCTCCAGTAATCGCTTAAGACAAAGCATGCAGGACGTAAATTCTGCATTCTTGGCGGCACGCATTCGCGCGATTGAACATGGCGTGGACTATCAGGTCTATCTTGAATTGGGAGGCCAGCACTATCTGGTCGTCCCCGTGGATCAAAGTCTCTTAGGACTGGGGACCGATTCAAGTAAGTCCGCACAGGCTTCCAGCGGACACGCTGTGATTGACGGGAAACTGCCTGACGAATTTGAATTCAGTAAAACCGTTTCCACAGCAGTCAGCCAGCCCGCGATTCCATTTGAATGGCTGGCCAAGCTCCCCAATGCGAAAGACTGGAAATGGATCGAAGCCTCGTTCCCGATCACCTTCTATCCAGACGGATCGGCTGCCATCGACTTGCAACATGAGGTCCTGAAAAAAGATCAGCAGGTAGCTCGCATTCAACTGCGGGGTCTGACGGGCAACACAACGATTTCTTACAATCAGGAGAAATCGAAATGAACGCCATTCAAACGAACTCTCCCCAAACTATTGGGAACCGTTCCGGCCTTACATTGCTCGAAGTCCTGATTTCGCTCTCTATCTTTCTAGCCGCATTGACGGCCCTCAGTCAATTAATCGGCATCGGTTCGCGTGCGGCCGTGCAGTCACAACTGCGCACGCAGGCGATCATCAAGTGCCAATCCAAACTAGCCGAGGTGCTGGCGGGCGTCCAGCCGATGGAGTCTGTCAGTCAGGCTGGTTTTGAAGAGAGCGACGAAAACTGGAAATGGAGCCTGAATGTCGAGCCGGGAGACTATACCAACCTTTTGAAGCTGACGGTCCTCGTTCAATATGCGGGCAATTCGGAAACGGTCTCAACCAGCTATCAGCTAATACGACAGGTCCGGGACCCGGCGATGCTGCTTGATGCGGCCAATACGGTGGAATCGAGCGACGATACCTCTGTACTGGAGGGATCGTTATGAACCGTCATCTTGCCTGCCATCGAAAGAGCCCGCGAAAGTCTAGCGGTTTTACCATGCTGGAAGTCATTCTGGCGCTAGGCCTGACCAGTCTGTTACTGGCCGCCATTTACTCCGCCCTTGACCTGTACTGGAAATACACAACCATTGGTCATCAGCAGGTAGAACGTGCGCAAATTGCCCGTGCCGTGTTTCAGAAGATCACACACGATTTACACAGCGTGACCTACCAACAGCAAATCACAGAAGAGGAAGAGTCTTCCAGTTCCTCAGAAGGGGAGGAAGAGACCATTGAAATCCAGGTAACTAACCCAGATGACGCTTATACTTCCGGTAATATTGGCGTGTATGGTACTGCACAATCACTGGTACTGCATACCAGTCGTCCAGCCCGACAACCAATGCTCATATCGCAAACTGCGGGCTCACCAAGTTCACAAAGCGATCTGTTATCCGTCTCGTATTTCCTAGCGGTCGCTGGTTCGGAAGGACTGCAAGGTGCGGTCGGCGATCGTTTCCGCGATGCTTCCAGCCTAGGAAACGGAACACAGGGGCTGGCCCGTCTCGAAGGAGATCGGCTGGCGATGAGCAAAGCCGATGAATCAGCCGACTATGAGCAACTGGCGCAACAGTCACAGTTGCTGGCGCCAGAAATTGGCAGCCTGCAGTTTCAATATTTTGACGGAACTGACTGGTTGGAGGTCTGGGACAGCATCGAATATGGCACCGTACCGCAGGCAGTGAAAGTCACCATTGGCTTTCGAAACGCTGAGGAAGCGCAGGGGGTGTTGAATTCCGTGAATGAAAAGATCAATGGCTCTGGAAATACCTTTAGCATGGTGATCGCACTTCCGTTAGCGTTACCCGCCATCCTGCAAACGACGGATCAGGAAAGCAGCGATTTGTTAAACTAGATTTTTTTATACTAATCGAGACACATTGAAAGTCATGAAACTACGACCTTTACAGCATGAACATCGACCACATTTTCCTGATCAGGAAATACTGTCGAATGTGCGCGCAGGCAGTACACTGCTCGTGGTGCTGGTGGTTGTGGTCATGCTCAGTCTGGGCGCGTATACGTTTTCGGAACTGATGATTGTTGAGGTGGAAGCCACCAATATTTATGGTCGGTCGATCCAATCGCGCGAACTGGCGTTATCCGGAATCGAACTGGCGGCCGCTTATATTGGGGATCGCTCAGAGGTCGACGGCTGGAATTCGTACCATAACCCTGATCAGTTTCAGAATATCAATCTGGTACCGGGAGAGATCACACGCACGAGTGGTTATTTCAGCGTGGTCGCTCCCGTTGTCTCGGATGCTCAGTCAAAAACAATCCGCTTCGGCCTGATCAATGAATCAGGCAAACTAAATTTAAACATCCTGGCCAACGAAGAAGTCGAACTTTCATTGGATCTTGAAGAGGACATTGAAGTTGATAGTGCCATTGATCGCTTAATGTATATTCCCAACATGACGGAAGACATCGCCGCTGCAATTCTCGACTGGATCGATGAAGATGACGAAACGCGTTCCTACGGGGCTGAGAGTGACTATTACGAAACGCTGGAATCACCTTACTTTGCCAAAAATGGCCCGCTGGAATCACTGGATGAGCTGTTGCTGATCCGAGATGTTACTCCCGAGATGCTATACGGCGAAGATACCAATCGAAATGGAATTCTCGATCCGAATGAAAACGACGGCGACGCCACCCTGCCAATCGACAATGCCGACGGTGTTTTGGATGCAGGCTGGTTCGCTTACTTCTCTGTTCACAGCCGCGAGATCAATATCCGCCCTGACGGCTCTGAGAAAATCAATGTCAACGGAACGATGCTCACCGAATTGTATGATGAGCTGGAAGCAGAGTTGGGACCAGATGAAGCACGTTTCATTGTCGCATATCGTGTCAGTGGACCGGTGCTGACTGCAGAAGATTTGGAATCCGGGGGAACCGGAACGATTGTGGGCGGAGGCATGTCCGAAGAGCAAGCCTTAAATGAGCTGGCCAATGGCGTGGCGAAAGCCCTCTTTTCAGAAGAAGGTGTGACCGTCACACGAGCTGGTATCGATCTGTCGGGAGGCGGCCCAGTCGCAATCAATTCGATCTTTGACTTGATTGGTTCGGAAGTAGAAATTGAAATCGACGGACAAAAGACAACGCTCACCAGTCCCTGGGCCGCTGACCCTGCTACAATGACCGCTGAATTACCCATTCTTCACGATCTTCTGACCACATCCAAAAATCAGTATATCGAAGGGCGGATTCAGATCGATGAGGCGCGGCTGGAAACACTGCAAGGCATCCCTGAAATGGACGACGATTTAGCCAATGCGATCGTAAATTCCCAAATGACTGGTACAAACGGAGCGTCTTCTACGGAAATCAGCCAGGCACGTCAAACAACGGGATGGCTTGTGATTGAAGGCCTTACGACAATAGAACAAATGCGAAAGCTAGCCCCCTCTATTTGCAGCGGTGGAGATGTATTTCGTGCTCAGTCTCTGGGCTATTTTGGTCAGGGAGGCCCGGTGATCCGGGTCGAAGCCATCATCGACGGTACCTTTATCCCACCACGAATTACCTATATCCGCGACTTAAGCAATCTGGGTTCTGGATATTCGGTTTCCACATTGCAGGGGACCACTGAGGAAAAATGGCTCTCTGAATAATTTCTTTGAACAACAATATTGATACTGACTAATTTGAGAAGCATCTTATGGCTGACTATCTGGCAATTAATTGGGAAAAAACAGGCCTCTCTGGAGTGGAAGCACACGTTAGCGGATCTGCCATTTCCGTCAAACGTGCATTTCATATTGCCTGGCCAGACGAATTACATCCGACTCAAGATCCGATTTCAGCTGGCAGCTGGTTGAAAAATGAATTTGCACGTTTAAAACTCGCCAGTAAACAAGTTTTGATTTCGTTTCCCCGCCACGATTCAACAATCCGTCTGATCGAAATCCCAAATGTTCCCTTGGATGAAGTCCCTGAAATCGTTCGATTTCAAACCGCCACGAAATCCTCGGTTCCACTTGGCCAGTTATTTCTTGACTACCTGCTCCTTCCTCTACAGGAAGAAAAAATCACGCGTGATGTGCTGGTAGCCAGTATCTTGAAAGAGTTGCACGACCAGGCGGTAAAAACATTTCGGTCGATGGGTCTGGAAATCGTCTCTACGGGAATCAGTTCTCTGACAGCTGCAGAATGGATTGCGCATGTCGATTCTAAAATTCTGAATGTACCGACCCTGATCGTGAACCAGATTGATCACCATCTGGAGCTCTCTTTGATCAACAAACAGCAGTTGCTGTTTTCTTATTCGACGTCGATCACTTCGGGAGATCAGGCGGCAATAGAACAGGCAATGCAGACAGAAATCAATCGTTTTCTATTGTCTCGTAGTGCTCAGCTTGCGGGGCAGAATGTAGAAACGGTTTTTCTGATTGGCGTGCCCCAGTCACAGCAGGAATTTGCGGCAAAACTAGGAGAACGTCTTCAATGTGCCGTTGAAGTGCTTGACCCGCTTACGTATCTGAACTCTACAACCAGCGAAGAGACTGTGTTTGAATTTCCTGGTGTGTTAGCCGGCCCCTTGGGCATGCTGTATTCACAGAGCCAAAAAAAGCTGGATGCCATCGACTTTCTTCATCCACACAAAGCGGAAGAAAAACCGGATCGCCGTAAACTTCAAATTGGCCTGGGAGTGGCCGGCGTTGTTTTGGTTCTGCTCACAGCGATGTTCCTGACTCAGCGCAGTGTTTCAGATCTGGATGAACAACTTGCCGACCGACAGAAAGTATCGAAAGATCTCGCTGAGTTTCTCAAACGAGGTCAACCGACTTTGGAGTCGGTTGCATTGATCGATGAATGGGAAAACTCCAATTCCAAAGCATTAAAAGTCATGCAGGAGTTAAACACCGTGCTGCCAGGCACCGACCGGGTTTATCTGAACGAACTGGATGTCACGCGTTCGGCCGGTCAATCAATCAGTCGGCTCAGAGCAACGGGCCATGCCAAAAATGACCTCGACATCAGAGACCTTAATCAGCAGTTATCTAATAATCATTATCGGGTTCACCCCAAACGCAGTAATCTTACGACCGCAGACTCTGTATACCCGGTTCCCTTTGAGATCGATGCGGAACGGTTACCGGCAAAAACAGAGTCCTTGCAGAAACCCACTTCTGGAAAAATCAATTAACGGCGAACTGTTACACGGTGATTTCGTTAAAGACGTGTGTTTTGTTTTATTGAGTTGAATGTTTGAACGATGCAAAAACGAGAAAAAATACTGGCAGCGATTTTTGGGACCGTGATTATCATCTGGTTCGGGATGCCTCTCATCAACAGCACTTTCATCGAACCAGTGGAATCGCGTAAGAATCAGCTGAAAGCATTGAATCAACAGATTGACCAGAAGGAACAGAAAGAACTGGAACTTCTTCGGTCAGCCAAACAACTGGGAAATACGGTTGCGCACAGTCTGCCTCCCGATGAACACGATGCACAACGACTCTACCTGGAATGGTTAAATGATCTGGCTGAGCTTTCGGGGATTTCCAATCTGAAACTTTCGCCCGGTCGTCGTATTCGCGAAGGTAAAACGTATATCGCAATTCAGGTCTCACTGGAAGGGTCTGCGACGTACGAGCAGTTATGCCGATTTCTATTACATTTTTATCAGGCAGATCTACAACAAAACATCATCGGCCTGGAACTGGACAGCACAGGCACCGGCAAGTCTAATCAACTCGAAGTCAAATTGACTGCTGAAGGGCTGGCATTAAACAAAGCAAAGCCGCGTGAGCAGCTGTTTCCCCGCGCAAATCTGGCTGCCAACTTGAACTTCGATGAAACAAAGATGAAAGTCCAGGGCACAATTGACTTCCCCCAACAGGCGCCATTCCGAATTCGCATCGATCAGGAATTCCTCACCGTCAGTGAGGTCGCCGGGGATACCTGGACCATCGTTCGAGGTGCCGATCTGACAGTTCCTGCCCGTTATGAAACAGGAACTCCTGTGGAGCTGGCTCCTTTGAACCAGTTTTCGGAAGGCAGCACAAAATTACAACAGCCGATCACGGATGACGCACAGTTAATTAAGGTACTCAGTGCCAGTTATTTCCCACAAGAACAAAGCTACCTGGTGCAAATCGATCAGGAGTTCCTCAACGTCACCAGCCATGCTGGAGGCGACTGGACGGTTCAACGCGGCGTGCTCGACAGTAAACCAACGGCGCATAAAAAAGGCGCCAACGTGACACAGGCGCCTCAATATTTACAGGCCGTATTTGACTATGGTCTGGTGGCGACATCCAGCCCGTTTGCCAAGCCGGTTCCCGATAAAGTCTACAAACTGGAGCTGAAGGACATTTCCAATCAGACTGTTGTCAGAGGGAATACGCTGGACCTCACACTGCCTCTACAAGGTGTGAACCCTGGACTCAAAGCCCCCGCACTGTCTGTCATTACAGAACTGCCAAGTCTGGTTGCCGAATCGGGTAAGTTAAAGTGGTCCCCAGCAAAAGAGCAGAAGCCGGGCTTGTATCCGATTATCGTAACAGCCACTCAGGGAGAACAGAACGTTGAAACAATGTTCCAGATCGAGTTCCTGGAAAAGAATACGCCGCCCCAAATTGAAGTCGTCACTTCTGCGACCGCGTATCAGACACGACCAATGTCTCTGTTTGTGAAAGCGACCGATGCCGACATCCCCTCACAAAAACTGAATTTCGCTTTAACCCCCGGTACACCTGAGGGAGTCAGCATCAACGCAGAAACAGGCGAGCTTAGATGGACTCCCTCTGCTACGATAGAACTGAAAGAATACCCGATTACCGTGACGGTTTCCGATTCAGGAATCCCCCCGGTCTCCACATCAAAACAAATTAACGTCAAAGTCACTTTGGATGATGCATTCTTCACCTTCCTGACAGGCAGCATCGACATCGATGGCAAAAAAGTCGCCTGGTTACGCAATCGAGCCACCAATCAGAAACAGGAAGTGCAAACAGGCGATAAAATCAACGTGTCTGAAATTCAAGCTGTCGTGAAATCGATTACAGAAAAACATCTCATTCTGGAAATCGACGGTAAGCAGTGGATGCTCGCTTTAGGAGAAAATTTCAGATCTCTGCGAAACCTGACCGCGACCCCTGTGTTGAATTAGCGTCTCTCTATTTTCGCAGTTTCAACGGGCACAACAGCCCTCTCTCTATACCACCAATCAACCCCATCCACCTCTTCTACCCCAGCCCATCAGGTAATTCATTGCAGGAACCGCCTTCTTTGAAGTGAACGGTCGAGTGGATTATTGCGCATCCCCTTTAATATTAACAATTTACAATCCAATTCACTCTTCCAAAAACCTCGTGTTTTCTTCGCAAATGTATAACCTTTGTTCAACATGAATGTCAGACTTTGCCGATATTAACGATTGTAGGGATTCTGTCGGAGATGATCTCGCTTGAGATACGTCCACACTCCTTCGCTTTAATTCCTGAATTTAACTCCTGATATCAATGGGGTGAAACGTTGTTGTCTTTTAAACGATTAACCAGAACTGTTTCCAGGCATTTGCGGTGCCTGCTGGCAGCGCTCATGCTGTGCGGACCGTCAATTTCGGCTTACGCTGAGAGCAAGCCTGGTTTCTGGAACCGTCTGCGTAAGTCATCCGATGTGAAAACGAATCAGTCCGGTTCTGCCTCAGAGAATCAAAGCAAACCTACTGCCCCACTCAAACGCGGCAGAAAGTTGGCAAATGAAGTCGCCGATATTTCGTTAAATCATGTTCAGACCACATGGGGAAAAGTTCTGACCCAGGTGGCAGAACAGAGTGAGTTGACGTTGGTCATGGACGTGGTCCCGAAAGGCTTCTATTCACGCATCGATAAAAAGCCGCATTCGTTAAGTGAATCATTTCAGATATTAAATCGAGAGCTCGAGCCAAAAGGGTTTCGATTACTGCAAAAAGATCAGTTCTTAATTGTTCTCGACCTTCGCCAGGCGAAGCCAAGATATGTAAGGGCCACTGTTCAGACAAGTGGAAAACAGTATCTTGAAGCAAAAGAGAAAAAGCAGACGGTCAGGCAAGTTGACTATGTGGAACAGGCAGAACATTCTGAAGCGCCCATCAAACAGGCCAACGTTCCTGCAACCTTTGAAAAGAGTGCGCGGCAGATTCCACAACAACCGTCAAAACCACAACAGACTCTTTTTACAGTTCGCCCGCGTACATTAAACAGTACTGAAATCCTGCGGCTGTTTTATCATGCGTTTGAATCACGTGCGGAATTGCAGGGGGAAGGCCCGAATGGCCTGCCTGGAGTTGTTGTCTATTCTCAAAACCAACAAAGTCTGACTGATGTTCAGACAAAAGAGTCCCTCAGTATCGTAGAGGCACAAGTTGATTTTCGTGTCGGGCTCGACAAACAAAATAATGAATTGATTTTCGAAGCCGCGGCTCCCAAAGCACGTGCCTTGAAAGCAACCGTCATGAAGCTCGATCAGGCTGCCAGCAGAAAAGTAGAATCGATTCAACTCGTAACAGGTTCTACTCAGATAGGCCAGGTCGCACAAACGCTTCACACACAAACAAATGCAACGAGTTCAGAACGCGGTACTCAACAGGGATTACCAGCCAAAACTTATTCCAACCGTCGGCTTCCTTCGCGAAATCAGCAGCTTGATCGCTTAAGACAACGCGTGGATCAAATCGCCTTTGATGATGCACAACCTGGAAATACAGCGCAAAATCCACAACAGCCTCAACCTGCAGAAAAACCAGCCGAAGGTGTTAAACACCCCTCTCTGCCAGAGTTGCTGCAGGACCTGAGTGGCAACGTGAATATTGAGAGTGTGCCTGATCTCGGTGTGCTGATCCTGCGTGGTAAAGACGAAGATGTCAACGCGTTGATGAAAATCATCAAAGAGCTGGAAAAACTGAGTGAAGGGACCCGTCCTGACATTCACTTATTGAATTTGCGTCACGTGAATTCAACAGCGCTCGCAGATCTACTGAATGGGGTTTACGAAGACCTCGTGAAACTGCGAGCGATTCAGGGACAGATTCAGAAAATTAAAATCATTCCTCTGGTCAAACCCAATGCCTTGCTGATTCTGGCCCCCGATACCGATATGCCTTCGATTCTCAAATTAGCGGAAGAACTGGATCAGCCAGTGAATCCGCAGACCGAGTTTGGTGTATTTGAGTTAAAAAGTGCCAGTGCCAGCCAAGTCGCAAGCACATTGACTGAGTTTTATAACGAGCGTGGCGGGCTGGGAACCCGCGTTCTGGTCTCAGCCAACATACGTACCAACTCGCTCATCGTCCAGGCACAACCGCGTGATATGCAGGAAGTCGCGGCCCTGATCCAAAAAATTGATCAGGACCAGTCTCAGGCAGTCAGTCGCGTCAAGATCTTCCCGTTAACAAACGCCATCGCAGCCGATCTCGCGGCGACTTTGAATTCCACATTACAAAGCGTGCTGAATCCTGCTGCTGCACAAACCTCTGGTTTAGGATCAAATATTGGTGGTGCCGGGGGAGAAGCAGCTCAGCAGTTACAGGAAGCGCGGTCTGTGGTCCTGGAGTTTCTTTCACAAGAAGGCACTCAAAGCAGGATTCTCAGATCCGGTTTATTAGCCGACATTCGTGTGATCGCCGATCCTCGTGCGAATACACTGGTTGTGACTGCTCCAAAAGACAGTCTGGAACTGGTCGGCGCATTGATTCAACAATTTGACCAGCGGGTTTCAACGGTCGCAGAACTCAAAGTATTTACCTTGAAAAATGCAGACGCACAATCGATGGTCACATTGCTGCAATCCACGTTCTCTCCCGAGAATCAACAGACCGATTTGGGAATTCAAATTGCCGGCGTGAATGATGCGAACAGTAATCTGATCCCGTTGAATTTTACCGTTGATCGTCGCACGAACTCCGTTGTCGCCCAAGGAGGCGCGGATGCACTCCAGATCGTCGAAGCCATTCTGCTCAAACTGGATGGTGCCGACAGCCGTAAACGGGAAACCACGGTCATTCAACTGAAAAACACACCTGTCGCTGATGTCTCAGCGGCCATCAATGAATTCCTCGATACACAACGTTCGCTGATTTCCCAGGACCCAGACCTGATCAGCAGTTTCGAATTACTGGAACGGGAAGTGATTGTTGTTCCTGAAGCGATCAACAATAATCTCATTATCAGTGCCACCCCGCGCTTCTTTGCAGAGATTTCTAATCTGGTCAAAGAATTAGACAAGGAAGCCCCGCAGGTCATCATCCAGGCTTTGATTGTTGAAGTAGAACTGGATAACGATGATGAATTTGGAGTTGAACTGGGGATTCAAGATTCGCTGCTCTTTAATCGAAGTATTATTGATAACATTTTAACGGTGCAACAGACCGTCACCGGACAGAACAACGTAACACAAACCAACCAAACGATTGTGTCCCAGGAAGCGACTCCTGGATTCCTGTTTAACAGTATCAATCCAGTAGGAACCAACAACACCAATAACGTTGGTAATACGGCAGGCCAGGCACTGAGTAACTTCTCTCTGCAGCGTGGTAACAGTGACCTGGGCTTTGGTGGGCTGGTGCTTTCCGCCAGCTCCGAGTCGGTCAGTATTCTCATTCGAGCTTTAGCCGCGAAGCGGAATGTGCATGTGTTGAGTCGTCCGCAAATTCGAACGGTGGATAATGTGACCGCCCAGATCCAGGTTGGTCAGATTGTTCCCGTTGTTAATGGTGTGTCGGTGACTGCTGTCGGCTCTGCCAATCCTGTGATCGAGCAGTCGGAAGCCGGGATTATTCTGACGGTCACCCCCCGCATCAGTCCTGATGGCAATATCGTGATGGAAACGCAGGCTGAGAAGAGTGACTTCAATGGTTCAAGCGTTCCGATCTTCACGGATGCCACTACGGGGAACGTCGTCGAATCTCCGATCAAGAATATCACACAAGTTCAGACAACCGTCAGTGTCCCCAACGGTCAAACTGTTGTCCTAGGGGGAATGATTACCGAATCGGACACGACAATCGAACGCAAAGTCCCCTGGCTGGGTGACATTCCACTCGTGGGAATTCCATTCCGCTATGACTACACTTCCACGCGGCGGAAAGAATTACTGGTCTTCCTGACCCCACGCATTATTCGAAACGACGCCGATTCCGAATTCATTAAACAGGTCGAAGCAGAACGAATTCATCTGCAGGTTGATAAAGCAGAAGAAATGCAAGGTCCTATCTTTGCGGTACCTCCGGGAGAACCAGAATTTATCCCTGAAGGAGACGGCATGTTGGAAGCAATTCCGACCACCGTGATGCCACAGACTAATCTGAATCCGGATGTCATGACCGACCCGAATTCGGAGGGAGCAATCCAGCAGATCAATTATGAGACACAACGACCTATTCGTACTCCGAAAAAACCGGTTAAAAAGAAGCGATTTCAAACGCAATTCCCTTACTGGGGGCGAGATTAAATAATGAAACTGCTGATCGTGCCTATTCGATATTTAGTGTTACTGTTGTTGATCGCGCCGTTATTCACAGGCTGTACGAGCCTTGCATTGTCAACCTGGGACTGGAACGGTGGCAAAAAGTTTGCCACATCTAAAAAGCCGGCTGTGGAAACCGTCGCGCTCTGGGAGGCGACTGAAGGAAAAGGCGTAGACGGTATGCCGACACGTGGATTTGCAGGACAGATTTTGTTTTTCCAGCACAAAAATTCTTCCCCTGTTTACGTAAAGGGTGAAGTCACAATCCATCTTTATGATGACCAGGGAAAGGTAAGCGAACAGAATAAACCCATTCATCAATACAAATTTGATGCCGGCGCCTGGCAGGTCCATGCCGTTGAATCAACATTGGGGCCCGCCTATCAGGTATTTATCCCTTATGTGCGCAAAGGAAGAGATCAGGCAGAATGTGCGTTGCGCGTCCAGTTGACTCAACAGGGTTCTGGCGAAATTTATTCGCGGATGATCTCAGTCAAACTAGATGGAAAAACCCCTCAGCCCACTGAACAGTCTCTGGCTCAAGAGCAGCCTGCCCTGAAAGAAAACGTGCTTGTGGAAACATTGGCGCGGCGGGAACAGGGGAAACGTCTGGAACTCTCTGCGGAACTCCTGGAGTCGCGAGTAAAACAGGTTGCAGAACCGGATAACACAATTCAACAGGTCAAAGCAGAAATCAGTGAGCCTGAATCGGACGCAAGGGATGAACGAATCCGCCGACTGGAACAGCAGCTAAACAGTCTGCTGAATGATCAAAGCAAGGCTCCCGCCGAGCGACTCAACAGTCTGATTCAGGAAAGCGCGCCCGCTCACGCCGGTTATCGGCAATTTAGTTTGAATGCGTCTCCAGAGTAAACGTATTCCCCCCCTTTGAAAAACAGATTATTTGCTTCCACGTTCAAATGTCGATGTTATAATTAGAACTGACGTGGCGCTATTCTATTCTGGCTTCTGTTTTCGGGAAATTTCATGGCACGCTCTATATCCACAAACGCTTTCTGTATCACAGTTTGCGCGTGTTTAACCATCGGAGTCACAGAACAAACCGAGGCGCAGGTGCAAACCCTGTCTAATAGCAGTTCCTCACAGTCATCCGGAAATTCCGGAACGACGATTGGAAATGCCAACACGGGGAATCAGGCGGGGGGAAATTCTCAATTTGGCCTCTCCACAATGGGAAACATGCAATCTCTGAATGCCCAAAACGGTTTCATCGGCCGCTCAGACGCAACACAGAATTCGTTCATCGGACGGAGCAACGCACAAAACACAGGTAATAATGCCGGTCAGGCACGCAATTTTAACCGAGCCAACACTGGCGGATCGAACCAGTTCAATGCCGGTCAAACGGGTCCGAAAGTCCCCTCCTTCCGTCCACAAATGCGTGTCGCCTTTACCGCGCCTCCACTCCCATTGAGCAACGTGCAGAACTCAATGGGACAGTCGTTCGACCGTATTAAGGACCGCAACGAACAATTGCGGGGCGTACAGTTCGAACTCAACGCAGACCGCAGTGTGACTCTGCGAGGTCAGGTCGAATCAGCGGGTACAAAGAAACTGGTCGAGTTTCTGGCGATGCTGGAACCGGGCGTGCGCAAGGTCAAGAATGAACTGACGGTTGCCGGTAAATAAGATCCGCTAAACCAAAGACGACTCCGCTGGTGTGTTCACCGATTTCATTAATAAGGCAAACTGCGAATCGTGGTCGCTTAATTGTCCAGCACTGTCCTCAAGCTGGTTATCGGTAAAGGGGATCTTGACGACATGCCCGCTACCAGGAGCAACATCTACCAACTCAGAATGTTTGTTTAACAGTGCTTTCAACTGAAAGACATGATTTCCAGTAGGCGTCATCAACTCCAGTTCATCGTTCAGCCCAAACTTGTTTTTGACATCCACAATCAGGCCGTCTGCATCACGGTCGATGATATCACCAACAAACTGTTGTTTATTGGCAACCGAGCGCCCGAGCTCATAATTCTGCATACTTTCAGAAGCATGTCGCTGGAAGAAGCCCTCGGTATAACCGCGGTTGGAAAGACTGTCGAGCATCTCCAGTAAACTATCACTGAATTCGATACCAGCGGCCGCATCATCAATGGCTTTGCGATAAACCTGTGCGGTGCGGGCTGCATAAAAGAAGGACTTTGTGCGTCCTTCAATTTTCAGCGAGCTGATTCCCATGTCGCTGAATGTCTTCACATGCTGTACGGCTCGCAGGTCTTTGGAGTTCATAATATAGGTGCCATGCTCATCTTCATAAGCGGGCATATATTCGCCGGGCCGCTGCGGTTCTTCCAGCAGGAAGACTTGATCGACAATCGGAAGCTGCTGCTGTCGTTTCGGTGGGGGAGGATTTTTGAGGACGATATCCCCCTCCAGCGTCTGGACTGCGTCATTAACTTTATAATCCCAGCGACAGGCGTTGGTGCAGTTCCCCTGATTCGAATCACGGTGGTTCATATAGCCGGAAAGCAAACAGCGCCCGGAATACGCAATACAGAGCGCCCCGTGCACGAAGACTTCCAGTTCCATGTCGGGACACTCTTCCTGGATTTCTGCCACTTCTTTGATCGAGAGTTCTCTCGAAAGAATTACGCGGCTCAGTCCGAAGTTCTTCCAGAACTGCACGGTGGCGTAGTTGACCGCATTCGCTTGGACGGACAAATGAATGGGGACGTCAGGCCAGCGTTCCCGGACCATCATGATCAGCCCGGGGTCAGACATGATCAGAGCATCCGGTTTCATGTCAATGACCGGTTCCATGTTCTTGAGATAACTGCGTACTTTCAGATTGTGAGGCGCGATGTTACTGGCAATGTAAAATTTCTTACCCAGTTTGTGCGCTTCTTCGACGGCTCCGGCCATCACTTCCAGCTTGTTGAATTCGTTTTCACGAACACGCAAACTGTAGCGAGGCTGTCCTGCATAAACGGCATCGGCTCCATAAGCGTAGGCATACTGCATTGATCTGTGTGTGCCGGCCGGGGAAAGAAGTTCCGGTTTCATATTGATACCTAAATCACTGTTTCTATCGAAGAACACAAAGTAAACGCGAATCACTCATATCAGAATAGTGTCTTATCAGACTTGAAATATCACGTTATTCGAAATAGTCCGCACGCTCGTTGGCGTGCTCGCCAAGCATCGATCACCTGTTAATTCAAGATTGATGAACCAATAGTATTACTCCTGAGGG
>TARA_R110002095_G_scaffold147182_5_pt1 | contig 62209 bp, 49 predicted proteins | sample TARA_R110002095 | Tara Oceans TARA_R110002095 (sample SAMEA4397255) | marine metagenome | biome: Polar Biome; feature: [SRF] surface water layer (ENVO:00010504); material: water (ENVO:00002006), including particulate matter (ENVO:01000060) such as... | depth 5 m | reverse complement strand
GTCCGGTACTCTAACCAATTGAGCTACGGCCCCTTACAGGTGGTCGGAAATGATAGGCAAAGATTTTCATGAATGCCACTCATGCGACACAAAATTCGTGAGAATGTTCGAAAATACTCTCACTGAACCTCTTGGGATGCCTCCCTTGAGTAATAACCCCAATATAACGCGACCTGCGACAGTCGGCAAGTCATATGAGAATCGTATCTTAGGAATCGGAATTCTCGCCGGAACTCATTAAATATAACCGCCGGTTTCAGTTAAAAATACGAAACTTGGCAGCCGTCCCGGGTTAGGCTGTAATCGTTGTGCGGTAAAAATCATTTGCAGCAGCTACGCCGGCACCGGGGGTCAGTTGATGGCCGGCATGCAACAGACACTGATCGAGAGCCGCCAGAAACAGCAGCACATGCGAACTATGGCTGCTTTCCCCCATCAGGCCAATTCGCCAGGTCTTGCCTTTCATGGGGCCGAGTCCCCCGCCAATTTCGATGCCAAACCAGTTCAACAGCTGGCTGCGAATGGTGGCATCATCAATCCCGTCGGGAATCTTGACGGCGTTGAGCATCGGAAGCTGATGGTCGTCTGCGACTGCAAACTGAATGCCCATCGCCTGCAGGCCTGCTTTCAGAGCACAATGGTTGGAGTAATGACGAGAAAATCGGTTTTCCAGGCCTTCGTCGAGCACCAGTCGCAGTGCCTGATGCAGGCCGTAGTTCATGTTAATTGGTGCAGTATGATGATAGGCCCGCGAGCCACCCCAGTAGGAACGGACCATTGACATATCCAGGTACCAGCTCGAAACCTTTGTCTTGCGGGCATCCATGGCTGCGACCGCGCGGGAACTGAAAGTGACGGGGGCCAGACCAGGAGGACAGCTGAGGCACTTCTGCGTGCCACTGTAAGCGGCGTCGATATTCCATTCATCAATTTTGACGGGCATTCCGCCGAGTGAGGTCACGCAATCGACGAGGAATAACGCGTCCGCTTCGTGGACGACTTCGGAAATTTCTTTCAGTGATTGGGCGGCTCCCGTTGAGGTCTCTGCATGCACGATGCCGACCACTTTCGGTTTTTCCTTTTTGACGATTTCCGCCACTTCTTCAGCAGAAAAGACTTCGCCGAAAGGGCGTTCAATCTGAACCACTTCTGCGCCAATCCGACTTGCGACATCCGCCATCCGAGCACCAAACACGCCGTTTGTACAAACAACAATTTTGTCACCCGGTTCGAGCAGGTTGACCACGCAGGCTTCCATTCCCGCACTGCCGGTACCACTGACGGCCAGCGTGAGTTCGTTTGTGGTATGGAAGATCGTTCTGAGCATATCCTGAACTTCGTCCATAATTTGCAGGAAATAAGGATCGAGGTGGCCTACCGTGGGTGAGGCCATCGCTGAAAGAACGCTGGGAGAGACATCGCTGGGACCAGGGCCCATCAGAGTGCGACGTGGAGGTTGAATCGGGCTGTGAAGATGGTGTTCTGTGATCATGGCTTTTGCTCTTTATGATTTGAAAGTGCTTAGAAGGGATTTGATTTCTTGCAAACGATATTTCAAGTCGGTGTTTATTTTTCGGCGTTTATTTTCCAGTCACCAGGCGACTGATCTGTTTAAATTCCTCGGTTCCAGCGACTTCACACCATTCGAATAAAATGGCTTCGGTAGTCGTGATGCTGGCTCCCGAATTTTCCATGCGTTTGATGGCGAAGTTCCAATCCAGTTGATTTCGGCTGGCAATCGCGTCTATGGGAATGATAACGCGATAACCGGCGGCTAACAAATCCAGAGCGGTTTGTTGTACACAGATATGCGCTTCAATTCCCGTCAGCACAATTTTCGTGCGGCTGTCGACAGTGTTGGATACGCTGCCCCAGCCCAAACATTCCGCCGCGCTAAATCGCAGCTTTTCACCAGGGGGCGGCAGCAGGGGGACCAGTTCAGGAATCGTGGGTCCCAGTCCTTTGGGGTATTGTTCTGTGCAACTCAGTGGAATTTGAAACAGGGTGGCTGCCTGGACTAGTTGTTGAATGCGGTGGACCAGTTTTTTAGCAACTGGAATCACGGGGACCAGCTTTTCCTGCACATCTATGACGACAAGCTGGCATTCCTGATGTGAGAGCAGATCGATACTGCGAGGAAACGAAGGAACAGACTCTGACATGTGTTGACCTGACTGGCAAAACAGAAAAGAGCGAGACCACAAGGTATTGAAGCAGGCACGAGGATCGCTCCAGACATCCATGTGCAGCCAACAGCAAACATCAGATGGAACAGCGACTCCACTTTCGGATTCCATCCCGCGTTGATAAAATATTGTTCAGAAGAGTACCCTAACAAATTCGGAACCAGTAGTGAAGCACATGAAACATCACAAAACGATTGCCGCGTCTCTCGGGCCGCTCATCCTGTCAGGAATGTTCCTGTCTTTTCTCGAAACCGGAATGTTGTCTGCAGACGAGAAGCAGGTGAAAGCCGCTGATGCCGCTCCCGATGCACAACAGATGGCGATACTGAAACAGTTTGTGAAAGAACTGGTGGCGATTACGCCCGGCAAAGGCAAATTTCCAAAATCGTTTCAAATGGGTTCGACGAAAGGTCAGCCTGCTGAAATGCCTGTTCATACGGTGACATTCTCCGATGATTTCTGGATTGGCAAGTATGAAGTGCCGCAGAATTTGTATCAGGCCGTCATGGGAAATAATCCGAGCCGCTGGGGAGGCCCGAGAAATTCAGCAGAAATGTTTGACTGGCGAACCGCTAATCGGTTTTGTCAGAAATTGACTGATTTGTTACGGAAAGAAGCACTCATCGCCGCCGATGAAGAAATCCGACTACCGACCGAAGCCGAGTGGGAATACTGCTGCCGTGCAGGAACGACGACCGAATATTGTTTCGGCGATGCAGCACAAAAACCGAAAGATGCAGGTAAATTGGCCCGAAATCTGGACGAATACGCCTGGCATACTGGAAATGCAGCCGGAAATGATCCTCCTGTCGGGGCACTTAAGCCAAATCCGTGGGGGTTGTACGACATGCACGGATACCTTTGGGAGTTCGTCGCAGATCCCTGGCATGAGACCTATAAAAATGCTCCCGTGGATGGTAGTGTATGGGGCTCAGGGGCTCCCAATTCGCCTCGCGTGATGCGGGGAGGGGCCTGGACCGACCGGTATGACCGTCTCCGATCGGCGTTTCGTGCGAAGGTGGAACCAACTAGTTCCAGTCCTGCATTGGGGTTACGTTGTGTAAAAGCAAAAGTGAAAAAATCGGAAAACTAGGCTCTGCGAATTGCAGGGGCGCAGCAGCGGTGATACTCTTTTACATAGTCCAAGTGGCTTTCAACTTGAAATCTGAAGTTCCAGTAAAAAATGGGATCGGATGTGCGTTGGGCCAAGCAATCGGTTTCGAATCAATCCTGTTTTAAAGTATGTAATTAGGCGAGAAAGTTCATCTCCCATGAGTTCAGAACAACCATCAACTGAAGAAATCAAAACCAGTGAAGAAGCAGTGGAAGCAAATGCCCCAACGGGGCAGGATCTCTCTGCACCAAATCAGGCTGGTGAAGCAGCTGGTGTGACCGAGGAAGCTGCTGCCTCTGCTCCACAGGAAGAACCTCAGGCCGAAACGGTTGCTGAATCGGCACCAACAGCTGAAACAGGCAATGAAGAGAGCCCGCAAGCTGCAGCAACTTCTGAGCAGCAGGAGCACGCTAAAACCGAACGTAAGATTCAGCTGAAGCCCAAGGTTGATCCGGAACAGTTCAAAGCAAAGCCTTCTCCTGGTACCAGTGTGCCCCCTCAACTAAAAACAGCCGAAGGGGAAGAAGCCTCATCTGAAGAGGCTTCGCAGGAAGAGCTTGATGAAGCGGCCATGCTACAGATCGCAGAAGCAGCAGTCCCCATTGATATTCCACCTGAAGTCGATGATCTGGGCGAAGGATTGGAAGCAGAACTGTCAGCCGCTCTGAATGCACAGGGAGGCCAGGTACTTCCCAAGACATTAAGCGATGAAGAAGCGGCCGCAGAAGCAGCTGCCGCAGGCGCAGTGACAACACCTGCAGCAAGCCCTGCTGAAGAAGGTTTGGCTGAAGGCGATCGCCTCAAGGGAAAAGTTGAGTCAATCAACAATGACGACGTCTTTGTCGATTTGGGAAGCAAGGCTCTGGGAATCCCCGGGATCGTGCCCCTGCGACAGTTTGGGGATAAGCCCCCTGTAGTAGGACAGGAAGTCGATGTCAAAGTCACGAGTATTAAAGAAGCGGAAGGCTTGGTCCAGCTTTCCTTACCACGTGGGCATCACAAACCCGCAGGTGACTGGGATGCCGTCTCTGCCGGACAAGTCGTTGAATGCATGGTGAATAAATCAAACAAAGGGGGACTGGAAGTGAATGTCGGAAGCCTGAGAGGCTTCCTGCCCGCCAGTCAGGTTGATCTGTATTTCGTAGGAGACCTGGAACCGTTTGTCGGGCAGAAACTGACCGTGGAAATTACCGAGGTAAATCCCAAGAAACGAAACCTGGTTGTCAGTCGCCGGAAATATCTCGAAGCAGAACGCGAAGAAATTCAGAAAGAACTGTGGGAAAAACTGGCCATCGGTCAGGAACATACGGGAATCGTCAAAAACATCAAGGACTATGGGGCATTTGTAGATATCGGGGGAATTGACGGATTCCTGCATATTGGCGAGATCAGCTGGAACCGCATCAAACATCCCAAGGATGCTTTGAGTGAACAGCAGCAGGTCAATGTGAAAATTCTTAAGATCGATAAAGAGAAGAACCGGATCAGTCTGGGCATGAAGCAATTGCAACAAGACCCCTGGCAATTGGCTCAAGATCGTTATGCGACCGATTCCACCGTAACCGGAAAAGTCACTCGAACCACTGATTTTGGTGCCTTCATCGAACTGGAACCCGGGCTGGAAGGCCTGGTTCATATCAGTGAGCTGGACCACCGCCGTATCAATCGGGTAACGGAAGTTTTGACCGTAGGTCAGGAAACAACAGCGAAGGTCCTCGAGGTTGATCAGAACCGAAAGCGAATCAGTTTGTCACTCAAAGCATTGATTGACAAGCCAGAGTCAGCTGCAGGTCAGGTAGAAGATCAACCGGCTTACGAGCGGAAACGCAAAGGGCCACTACTTGGTGGCAATGCAGAAGATAAGTCCAGTGGTGGTGGTTTATTTGGAAATCCCAACGATTTCAAATAGTCGACTCACTAGACTAATAATAAAAAACGGCAGCTCATGTTTTGATGAGCTGCCGTTTTTTTGTAGTTATTGACTGAAAATGCCTGAAAGCGGTTTCACATTAGATGACAACCGATTCCAAAAGCATTCGCAACTTGCGCAACTCCAAGGCACGGTCGACGTCTTTCAGTAAAGCCGGAAGAACCTCGACCGAGAGGAACTGTTGATATTCCTGTCGTTCCAGCATACTGATCAGGCGGCTGTAATCGATCTCCCCCAGTCCCACCGGAACCTGAATTTGATCGCTGGTAGAGTCCCTGAGATGCACATGGCAAACATAGGGAAAGACCATGTCATAAGACGTAGTACTGTAAGGACCACAGGTATAATAGCTGGGATCAAGTGTCAGCCCCAACCCTTTCACAGACTGACAAAGTTCCGCCGCCGTTCGCGGGTCTTCCGTAAGCTGACCCGTCTTAGTTTTAATCGAAAGACAGATGCCGTTGCGGCTGGCAATTTCCAGTAAGGTCTTTAAACGATCAATTTCAGAATTAAATGGAGTCCCCAGTGGAGAAGCGGGAATCGTAATCTGGGCGATTCGCATCAGTTTCGCTGTTTTGCACAACGATTGAAACGAATCGGGGGTAATATCGTTTTCCAGACAAAAAGCAATCGGAGTCAGCCTAGTGACTTGCTTAAAACGCGAATAAAAGTCTTCTGGTGAATTGGCCACCTCAGATGGCTTCAGGTGATCACTCTCTTCATCCATCCAGATTTCGATTTTATCGAATTCCAGATCGGTAAGTCGCTCACAACTGACTTCAAACGATTCATCAGAAAAACAACGTGATGATGCAGCTACAAACACGCCGAACACTCCCTTGTTGGCAAAGATCAAATCAAAACGAGCACTTCGTCACTGACGGTGTCTTGCCTTAAAAACGCAAACCTTAAAATAACCCACTCTCACCATATTTACATAGAACAAGTCATAGAGTAGGGAACCATGACAATCTATCCCGGTTTTAACGATTCTGCAAGGTCGATCAGTTTTGATTATTACAACGGTTTTCCATTTCTTGGGGATTTTAACAATTGTTTGACTCTAGCTGGCCGATAAAAGAAATAAGTCTTCTGCTGATCAAGATGGGATCTCTCAAAATCCAATGTCAGCATTAATTGCATTATGTGTCAACGTTTTGAGCAGAATCTAAGATTCGTTCATATTCAGGAATTCAGGGGAAGGGAAGCCAATGAAACCTCAATTGTTATGTAAAATGGCCGCTTGTTTGATTCTGCCATTATGTGTGGGGTGCACGAATGGCCAAGTTATTCGAGGGCAATCGTCCGACGCCGAATTCATGAAGCAGCAGCAGGCTGAAATGGTCAAATACCAGCAGCGCATGCAGCAACAGCAAATGAGCCAACAAGCTCCCATTCAGCAAATGGGCCACAATCCCCAAGGAGGCAACTATTGTCCTCCTGGCAGTAACGCTGGTGGTAACTACTGTCCTCCGGGCTGGAATAATGGCCACAAAAACGTCTACAACCACAAACAACGCCCCAGGAACTACCAGACATACAAATATAACCCTCCAGCGGCTGTCTATCCTCAGCAAAATCAGCCACTGGCAACCGTTCAATATCCCTACTACACACATAAGGGACCAGATGACTTCTTCCTGAAATAAGAAGACGCCTTCCAGAACGATCTATTGATTCAGGAGCTGACCGTATATGAATACGGTCAGCTCTTTTTTTATTGGGAGAATAGGCAGGAAGACTTACTCTTTTTTGATAAAGAATCGAGTTGTATAATACGCGGTATCAATAGGAACTGTTTTCAGTCTTGAATGAGTCGAGTATCACCACCGATTATGAATTCCAATAATTCCAATAATTCCGAAATTGCCAATGCAATCAAAATCATAGAGTCTGTTGCGCCGGACGGATATGGCCGAATGCTGATTCCCAGTGAGACAGATTCAGAACTCTACCAACAAATTGAATTTGCGCTGCAATCTGATTCCAGAGCCGATTTTCTGCTCAATCAGCATGGCGTGAACAATCTTTTTAAATTTGTAGAACGGATGGCAACGCACTGTTTGCGCGAAACAGAGTTTCTTCCTTGCAGCCATGCAGCAGAGGCACTGGAACTACTGTTGTGGCAGCCCGAGTACGATGAGCATATGATTCTGGTCGCGCTGGCGTTGACTCACGATGCTTATGAGCGCCTGCCCGAACCGCAGCCCGAATTTGACGGAAAACGATTACCTCGATTCAGTAAAGCATGGGACCACTTTTTTTCAGACTTGGATCACCACAAATCGATCTCTTCCGTTCACTTTCGGATTGGAGAAGAAAGAGACGGCCCACGCTATATTTGTTACTGGTGAGCCCTCTTTCTGTCCCTATTCACGTTTATTTCGTGAGTGGAATTTCCAGTTGCGAAGGCACCGGCTTGACCGTTTTCTGATGCTTTTCAGCAGCAGCCTTTAATTCCTTGATCACATCGGGATGGTCCTTGGCTACGTCATATTTTTCCGAGGGATCATGTTCGAGATGATACAGCACAGGGGGATCATGTTCCTTGAACGGTTCTCTGCCGTAGGCGGGCTTGGTGATGAAATGCGCTTTCCAGGGACCTTTACGCAGCGCCATCAGTTTGGTCCCTCGATAATAGACCATTTCTTCTCGTGGCCCTTTGCCGGTTTCCGTTAAAACGGGCGTGAGATCCACACCATCAATCACTCGGTCCGTGGGAACTTTGCCACCGGCGAGTTTGATAGAAGTGGTAAAGATATCCAGCGTACTACCCAGTTCCTGTGACACAGTACCGGAGGGTATATGGCCAGGCCACCAGGCGAGTGTTGGTTCACGCATTCCACCTTCCCAGGTACTGCCTTTTCCCTCACGCAATAACCCGGCAGAACCTCCCTGCTGATTGAAAATCAGCCAGGGACCATTGTCACTGGAGAACCAGACGATCGTATTTTGATCCAGCCCCTGAGCTTTCAATTCCTGCAAAACTTGCCCGACACTCCAGTCAATCTCTTCAATCACGTCGCCGTATAAGCCACGCAGACTTTTGTTGGCGAACTCTTTTGAACGAAAGAGTGGAACGTGTGGCATACTATGAGCCAGATAGAGATAGAAGGGTTGCTTTTGATTCTGCTTGATGAATTTGACCGCTTCTTCGGTGTAACGTTTCGTAATGGTTGTCTGGTCTGCGGGACGTTCAATGACTTCTGTATCTCGCATCAAGGGGACATCCCAGTATTTGATCTTTGGGTCCAGAAAAATACCGCGGCCCCGTTTTTTTTCCGCCACGCGATCCATGTCGTTGGAATAAGGAATTCCATAATAGGAATCAAAGCCATTGCTGGTTGGTAGAAACTGGGGCAGATGGCCCAGATGCCACTTTCCGACACAGGCTGTTTTGTAGCCGACGTCCTTTAATGCTTCGGCCAGTGTGACCTCGCTGGCAGGAAGACCACCACCAGAGTTCGGGAACAGAACCCGACGTTTATCACTGCACATTCCGGAACGAATCGGATAGCGGCCCGTCAGCAAAGCAGCCCGACTAGGCGTACAAACGGGGGCTGCAGAATAGAATTGGGTAAATTTCATCCCTTCCGCCGCCATCTGATCCAGGTGAGGCGTTTTAATTGTGGGATGCCCAAAGCAGGCCAGATCTCCATATCCCAGATCGTCAGCATAAATCACGATCACGTTCGGCTTGGACTCTGCGTAAACCTCGGCGAGTGAGAAGCACAGTAAGGCCAGGGTGAATAGAGGCAATAGGACGTGTTGTGTTTTACTACGAAAGAGTGCGGTCCGTTTCATGTAAAGCTTTCTCACGAATGGGTTTTTGAATTAAGGAATCACTGGCTGTCCCACTGATTGTTCACGCTTTTACGCTGAAGTGCAACCTAAAAACAAGATTTTACTTATGTAAAACTTTGCCGGTTATGCCGATAACTCCTTCAGATACTAATACTTCACGTCCGAAATATTAGTAAGGGCAACCTTTGTGCTCAAAGAGGCAGGGCGTCATTTTTAAACGAATTATCAAAGTGTGAGGCGGATGCGTATGAAACAGGATAGCAAACCCAATTCAGAAGCTCGATCTGGTTCTACAGACTGGAACTCATTACATCACCATGAATGTGTGGAACAAATTGATTTATTAATCCGAACCGCTCATTTGGTCAGGGCGGCGTTGAATAATAGTTTCGCACATCTGGAAATCAATGAAGTGCGCTATTCCGCTTTAAAGGTGATTGATGATATTTGTGAGACCGGTTGTTCCCAATCAGAGTTAGCGCGCAGACTGGGACAGTCAGAATCGAATATCTGTACGTTGATCGAACGGATGGAAGGCGATCAGTTAGTCATTCGCAGGCAGTCACTAAAAGACCGACGCAAACGCGTACTGCAGATAACCGATCAAGGGGCGCGTATTCTGGAGCAGGTCAAAGCGTATCACGGGATCGTGTCGCACCGTCTGTTGGGTACATTGAATCCGGATCAACGACGCCAGCTGACCAGCATTCTGCAGGCATTACTGAAGTCGGCCACGATTCAACGTTCCCAACGTGAAACGGTCAAAACGTTTCAGGATGTCTCCAGTCCTTATCCCTTCCAGGGCGCACCGGCGGCTTAGTTCGTTCGTTTGTTTTTCAGCTTACCTATCCAGGCATTTTTTAATTTCTGTAACGGATTCCCCTCTATGAGGCGCACAAAACTGATTCCATTTTGTGGCAATCTCAAACCATATTTGATGATCGCTTTGATTATTTCTATGGCCTTAGTTCACACTGGTTGCTCTCCGACCTTCTGGTTCGATCAGGCGAATAAGGATACGTATGAAATTCTCGCCGAAAACGCGAATGATCCTGCATGGCAAGTTCCTCGTTTCGACGTGGAACCGGACCCGCGCAGTCGATTTTATGATCCGTATGATCCAAACCATGAACCCCTGCCGCCGGATGACCCTGCTGCGAATGTTTATATGCACTGGCTGCAATGCAAAAAAGGTTATAAAAGCTGGCACAAATTGGGCCGCGCACTCAGTATCGAAAATCCTGACTGGCTTGTGCAGTATGGTATCAGTCCGGAACTCAGCGCGGAAATCGCCGCCTCTGGTGATGCACTGGAAGGCGTAGAGTTACCTTCGCTTGATGATCTCACACTCGATGAAACAATTGATATCGCCAATATCAATAGCCGTGAATATCAATTTCAAATTGAAAATTTGTTTCTGGCAGCCTTGGATTTAACCTTCGGTCGATTCCAGTTTGATGTTCGCTATCTTGGTGTTGGCGGACAGAATCCTCAGGTCGAACTCAATCGTCGTCGTTTGGCGAATGGCACACAGGAACTGGATCTCGCCAGCCGTATCGGAGTCAATCAGGTCCTCCCCAGTGGTGCCCAATGGGCCGTTGAATTGGCGAATAATACGCTCTGGTTGTTCTCTGGTTCGAATCAAACCAATTCCGTCAGTCTGCTCTCATACTCGCTGGTACAACCTCTGATGCGCGGTGCGGGACGAAAAATTGTGTTGAATAATCTGACACAGGATGAGCGGAATGTATTGTATCAGACACGGATTCTCGCTCGATTCCGAAAAGAGTTTTTTACTGACAACGTCGCTGGAGGGAATGGCTTTTTACAGTTACTCCAACAGATTCAGGTGATTGAAAACGAACGAGGAAACATCCAGCGGCTTGAACGCCAGGTTGAAATTCTGCGAGCTCTGTCTTCTCAAAAATCCAAAGTGCAATCAGAAAAACTCGATCAACTACCTCCCAACTGGATCATTCCGCCGGAGTTGGTTGAGAAACTCGAATTTGATGATGAATCAAGGATGCTCTCCTGGAATGGTGAGATGACCGAAGAACAGGAAAAACTCCTGCTGGCTCTGAGTGATGCCGATTCCTTTCAGGAGACTGCAAATGAACTCGTATCGCGCATTCGCACAGAGGTCGTGACATTGGATGTCGCTCAGCTGGAAACGCGACTGGCACAATCGATCAATCGATTGAGAACATTTGAACGACAGTATCAGGATTCACTGGGCTCGTTCAAAATCTTTCTGGGACTGCCTCCCAATATGCCTATGACAATTAATGATTCTCTATTGAAGCCATTTGAACTCATCGACCCCCTGCTCCCTCAGATCGAACAGGAAATCTATGACTACGTCGAAGTCTGGGCGAAGGTCTACGTCGAGAATTGGGATGACCCGAATCTGATGCCACCAACGACAGCGGAGTTAAAAGAAGTCGTAGCAGGTCTACAGCAACTCCTGACCAAGCTCCACGTCGATGCCCTGGCAACCTTAGAGCAGGATATCCAAAACGTGGAATTGCTGCTCGGAGACAATGCTGAAGGGGTGAACGACGAACTGCTGGCACTGCGTCAGCGCCGTTTTCTGTCGGAGGAGGATCGGGAACGGGTCCGAAAAAGTACCCAAAATGATATACGATTGTATTCAAGCATCCGAAAGGAAATGCAGAACATTGAAAGCCGTCTGGCAGGCCTGCAGAGCTTTTTGAGCGAGGACAAACTAACCAATGTACAAAAAAAGAAAATAATTCTGGAAATGGCTAACCTGCGAGAAGATATGCTGCGAACCTCTCAGGGAATGCAGGTGATCGAGATCGGTTTGCGTGTGGAACTTATTACACTGGAACCATTTACGATGGATATCGGCGAGGTTGTCCGGATCGGCCTTTCAAATCGGCTGGACCTGATGAATCAGCGTGGTTTGGTAATGGATACACGAAGATTGATGGAAGTGCGGTCTAATTCCTTAGAAGCGGTGTTAAATGTGGTAGTCGACGGGGATGTAAGTACGCCTCTTGGTAGAAACAAGCCTTTGGACTTTCGCGGTAGTCAGGCTGGTTTTCGCGCAGGAGTGGAATTTACAGCTCCTTTAGCATTAGTACAGGAGCGAAACGCGTATCGAGAGTCGCAAATTGATTATCAGCGAGAACGACGTGCTTTCATGGCAGCAGAAGACGCTGTGAAGTTTGAAGTCCGCCAAGGCTGGCGTCAACTGTCTGTCTTGCGACAGAACTTTGAGACCTCTCGAGTTCAGATTCGTTTAGCTGCTTTACAATATGATAATGCTGTCGAAGCGACCTCAGATCCATCCCAGGCAGGACGCAATCAGGGGTTAAATCTGTTAAATGCGTTAAATGCAGTATTAGACGCACAAAACAGTTTAATTAGCAACTGGGTAAATTATGAGCAAAACCGACTTAACATCTATCTAGATATGGGTATTATGGAGATAGATGAAAATGGAATTTGGAAAGACGATTTCTATCAACACCGCGCGGGAAGAATCAGGCCCACCAATGAGCACCGCCAATCCACCCCAGAAACAACCGAAGTCGGAGTCACTGCAGAAGAAGTCATCAGACCCGTTGTCTTCCGACCTGCCGGAGAACTCAACGCCCTCGCCACAGACAGCGAAGAAGCGCCGCAAGCTCCCTAGTACAACAGCGTTGCTCTTTTGGGCAATTGTGCTAATCGCGATCGCAGTCTTGATGGTTCCGGCAATTCGAAAGCCGTTATTTTCCTCGTTCTCTTCTGGGAGCAAGAAAAATACACTTTATATTACCGATCAGGTCTCACGGGGACCATTCCGCGTGACGGTGACCGAAAAAGGTCAGTTGGACAGCTTGAATAATGTCACCCTCACCAGCAAGGTCAAAGGCTATACGACGATCATCAGCATCGTTCCCGAAGGGACGATGGTCAAAGCGGGAGATCTGGTCTGTGAACTGGACTCTGCGATATTAGTCGATAAGGAAAAGCAGCAACAAATTCAGGTCACACAGGCAGAAGCAGAACTGAAACAGGCGACAGAAAACGTGGCCATTCAAATAACGCAAAATGAAAGTGACAACTCTGCAGCGGAACTGGCATTTGAATTGGCGAATCTTGACTTGGAAAAATTTCTACAGGGAGAATCACAACGGGATCTGAATGTCAAAGAAGGGGCGATCACCAAAGCCCGTGAAGACTTGCAACGTGCGGAAGAAGCATTTGAGTTCTCCAAACGAATTGCGAAGAAGGGATATAAAAATCAGAATGATGTGGAAGCCGACCGCATCAACGTTGTGAAAGCACAAATCGATCTGGAGATTGCCAAAGAAGACCTGGCAGTTGAAAAAAACTATGTACAAAAAAGAAAAGAACGAGAGTTAAGAGCGGACGTCAAAGAGAAAGAACGAGATCAGGAGCGCGTCCGACGTAAAGGGATTGCGACTTTGGCTCAGTTTGAAGCCAAACTCAAAGCCGGACAACTCACGTTCGAGGTTGAGAACAGCGAATTGGAACGATTTCGAGAACAGATTCTGGCTTGTAAATTAATTGCCCCACAAAATGGGCAGGTCGTTTATGCCAATCAAGACAGCGGGCGTCGTGGCAGTGGCGAAGATGTCATCGAAGAGGGCACAGAAGTCCGCGAACGCCAATCGATTATACAATTACCAGACTTCAGTCTGATGAAAGTAGATGCGCGGATTCACGAATCGAAAATCAGTATGATCCGAGAAGGATTACCCGTTGATATTCGTGTTGACGCCTTTCCAGAACATGCTTTCCTGGGTGAGGTCGATCAGGTCTCTTCCGTACCGATTTCCTCCAACTGGATGCGTCCCGACTTAAAAGAGTACAAGGCCTCGATCAAGATCGTCCCTAACGGAGCAGATATCACGAAGCTTAAGCCGGGCTTAACCGCGGAAATCGAGATTCGCATCGAAGAACGAGAAAATGTGCTGCAGGTTCCCGTTCAATCAGTCATCACGATCGGAACCCAACACTATATTTTCGTGCTGGCTGCGGATGGAGAGGCGATCAGAAAATCAATCAAAATCGGCCAAGCCAGTGATACCACGATTGAAATTCTGGAAGGCGTTGAGAAAGACGAAGAAGTGATTTTGAATCCTCGAACTCACTTTGCCGATCAACTGATTGACTTGGAAGAACAAATGGCGCTTGACCGGAAAACGCAGGCTGAAAAGCAACCAGCCAATGCCGGTGGTCAACGTAAAGGGGGCGCTCCCAATTCGCAAGCTCCTGGAAAACCGGGAGGAAAGCCACAAGGTAAAAGACCAGACAAATCTTCTGCCAGAGATGCAGGAGATGGTAAACCTCGTGGACAAAGACCACCTTCAGGAGGGCAAAAACCCTCTGGAGGCAAACGACCATGAAGTTGGCTGCACAAGTTGTCAACCTCACCAAATTCTACGATCTGGGCTCTGTTGTAGTAAAAGCGCTACGGGGTGTTTCCACTGACTTTCCCGAAGGTGATTTTGTAGCCATTATGGGCTCTTCAGGAAGTGGCAAAAGTACGCTTCTGAATCTTCTGGGCGCGCTAGACCGTCCTACCAGTGGTCAATATATTCTGGGGGGCCGCGATGTTTCGACTCTGGATGACGATGAATTGTCGGAGATGCGGAATGATATGATTGGATTTATCTTCCAGTCATTCAACCTGATTGCACAATATACGGTACTGGAAAATATCGAAGTCCCCCTGCTCTACCGAGCGGGCTATCCCGCCATTGGTCGCGAAGAACGTGAGTGGTGTAAGGAACTGGCCAACATGGTGGGACTGGGAGATCGCATGGATCATCGCCCGTTCCAGCTATCCGGCGGTCAGCAGCAACGTGTGTCGATTGCGCGTGCTCTGGTGAATGACCCTCAAATCGTTCTGGCTGACGAACCGACAGGGAACCTGGATTCCGCCACGGAAGCTGAAATTATGGATATCCTTCACAATTTAAATGCGGAAGGACGTACCATTATTATGGTGACGCACGAACCCGCTATCGCTCGGCAGACCAAACGCCAGATTATTATGAAAGATGGTCTCATCGAGACGGAAACCATTATACAGCAGACTCTCCCCACACGTTAACTCAACTCAAGCTTATTTCATTCCCTTTTAATTCCGATTCACTCAGGTCACCGTAATGACTCGTATTATTCGCATCATTCGACTCGCATTGAAAAGCTTATTGCTACATAAGCTAAGGTCGGGCCTGACGATGCTCGGAATTGTGTTTGGTGTATTTTCCGTGATTGCCATGCTGGCGATCGGTGAAGGAGCCAGCGCTCAAGCGCAGAAACAGGTGCTGGAACTCGGTGCAACAAATGTGATTGTCCGTAGCGTGAAGCCCCCACTTGAAGCGACGCAATCTTCCACTCGCTCTCGCGTTTTGCAATATGGCTTACTGAGATCAGACTATAAAATTTTAGTCGATACGTTACCCACGATTACCAAAGCGGTTCCGATTCGGGAAGTGGGGAAAGAAATTCGCTACCTGAAAGAAGCAATGAATGCGCGGATTGTGGGTTGTACTGCTGATTATTTAGAAATGAATCATTTGACACTATCACAAGGTCGTTTCCTGGCACACAGTGATCAGGCAAAGCTGCTGAATGTCGCTGTGATTGCCAACGAAGTCGCAAACTCCTTGTTTAAGCACGAAGATCCTGTGGGAAAATCCATTCGCATCGGTCCGATGTTTTATACCGTGATTGGTGTTACAAAAGATCGTACCGCCTCGGCCGCAATTGGTGGCAGTCTTTCCGGTCAGGATTATAACAAGGATGTTTATGTCCCTATCAAGACACTCCAGGTACGCGAAGGAGATCTTGATATCAAAAATCAGGCCGGTAGCATGACGGCAGAGCATATCGAACTGCATCAGATTACACTCCGTGTGAATGACAAAGACGCAGTGCTGCCCACAGCTCAGGCAATCAGAGAAACGTTAGAGCAAACACATTCGCGATCCAAAGACTACGCCGTTGTTGTTCCGATGGAGTTATTAAAACAAGCCGAACAGATTCGTCTGATCTTTAATGTCGTACTGGGTTCGATCGCCGCCATCAGTCTCGTGGTGGGAGGCATCGGGATTATGAATATCATGCTGGCGACTGTGACAGAAAGAACAAGAGAAATTGGGGTACGCCGGGCTCTGGGCGCACGCCAGCGAGATATTGTCGAGCAGTTTCTCACCGAGACCATTGTGCTGGCCGGTTCGGGAGGATTAATTGGCGTCGTGTTTGGTTTGCTCACGCCCATCACATTTTTGGGCATCCAATGGTTTGTGCAGAATTTCGTGATGGAAGGCGGTACGTCTGTCTCTGAAGTAGGGCGTATGTTTTTCGATCTGAAACCACAGATTGCATTCTGGAGTCTACCCGTGGCGTTTGGTATCTCGGTGACGATTGGAATTATTTCCGGTATTTATCCAGCCATTTCCGCAGCGAAACTTGATCCGATTGAAGCCCTCCGACACGAGTAACCATTCAAATAGTCACGTGTTGCTATCAGCATCAAATGACTGGCGTTGATCAATGAATCTTGATCCGTCTGTTGAATTTTCGCCCCTGAACTGTTCCCCTTAAATTGGGGACGCCTACAATAGATATGATGCTCTTTCAGAGTCATCGAATCTCTAACGTGAACCTACCTCAAGTCGCCAACCAAGACAGGGAGAATCAGGCATGCCGGGAAAGCGAACTTTTCTGAATCGAATCCACTTCATTGTTGCCATCATCGCATTTCTTTTTGCCGGCAGCACAATCCAAACCGCATCTGTTTTGGCTGATGAAAAACCGCCAGCAAAAGAGACAAAGCAGGCAGACCAGAAGAAAGAGCTGGCTGTGAAAAATCCGTTTCCGAATCGTCCCAAGGCGCCCAGCCTGGATGGCGGCAAAGAATGGTTGAATACAGCAGGGGAGATCACACTCAAGGATTTGCGGGGTAAAGTGGTCCTCATCGATTTCTGGACTTATTGCTGTATTAACTGCATGCACGTGCTCCCCGATCTGGCATATCTGGAAGCAAAGTATCCGAATGAACTGGTTGTCATCGGCTGTCACTCTGCCAAGTTCGATAATGAAAAAGAGACGGATAACATCCGCCGCGCGATTCAGCGTTACGAAATCAAACACCCGGTCATCAACGATTCCAATATGACGGTCTGGCGCAAGTTTGGCGTAAGGGCCTGGCCATCAATGGTGCTGATTGATCCTGAAGGAAATTACTGCGGGCATTTGTCCGGCGAAGGCAATCGCGAACTGCTTGACAAGGTCTTGGGGCAGGTCATCGCGTATCACCGTGCTAAAGGAACGCTTGATGAAACCCCCGTACATTTTGAACTGGAAGCAGCCAAGCTGAAACAGACGCCATTGAAGTTTCCCGGTAAACTGCTTGCTGATGCACCCAATCAGCGGTTGTTTATTTCCGACAGTAATCACAATCGCATTGTGATCACGTCACTCGATGGAAAACTGATCGATGTCATCGGCTCCGGGCAAATTGGAAAACAGGATGGCGATTATAAAACCGCTTCCTTTGATCATCCGCAGGGCATGGCACTGGTCGGCAACACGCTGTATATCGCGGACACAGAAAACCACATGCTCCGTACTGTTGATCTCGATAAAAAACAGGTCGCAACTCTCGCAGGAACCGGCGAGCAGGCCCGCTATCGTTCACCCGGCGGCAAGCTCAGAGAGTCGGCTTTAAATAGTCCGTGGGCGCTGGCAGAGATTAATGGTGTGCTTTATATCTGCATGGCCGGACCTCATCAAATCTGGCAACACAAGCTCGGCTCTGATGAAATTAGCGTGTATGCCGGCTCGGGACGTGAAGATATCACCAATGGGTCGCTGGAAAAATCCGCATTTGCTCAGACCTCCGATATCACAGTCGATGGCGATGTCTTTTACGTGGTTGATAGTGAAGGCTCCTCAGTGCGGAAAGTCGATACGAAGAAAAAAGAGGTGACTACGGTTGCAGGGACATCCGATCTGGAACGGGGACGATCCCTGTTTGAGTTTGGTGATCAAGATGGCATCGGAGATCAGGCACGCTTACAGCATCCTCTGGGTGTGTTGTTTGATAACGGTCGGCTCTTTGTAGCTGACACCTATAATCACAAACTAAAAACCATTGATCTCAAAACCAACGAAGTCAAATCATACCTGGGGACCGGCAAAGATGGTAACGCCCTCAATCCGGTTCAGTTCTCGGAACCATCGGGTTTGGCGCTCGCCGGGAAGCGGCTGTTTGTCGCCGACACGAACAATCATCGGATTTGTGTTGTGAATCTGGATGATAACAAAGTCACAGAGTTCAAAGTTCAGGGCTTGACGCCGCCCAGTCTGCCGAAAAAGGCGGATGACAGTTTTGCGCCCGCAAAGAACGCTCTGGCGGTCTCTGCGCAATCCGTGGCAGCAGGTAGCCCGATCAAAATCAGCATCACACCCCAGTTGCCAGCCGAATATAAACTCTCTCCGCTGGCACCGGTGAAGTTTTCCTTTAAATCAGACGCCGACCCAAAGCAGGCCCCCGTCAAAGGCAAGGGGACAGTGAAGGGCAATCAGCTCGTGCTGGAACTACCCGCTTTAAAAAGTCCGTCAGGAACCTACACGCTCAATCTGCGATTCGGATATTGTCGCGATGGGGTTGGCGGATTATGTAAGCAGCATTCTGCCCACTGGAACATCCCCATTCAATCTGTCGCCGGAAGCAAGACGACCGAAATTTCATTACCGTTGGATCTCTCAAAAGATTGATGTCTGGAATAAGAATGAGTATCACCAACGGTTGCTGATCTTTCGAAATGACTGATCAGCAACCGTTTTTTACTTGACCATCGGCAATATGCCCGTAAGTTTATTGAGAAGCTAAGGGAAGGGCAGCTGAATCGCTCCCCATCACGTTGGCATGGTACTTGCATCTTTGACAGGGAAGGATGAGTTCCATTTATGAATTGAGCTGTTTATTTCTAACAGACTGAAGTATAAATCCGTGATGCTGATAGGAGAATAAGCCATGTCCTATAAAGATAAAAACTACAAACAAGCCAAAGAACGCGTCGAGAAAAAAATTAGTTTTCTGATTCATGCCGGCGTGTATGTGGTGGTGAATGCCGGTCTGATTACGTTAAACCTGATGCGTTCACCTGAAAAATTCTGGTTTATCTGGCCTCTGGCAGGTTGGGGGATCGGGCTTGCATTTCACGCCTACAAAGCCTTTGGGGCCGGGAGTGCAGCGAACTGGAAAGAAAAAATGATTGAGAAAGAGCAACGGAAACTCGATCAGTGATATATCATACTCAGTAGGAAACAGGGTAAGCATGACCGCCATTGATCCCATTTGCCACATGGAAGTTGACGAGTCCACGGCGCTACAGGAAACCGTGGACAATCAAACTTGGTATTTCTGCAGTCCGAGTTGCCGCGATAAATTCCTGGCACAACATGCTGATGGAAAAGCACCAGAAAAAAACGCGGGAAAAAAAACGGAGCAGAAGTCTGGGTGCTGTGGTCATGGAAGCAGTGATCATGCAGGGCATCACGAACAGAAAAAAACGGAAGTCAATGCGCCCGCAGGCACAATCTATTCCTGTCCGATGCACCCCGAGATTGAGCAGGTAGGCCCCGGCAGTTGTCCGATCTGTGGCATGGATCTCGAACCACTCATGCCTCAAAAGGAAGACTCACCTGAAGAGGTCGCCGAGTATGCACTGATGGCCCGCCGCTTCTGGGGCGGTCTGGCACTGGGTTTACCCGTCTTTCTGCTGGCGATGCTGCCGATGACGGGGCTCCCCATTCATGATTGGGTTTCTGTCAAAGCGTCAGGTTGGATTCAATTCCTGCTCAGTACCCCCGTCGTGTTATGGGCGGGATGGCCTTTATACCAACGCGCTTACCGTTCGATTCTCAGTATGAACCTCAATATGTTTACGCTGATTGGCATCGGAACCGGAACCGCATATGTCTATAGTATTATCGCCCTCCTGTTCCCGGGCATCTTTCCCGAATCGTTTCGGACTGATGGCACCGTCGAACTTTACTTCGAAGCGGCGGTAGTCATTACCGTACTGGTCTTGCTGGGGCAGATGCTGGAACTGCGAGCGCGCAAGCGAACCAACAGCGCCATCCAGGAACTGTTGGCGCTGGCGCCTCCTACGGCGCATCTGGTGGTGGATGGCGAAGAACAGGAAATATCCCTGGAAGAAGTGCAGGCGGGCAATCTGCTCCGTGTGCGTCCCGGTGAAAAAATTCCCGTCGATGGAATCGTTCAGGAAGGGAAGAGCCTGATCGATGAATCGATGATTACGGGGGAACCGGTGCCGGTCTCCAAAACTCAGGGAGATGACGTGATTGGCGGCACGGTGAATCAGACTGGCTCCTTCCTGATGGAAGCGCAGAAAGTCGGCGGCGATACTCTGCTGTCGCAAATCATTCAAATGGTTTCCAGTGCCCAGCGCAGTCGCGCCCCGATTCAACGTGTGGTAGATACGATCGCGGCACGGTTTGTTCCCGCCGTTCTACTGACGTCGGTGGTTACCTTTCTCCTCTGGAGTTGGCTGGGTCCCGAACCCCGCTTTGCGTATGCGTTGATTAACGCGGTGGCGGTGCTGATTATCGCCTGCCCTTGCGCATTGGGACTGGCGACACCGATGTCGATTATGGTTGGTGTCGGACGGGGGGCCAAAAGTGGAATCCTGATTAAAAATGCCGAAGTGCTGGAGACACTGGAAAAAATCGATACGTTAATTGTCGATAAAACAGGGACCCTGACTGAAGGAAAGCCAAGACTCACTGAATGTATTACGTCGGGGAAGCTCAATGAAAATGAGCTTCTGCAAATCGCAGCTTCCGTGGAGCAGCATAGCGAGCATCCTCTCTCACAGGCCGTGGTAGTCGCGGCGAAAGACCGGGAGTTGCCCCTGTCTGATGTGCAGGATTTCGATTCGATTACCGGCGCAGGTGTCACTGGTATCGTCGATCAAAAACTGGTTTTGATCGGCAGTGCGGCTTTTCTGAACGAACAATCCATCTCTATTAAGGATGAATTGATGACGCAGGCCAATGCACTCCGCGAACAGGGGCAGGGGGTGATCTTTGTTGCTGTGGCAGGAGAGTTGGCAGGATTCCTGTCTGTTTCCGATCCAATTAAGGAGACCACGCCGCAGGCGATTGAGAAACTGCATGAACTGGGTCTCAAAATTGTGATGCTGACGGGCGACAATGAAAAAACGGCGAAAGCGGTAGCACAGTCGCTCAATATTGATGAAGTCGAAGCAGGTGTGAAGCCTCAAGACAAATACCAGAAGGTCAAAGACCTGCGCGCAGCAGGGCATAAAGTCGCGATGGCCGGAGACGGCATCAACGACGCGCCCGCACTGGCGGAAGCCGATGTGGGAATCGCGATGGGAACAGGCACTGATGTCGCCATCGAAAGTGCCGAGGTCACACTGGTGAAAGGGGACTTAAGAGGCGTAGCCGATTCGATCTATTTAAGCCGACTCGTGATGCGCAACATTCATCAGAATCTGTTGTTTGCCTTTGGTTACAACGCGCTGGGCATTCCCATCGCCGCCGGGATTCTGTATCCCTTCTTTGGGATACTGCTGAGCCCGATGATCGCGGCGGCGGCAATGAGCTGCAGTTCGATCTCCGTTATCGCAAATGCACTGCGACTCAGAACGCAGCGCTGATACTTATTTAGACTCGGATTTGTTTTTGGCTTTCCGAATCCGTTTGATTTCTTCCAGTAACAGAAAATGTCCCGGCTTGAGCATCGAGCCGTGAGTGAAACCGTCCAGCTCGAGTAACTGCACCTGTTTGTGTCCCACAACATTCAGCAGGCTGTGCAGGTAGGCGTTTTCTTCGTAGCGTGTCGGAAATTCAAGTTTGCGATCCCCGGTAATCAACAGGATCGGCGGCGCGTCTTTTCGGGCATGGAACAGAGGAGCCATGTCGTCAATAATCGGCTGGTCTCGCTCAATTCCCATTTCTTCGCGGACCGTCATATGGGTGATGCAGTGTCCGCTGTAGGGAATCAACCCGGCAATTTGATTCGGATCAATTTTATGAGGTGCGAGCCAGCGTCGATCGAGCCCCAGCATACTGGTGAGATAACCGCCGGCGGAATGCCCTGCTACAAAGATAAGATTGGGGTCACCACCATATTCAGTGATATGCTGGAACGTCCAGGCGACTGCAGCCGCTGCGTCTTCGAGGTACGCCGGTTTTTTTGCTTTGGGATACAAGCGATAATTTACAGCAACAATTGCGATGCCGCGCTGTTGCAATTCCTCAGGAATTCTTTTGCTACCCCCTTTTAACCCGCCGCCATGAAACCAGACCACGGTCGGATAGTTTTTGATGGATGTCGGATAATACAAATCCAGCTTGCAACGTTCGCGCATATATTCTGTTTGATCGGGGGTTTCGGGAGTGCGATAAGAAATATCTGAAATGGTCTTATAGCCGGTCTCTGTTTCGGCAGCCTGAAGTGTCTGGAAAATGAAACCCAGGCAGGCGGCAAATAAAACGGTGAATTGAACCAGACGGCGTTTCATGTTTGTCCCTCTTGTTGTGTGTTGAACTATCAAAGGTTGTATTGTTGTTGAGTCGTATGATTCCCGTGGTGGGCTCACGATGCGTCCAGACGTGCTTTCAGTTCCGGAAAGCGTTCGTCGGTATCTCCCACCTGTTGTTTGAGCTGTTTTAACTGCTGTTTCAGTTTTTTCACAATCGGCGCATAAACGGGATCTGCAATGACGTTCTGCATTTCATATGGATCTTTTTTCAAATCGTAGAGTTCCCAGTGTGGTGGCGTGGGAGTCTTGAGTGCTCCGGGTGCATCCAGTGGGAGACCATAGAAGAAGATCAACTTATAGTCTTTGGTGCGAATTCCATAATGGGCGGGATTGTCATGATGCGTCATATGCATCCAGTAACGGTAATACGTTGCCTCGGGCCAGTCGGCGGGAGTTCCTTCCCCTTTCAAAATGGGTAAAAACGAACGTCCCTGCATGAACTCTGGTTTCTCGACTCCTGCCATCGCAAGCAACGTCGGGGCGAAATCGACGTTGTTGATGATGGTTTCATCTTTCGACTTGGCTTTGATCCATTGGGGATAACGTACAATGAACGGCATGCGTAATGATTCTTCATACATCCAGCGTTTGTCGATGTAGTCGTGTTCGCCCAGCATGAAGCCCTGATCCGCCGTGTAGACGATGATCGTATTATCGAGTTCGCCCGTTTGTTCGAGGTGCTCTAACAGTCGTTTTACATTGTCGTCGACACCGCGGACACAACGCAGGAACTTTTTCAGATAACGCTGATACGCTTCGCGTGTGTACTCCTCACTCGAACGGCCTTCATCCACAAACATATGGTGCCCCATGTTCCGTCGCTGATTGCGCTGTCCGACTGATGTGCCGTAGCGCGCCAGATTCAGCGGGCCATGATTTTTCCGCTGCCAGAGTGATTCGGGTTCTGGAATGGTCACATCCTGATAGAGCCAGTCATACCGTTCTGCATTTTCAAAATTGTCATGGGGGGCCTTGAAGTGATGCATTAAAAAAAACGGTTTCTTTTTCTGCTTCCGATTCTTAAGCCATTTCAGAGAGATATCCGTAATCGCATCGGATGAATGCTTCGAGTCATATCTGCTGACGCGAAATTCATTTTTCGGCCAGGGTTTGGGACCTCGCACGCGGAACACGGGATTAAAGTAACTTCCCTGTCCGGGAAGCACTGTATAAAAGTCAAATGCGGCGGGCTCTTTTTTGAGATGCCATTTGCCAATCATCGCCGTTTCGTAACCGCCGGTCTTCATGAGCCGTGCGAGATGTTGCTGATCGGGACCAATTGCACCATTGAGTGTCGTGACGCCGTTCACGTGAGAGTATTGTCCTGTCATCAGCGTGGCTCGGCTGGGCGTACAGATTGAATTGGTGCAGAAGACGTTCTTGAGCAACATGCCTTCGTTGGCCAGGCGATCCAGTGTGGGCGTCGGATTGACGGCTGCCAGACGTCCACCGTAAGCACCAATGGCATGCGCGGCGTGATCGTCTGACATAATGTATAAAATGTTGGGTTGCTGCTCGGCCCCCCGCGCAACGGGTAGCGTAATCAAGCATAGAGCAATGCTGTACAGGATCAGACTGGTGAAACGCTTAGTTTGCATGGCGAGGCTCGTATTTCAGGGGTAAGAAGTGATTCACCTTTTGACAGACGGCCCCTCGATAATCTATTTGCAGTGACCCTGCCAAAACCATAAACTGAGATTATAGCATGCCGAATCAGGGGTTTAAAATCGTTGTATCCACCTGATCCTGAGATTCGTCATTTATTCTCGTATACCCTAGTTTCAATCCTTGCCTCTGGATCAGACAACATGACATTCTACAAATCAAATTACCTCATCGGTACCATTCTCGTTTCACTGATGTTCTGCAATCTGACCTCTGAAGCCAGTGCAGCAAAGCATACCAATGTGATCCTGATCATGACCGATGATCAGGGGGGCTGGGATTATGGTTTTATGGGAAACAAAATCCTGAATACGCCGAACCTGGATGCCATGGCGGCAGGGGGGGCTCGCTTGAGCCGATTTTATGTCAGTCCCGTCTGTACGCCGACGCGGGCCAATCTGATGACGGGCCGCTATAACTATCGGACCCGCGCCATTGATACCTACATCGGCCGCGCGATGATGGAACCGGAAGAGACCACGATTGCCGAAGTCTTAGCGCCAGCTGGTTACAAGACCGGAATATTTGGGAAGTGGCATCTGGGAGACTCCTATCCGATGCGGCCGCAAGATCAGGGGTTTCAGGAAGCACTCGTGCATCGTGGCGGTGGGATCGGGCAACCCAGTGATCCGCCGGAAGGAGCTGGTAAATACACGGACCCGGTTCTGTTTCACAATGGCGAGCAAAAGCAGATGAAAGGCTATTGCACCGATATTTATTTTGATCATGCGATGAAATTCATTCAGCAAAATGAATCAGAGGAAAAACCAACTTTCATGTATATCGCCACTAACGCGCCGCATGGTCCATTTCATGATGTGCCTGAAGATTTGCGTCAAAAGTATAAAGCCATGGATTTGAACGACGCCTACGGTTTCGATTTGAACAAAAGGAGAAAGAACGCGAAACAGTTTGATAAGACCTCGCGTGTTTTTTCGATGATCGAAAACATCGATCAGAATATTGGAAAACTGTTTCAGCATTTGAAACAAATCGGCGCATATGAGAATACGCTGGTTCTGTTTCTGAATGATAATGGTCCAAATGGCCCGCGTTTTGTAGGCGCGCATCGTGGCATGAAGGGGCGTGTCAATGAAGGCGGCATTCGCTCTGTGCTGCTGGCACATTGGCCCGCGGAGCTCAAAGCAGGAACCGTCAATGATCGGATCGCCGCGCATTATGATGTCTTTCCGACGATTCTGGCTGCGACGGGAGTGGAACAGCCAGAGGCTCTCGAACTGGATGGCGTGAATGTGCTACCATTACTCAAGAATCAAGCTCAGAGCTGGCCGGAACGCACACTGTTCCTGCAATGGCATCGGGGCGATGAACCCACGCCACGGACGAATGCCGCGGCAGTCACACAAGATTATAAGATGACCTTCTCGAAGGAGAACGAACCAGGCAAACTGTTTCACCTTGGGAATGACCCGAGGGAAAATAAAGACCTTGCCGGCGAAAAAGCGAAGCTGGCGAAGAATCTGACACGTCAATATAACGACTGGTTTGCCGACGTCAGTTCAACGCGTCCCGATAATTATGCGCCGCCGCGAATCCATGTGGGCAATTCCAAAGAGCCCACAACAGTATTAACGCGTCAGGACTGGCGCTATGCAGGTCCCAAAGGAAAGGGCTGGACACGTGATGCCCGCGGCAACTGGCTGGTGACGGTTGAGCAAGCTGGTTCGTACGACATTAAAGTCCAATTTCAGAAGCAACAGGATCGGGTAACAACCGAATTAACAGTCAAGGTCGGCGACGATCGGTTTCAGGCGAAGGTTCCCGCAGACCAGTCAGAGTACATCTTCAAAAATGTCTCTCTGCATCAGGGAAAACAGACGGTCGATGTGAAAGTCGCTGAAGGCAGCATTGAGCGGGGGCCGATGTTTGTTTATCTCACGAAAAACAAATAGGACGCTGAACTCTGTACCCAAACATTTTCTGGTACCTGTACGCACCTGATTCTTTCTGGAAGAAAGTACAAAAGTAACCCAATCTGGAATGGTCACAGGGGGCAATTCAAATTACCATAAATAAGGAACATTAAATTAGGGTCGAGAAAGTTCGATTGCCGCTGGTTTTCCTGTTTCTTCTTCACAAACATCCAGCAGAATGGAAGAGGGAGCGTAGAAAGTGCAGGGCAGACGTTGAGCCGAACTCGTTCTACTTTTTTAAACGAAACAAAAACTTAATTATCACTCCCACTTGCCGATGTCTCCGTCGGCCCGCCTTTTTTTATAGGACTGAAGAATGCAACAGAATTCAAATTTTAGCCGTCGTGAGTTTCTTAAGTCGACCACTGCCGGAGCAGCTGCGATTTCTACCGGTATCTGGACTGGATTTGCCCCTGCAGCGACCAAGTCCGCCAATGGCAAATTGAACATCGCCTGTATCGGGACCGCCAACCGCGCAGCGGCTGACGTGGATGGAGTGAAAGGAGAAAATATTGTCGCGCTGGTGGATATTGATAGTAACTACCTCGACCGTGCAGGAGCCAACTTCCCAGGCGCTCGACGTTATGCTGACTATCGCGAGATGCTCGAAAGCGAAGATGGGAAAATCGATGCTGTTGTGATTGGTACGACCGACCATCATCACGCCCCTGCAACCATTCGTGCGATTCGTAAAGGGCTGCATGTTTATTGTGAAAAACCACTAACGCATACCGTTCAGGAAGCACGCATCATTGCTCAGGAAGCGAAAAAGCATGGCGTCGCGACTCAACTGGGAACACAGATTCACGCCGGCGACAATTACCGCCGCGTTGTTGAAATCGTTCAGTCGGGTGTGTTGGGCGACGTCAAAGAAGTTCATGTCTGGGTCGGAAAAGGCTGGGGGGGCGACGATTTACCCACAAAGACTCAGGAACCGCCTAAGAATTTGAACTGGGATTTATGGCTCGGACCTGCACCTGTTCGTCCTTATGCCGCCGGACGTTATCATCCCGCACAATGGCGTCGCTGGTGGCAATTCGGTCAGGGAACGCTGGGTGACATGGCGTGCCATTATATGGACTTGCCTTTCTGGGCGCTGGAATTGCGTCATCCCACACACTGTGAAGCAGAAGGCCCGGAAGTCCATCCAGAAGCCTGTCCGCATGGTTTAACCGTGCGATATCAATTCCCTCAACGAGGGAAACTGGCTCCGGTCAATTTGACCTGGTACGACGGAAATATGATTCCTAAGAAAGTGGCCGGCCAACGTGTTCCCGGCAGTGGTGTCATGTTCGTTGGTTCGGAAGGTACAATGTTTGCCAATTACGGCAGCTACAAATTATTTCCCAAGGAAAAATTTGCAGACTTCACACCACCTAAGCAATCGATTCCAAAATCGATTGGCCATCATGCTGAATGGATCAAAGCCTGTAAAGATGGTTCTCCAACCACCTGCAACTTTGATTATTCTGGGGCTCTGACGGAATCTGTGCTCTTAGGCAATGTGGCTTTCCGTTCGAAGTCACCCCTGGAATGGGATGCGGCAAACCTCAAAGCGACCAACTGTCCCGCAGCCGACGAGTACATCTCGAAAGAGTACCGTGAAGGCTGGGAAGTGGTTTAGTCAAGTTTAAGCGATGACCAGAAACCGCCCGGTTCCTCACTGATGAGTGAACCGGGCGGTTTTTTTATTGGCCTTCAATGTACTTCAACTGAATTTCCGTATTCGGTAATTTCTTCTTCAGTTCTCCGACACCCTTTTCTGTGACTGCAGTTCGCGTCAGCTTCAAGTCTTTGAGACTCGCCAGCCCTTCCAGGTCAGGCAAGCCTGCATCTGAGACGGCTGTTGAACCCAAGTGCAGAAACTCCAGCTGCTGCATATCTTTCAGGTATTTAAGACCTGCATTACTAAGGCGTGTATTATCCAGATTGAGCCACTGCAGCTTCGTCAAGCTCTGTAACGGTTCCACGCCAGCGTCGGTCAACCCAACGCGCCATAGGTTGAGTTTTTTCAACTCACCCAGTCCGGACAGATGTTTCATCCCCGTATCGGACAGCAGGCTGTTTTCGCTCAGATCGAGTTCTTCCAGTTGCGGAATCTTGGTCAGTGCTTTCAATCCATCGTCGGAAATCTGATTCTGTGAGAGACGCGTTTTCTTCAGCTTGGGAAATTGGTTCAACGCGGCCAGGCCTTCATCGTCGACGAGGGTCTTTGCCAGATAGAGCTCTTCCAGTTTGTTGAGATCTTTCAATTGTGATATCCCATCGCCGCTAACCCAGAGGAAGTCGAGCATTAATGCTTTCAGGTTCTTCAACTGATTGATATCTGCCATCGCATCGTCGTCGATATCCGAATTGCCGGACAATCGCAGTGCTTTCAGGTTCGAGAGGCCGGTCAGATGCGAGATTGCTTTGTTGTTTAAGGAACAGTTGCGCAAATCCAGATTTTGCAAAGTGGCGACTTTTCCCACCGGTTCCAGAGCGGCGTCGGTAATAGCCGTTTTATTTAAGAGCAGGGACCGCAGGCGTGTTAAACCGGCGATTTCTTTGAGGGCCGCATCATCGATCTTCGCGCCCCGGAAATCGACTTCGATTACATAACCGTCTTTGTCCTGTTTCAGTTTGGCTCCCAGCCCTTTCAAGGATTCTGCCAGCTGAACTTCTGCTTCGGGGACGGGTGCCTGGGCCGTTGTTTTGGTTTTTGTGACCTCAGGCTTTTTTTCAGAACTGAGCTGTTTATCTCCTGGCTTTTCCGAAGAACAACCGGCAATGAGTGAGAGAAACAAAACGAGAATCAGAGGTTCCCGAAACGGTTTCATAGCAGTTTCCTTAAATCATAAGTAGCAAAGGGTTTCATACACAATTAAGCATACCGTTTGGAGAATATGCTCAATACCGATGTCGGCAGATCAATTCTATATTTTGAAGAATTGACGAGCAGTGTAACAAAGAGACGCTGACAGGGAACGTACCCGCTCTCAGATGGACTAGATATCACCGCCGAGAACTTCGATTCACCTAAAAACTGGCAGTCTCCCGATTCGTTTTGTCAGCAGCACATCGTGCTGATTTTGCGAATTATTCAGCCATACACTTTTACATAGGGGAGTAATCCCTCCTGTTTTAATTTGACGACCAAGGAACTCTCTTAAGTCCTGATATGTCTGCACTTACAAAATGACGCCCATTTCAAAGGATCGGTTTGCTTTGTGTCACGCACAGGAATTTATTAAAAGCTGCCATTCGAGGGGAAGATTAATACTATTTTTAGAATGTGAAAGTAACGCAACTTCCTCCAGGAATTGCTTTTTTTACGGCGGATTAAAAAACCAGAGGCTCTCTTTATTTAGAGAGCTGAGTTCCTTAAAAGTTGTTGAATCCCACAGCATCCGAGAACCATGTCGATGACAACAAATTCTTATCATTTAACGACGCATTCGACGTTAGCCGATCTTCAGTTACAAAATGAATCTGTAACACCAGACACAATGATTTCAGAGGTCGGCGTTTACTTTAAATCTCGACCAGAGGTCGTCGGCTTGCTTGTTCAGGATGACAAAGAGTTTTATGGACTTCTTTCAAGAAATTCCTATTTTGAGCACATGTCGCAATTTTTCAGCGGGTCGATATTCTCTCGGAAACCGGTGTCGAAATTATTACACCGTATCAATTCGACGGCTCTCGAACTCAATGATACTTCTCCCATCGTCGACGCAGTCCAGGAATTATTTAACCGTCCCCCATCAGAGTTGTATGAGCCCCTGCTCATCAAATGTGAAAACGAGGAATACCGTTATTTGGATGTCGCGAGACTGGTCCATTTTCAATGTCAAATTCTGCTGGAACAGAAAACCATTGCTGAAATAGCCAATCACGAAAAGAGCTACTTTCTAGCGAATATGAGTCATGAAATCCGTACTCCGTTGAACGGGATTATGGGATTCACTGATGTATTACGACGCGGGGTTGGATCGAAAGACGAGCAACAAGAATATCTGGATGTGATTTACAAAAATGGAGAGCATCTGCTGGGGTTGATCAATGACATTCTGGATCTGTCAAAAATTGAAGCAGGTCGAATGGAGTTTGAAAAACAAAATTACTCGCCCCATAAAATCATCTCTGAAGTGCTTTCTACGATGCGTGTGCAGGCGAAAGAGAAAGGGCTTACTCTGGAATGCCAGTGGACCAGTAGCGTTCCTGAAACGATTTACACTGATCCGATGCGGTTAAAGCAAATTCTAATCAATCTTGTTGGTAATGCACTGAAGTTTACAAAACACGGAAGTGTGAAATTGATGGCCACTCTCGATCAGAGTCAAGTCAATCCACGGTTCGTTGTTGAAGTGCACGACACAGGAATCGGGATCAAAGCCAATAATTTGAAGAATATATTTTCTCCTTTTACGCAAGCCGATTCTTCCATCACGCGCTGTTTTGGTGGTACGGGTTTAGGACTGACAATCTGCCGACAGATTGCAGAAGGGCTGGGGGGAGATTTAACGGTTGAAAGTGAAGTCGGCAAAGGCAGCTTGTTTCGATTGTGGGTCGATGTGGGGACCCTGGATGGTGTTCACATATTTGAAGCCCCCCCCACAGAAGCGTTTACTTCAAATGAAGAATGTAAACCGAAAAACCGCGAAACCAGCTTTCTTCAGGGGACCCATGTCTTGCTGGTTGATGATGGGAAAACCAATCGTGATTTGATTTCACTGGTGCTGAGAAATGCACATGCGACGGTCACATGTGCCGAAAATGGAGAAGAGGCACTGCTGGAATATGAGCGTGATGAGTTCGATTTAATCTTGATGGATATGCAAATGCCGCTCATGGATGGATACACCGCGACCAGAACACTACGTTCGCGAGGCTGCTCGTTGCCGATCATTGCTTTAACGGCCAATGCCATGCGCGGGGATCGAGATAAATGCCTGTCTGCAGGTTGCTCTGATTTCCTGACAAAACCAATTAGCATTGATAGCTTGCTGCAAACAGTCGCGTTGCATTTACCTGCACTAAAGCAATCTTCCAAGTCCCAGACAGATTTACAAATGGTACCCAAACCATGTTGCCTGACTTCAGATGACATCACTCCGATCATCTCTGATCTCCCCACAGAGATACCACAGATCTTTGCTATCGTCGAAGAATTTATTACGCGATTGTCAGTTAAGATTGAAGAGATGCAAAATGCTTTGAACCGATCTGACTGGTCGCGACTGGGAGATTTGGCCCATTGGCTCAAAGGGACGGGAGGGACAGCGGGGTTCAGTTGTCTCACTGAATCTGCCTTACAATTAGAGCTGGCAGCGAAATCAAAAGAAAAAGAGCCAGCCGCGGCATTGCTCATGGAGCTGGCAAAATTGAACCAACGTCTCACCGCGAGGAAAACAGAGATTAACGATTTGCAGAACATTTGGTAATGAGAGAAGCTATGATCCGTTCGACGCTGGATAGTCCATTGACTCAGAATAAAAAAAAACTCACCGATCGAAATGAATTCGAACAGTGTTGTATTGCCATTATTGATGATGAAAGCATCAATATTGATATGATCCGGTATTATCTGGAAATGGAAGGATTTAGTAACCTGATTTCTACTGATAATTCCAGTAACGCATTTTCCATGATTCAGACTGAGCAACCCGATTTAGTGTTATCGGACATTAATATGCCCGAAGTATCCGGCCTGGATCTACTGGGGCAGATTCGAGGTCATCAGGATTTACAGACCACTCCGGTAATTATTCTGACAGCCAGTTCTGATAATGAAACAAAAATATCAGCACTGAAACAGGGGGCAACGGACCTGCTGGCTAAACCCATCCATCATGGAGAGTTAATTGCCCGAATTCGAAATGTGTTAAATGTGAAGATTTATCAAGACCAGCTCAAAGCGAATTCCGAGTCACTCGAAGAAGCAGTGCGTCAAAGAACGGCAGAACTGGAAGCATCTCGCTTGAGTGTGATTCAGTGTCTGGCGCGGGCTGCCGAATTTCGAGATGATGATACAGGGCAGCATGTGATTCGCGTGGGTAAATACGCGCGGATTATTGGAGCGGAACTTGGTTTATCAGAAAGAGAACTCTGTTTACTGGAACCCGCTGCCCAGTTACATGATGTAGGTAAAATCGGAGTCGAAGATTCGATCTTGCTCAAACCTGGCAAGTTGACGCCGGAAGAGTATGATACGATGAAAAAACATTGCGGTTTCGGTAAGAAGATCGTCGATTGCCTGCCCGAGCGAGAGGCGCAATTGATCCGGATGCATACGGAGATGGGGGCAAAAATTATGGACATTCCTGATTCCCCCATTCTGAACCTGGCAAAGATCATCGCTATGACTCATCACGAGCGTTGGGATGGGAATGGGTATCCGCTGGGATTGAGTGGAGAAGATATTCCCCTGGAAGGACGCATTACCGCCGTGGCTGATGTATTTGATGCGCTGATGAGCAAACGCTCTTACAAACCAGCCTTCCCACTTGTTAAATCTCTAGAGATTCTGGAGGAAGGGCGGGGGACTCAGTTTGACCCGAATGTACTGGATGCGTTTGCAAAGCGACGTCAGGAAATCATTCAGGTGCAAATTGATTATGCCGAAACCGATTGAAGTCGGCTCACCTAAAACGGTTTTTGCTGAAATCTGATCATCGTCGTCTGATTCTTGAACCTGCATCTCTGCAGAGAACTGTCAGACATCGACTCGCGCCAGAAATTGAACGCCGTACTCCCAAAAATTATCCAGGACTTTTCGCCTGCGTACAATTTTGGAACTGAACCAAGTGTGAACCGGGCTGTTTAAGGGAAGCTTGATGAAGATTTCTTCTTGTGGAATCACATCTGGGCTTACCAGTGAGATGCCAGATTGAGAGAGCGAGCGTCCCAGTACGGTGACCATTTCTCCGGAGTAGATCTCAATTGCTTTGGAGAAGCCTTCGGGAATCGAAACGACAATTAAGCCGCGATAATCGATTCTTTTATGTACTCGCTGGTCGGCATAGATCCGCTTAGCACGCTCTTCGACAAGACCGAGAATATTCAGCGCTTTGCTGAGTAAATGTTTCTGCTGGGTAGAATACTGATAGTAATCTGTAAATCTCTTCAATACTGTTTGTCCTTTATTGTGGAACCGAGTGAGAAACCTCCAAAAAACATTTGTTACACCGAAATTTATGCTACCACCGCAAAAAATCAAATGAAAACACCCTGAAGTGCACCGCTCTGTACACTGGGGGATTCCTGCAGCCGACAATCTTTCACGGATAGCACACATTTATCGAATGGGAGAATCGGTTTGATTCTATCGATTCATCCCATTTGAATGTCCGAGTTTGTTAAAAAGTTCTGATGTCAACCGGGAATGGATGATTAAAAACGGAATAGATAGGCCTGCTGTTCAGCATCTTTGCCCAGAGAATCGATCATTTCAATTTCTGCCCGTTTCATGGTGACATAGTCAGTGACGCGACGTACTCCCAGTCCGTCGCGTAACACATCGTCCTGTTCCAGTGCGCTGAGTGCTGCTGCCAGATCGATGGGATATCTTGTCAAACCACGCCTCTCTCGTTCTTGTGGTGATAATAGCGCGGGATCGGTTAAAACCGGTTCTCCAGGGTTCAACTCGTTCTCGATTCCATCCAGGCCCGCGCAGATGAGACTTGATAATGCCAGATAGGGGTTACACGTTGGATCGGACGGTTTATACTCCAGATTTACCGTAGCAGATTCGCGTCCTCGAAACCCGGAGGCCGCACGAACTGTCGCTTCACGATTATCGGGGCCCCAACAGACGTAACACGAACTCCAGCATCGCTCGACAAACCGGCTGTAAGAGTTTGTTGTCGGTGCAGTAAACGCCATCAACGCGGGTAAGTGGCTCAAGATGCCAGCCATGAAATGTCGGGCGGTCTGAGAAAGGCCATACTCTCCCCCGGCATCATAGAATAGATTTCGCTCGCAGTCGGAATCCCACAAACTAAAATGGATATGGCAACCATTTCCGGCCGTTTCCGGTGCAGGCTTAGGCATAAAGGAAACACGAAAGTTATTCGCCAACGCCGTGCCACGAACGGTTTCCCTGAATACAACCTGTTGGTCTGCGGCCTGCATTCCGGGTTGATGCCGAACCGGAATTTCATGTTGTCCGTGTCCGGCTTCCGGATAGTATTTTTCAACCATGACCCCCTGTTTTTCAAGAGCCGCTATGATTGGTAAAATATAAGGGCTGGCCAAATCCATAGCCGCAGAACTGAAACAGTTCAACTGGTCGAGAGGCTGCCATTCTCCATTTTCATTGATGAAAATCGTAAATTCATTTTCAAAGGCCGCGCGAATCACCATTCCCTTTGCAGACAGTTGATTCAAAAATGTCTTAAGCAGACTGCGCGGGCAGAGTTCCCAAGGCTGGCCATCAATCGTTTCAATATCCGAAAGCATTCTGGCATGCCCCGGGAGGTACGGCAATACTTGAAATGTATCGAGGTCCGGGCGAATCCGAACTTCACCCACCGGTTGAAATTCGCTTTCGGGGGGCAGATGATCGAATACGGTTACTGAAGCCTGTGCCTGAGTCAGCCCCAGACCGGATTCCAGAATTTCATTGAGGCTACTTGGTCGGAACGCTTTGCCGCGAGTGATCCCATCGGGGCCAACATAGATGGCACGTACCAGTTCTACGTTGTGTTCGATTATCTGTTTCTCCAACGTGTCACGCTGCATCTGTTGCTCAGTGCTGAAAAGGCTCAGTATGTGAATGACCTCGGTGGTACTTATTTCATCACAACAACACTTTTCTTAATCTGTTTATGACAGGCGATGCAGGTCATGGTCAGATGCAGGTAACTGAGTGAAGCGCCATCAAGATTCTTTTTCTTGGCGTAATTTAAGACTTCTTTCGCGGCATTACGAAATTCCGCACTTTGTTGCGCAAAAACCGGTCCTTCGACGACTTGCCATTCAGTTGCGTTGCTCATTTCGATCATCTTTTTAGTCCCTTTTTGGATGAGATCGAAATCTTCCGTTACAAGTCCTTCCAGAACATCTTTGGAACTGTCCAGCTTAGCCTGCATGAATTTAGAAACGTTTTCTTGCGTCGGATTATTTTTACCTTTGCGCTGTTTCACTACAGTGGACTTTTCGTTCGCCTGGAGTGAGGAAAAGCGGTCTGCCTGGTCTCCCCAGCCTGTAATCAATACTCCACAGACGATGACTGCAAAAAGACTTCTCATGGTTCGCTCCTCAATGTGCGCTTGACTGACGAAAAACAACAGACTCTATTATAGTTCATTTCGCTGATTCTGAATAAGAACTAGATCACAGTAGAATTCAAAAAATACAATCTTCGTCTTAAACAGACAATGGCAGTGTTTCAGAAATACGTTCTAAGAATGACAGTCATTCTATACCCGGTACTAATTCAGGCTACGAACCCTTTGCTCATGTCCAGGCGGGAGGGTCACTAGCAGGAAACGATTCTTCAGAAGCTTCATCGACTTCATCGATCGGTGGACTGGGTGTGTGTGAACGAACGATGGTCAGTAACAGAGCAGCCGACTCCAGGCACTCCACGGCATGGGGCTCGGCATCGGGTAAATGGATCAGCTTGCCTGCGGTAAGTTCATGCGTCTGATTCAGACACTTAAACTGGACACGTCCTTCCAGGCAATGAACCGTTAAAATTCCCGGGGCGGTGTGATTGGGGAGCGACTTTCCGGCTTTGAGAATCAGACGAATGATTTCCAGATCATCGGTTTTTACCAGAGTCGCTGTTTTGGTTGACTCCAGCTCGGATCCCAAGGGACTCACATCGATTAGTTCACCGGCTTTTATATATGATTGTGTCATGATTTTTAATCCTTTTGTAAGAGTCTATGGATTTCCCTTTCATTTTATGACTCTATAGCCAGGAGTGAAAGGCCTTGATTGGAAATACCACTTGGATATCAGTTTCAGACTGGTTTGATCTGCTGCACGCCCGCTTCCAGAATGCGCTGGGCTTCCAGGCTGGTATGCGGGCTACAGAGTCCCCAGGGTTCTTCGCCGGTACGGATGCAATGTGTGAAGTGTTCGGTTGCCGTCTGTAAATCAAGTAGTGGGCATTGCACTTTGACCTCTTCGCCCAGAGGCTGTGATTCCGTAGCCAGCATTAACCGCCCCTTCTTTTGGGGTTCGACGATGAGCGTGCCTTTCGTTCCATAAATGGCAGTCGCATAGGCGGTTAGTTTTCCAATTTGAGACCAGGAGCCTTCAGCGGTGGCGATCGCGTTCGGGTATTGCATGACAATGAGCGCGTTGTCTTCCACACCTAATGGCTCAGGTCGATACACGCCACCAATTCCCGTGATCGATTCGGGCATACCCAGTAAGAGACTGGAGAGCACGCAGCCATAGCAGCAGTAGTCCATCATGGCTCCGGCGCCATTTAAGTCGGCATCAAACAGCCAGTCACAAAAGTAATCGCTGCAACCCAACTCTTTAGGGCCAGCATGGGCGGCCCGGTATTTGACCTGCCAGATCTCTCCAATTTCTCCTGCTTGCGCCATGGTAATCGCGTGTTGCATTTGTGGCCACCAGGCAAACGGCCAGTTCACCATCAGGCACACATTCTGTTCACGGGCTGCCGTCAGCATTGCTTCTGCCTGTGTCAGATTCGCCGCCATCGGTTTTTCGATCATGACAGGGATGCCTCGGCTGATTGCTGCCAAAGCCAGTTCTGCTCCTTGTTTATTACTGCTGAAAATATAGACGCCGTCCAGTTCATGCTGCGCAAATAGTTCATCGGGGGTCGCATACACGGGACAATGATATTCGTCTGATATGCGATCGCGCAGTGCCTGATTGCTGTCAAAGGCGGCGACCAGTTCTGCATTCTGGGAATGCTGCAATTGCGGCAGGTGATCCCAGACATGATCATGAATTAAACCCAGGACTCCGATGCGTAATGGTTGATTGGTCATGGTGCTGTTTTATCTATGGCAAGGTGTTTCAGTTTTTGATGAATCTGGTTTTTGTCAGATCTGGGTTGTTTGAGTCGGAAGGAATTTATCAAACGCGTCTTTGATGACTGTGATTTCCGAATCTGTGTAAGCCTGTGATTCTGCTTGACCCCACACGGGAGCAGGCCAGTAAGGATCGCTCTGCTTTCTTCCAATGACATGAATATGCAATTGACTGACCACATTGCCCAAAGTGGCGATATTTAGTTTATCCGGAGCCAATGTCTGTTGGATAAAACGGGCCACCAGATTGACTTCCTTTAAAATCGCTGCCTGCTGTTCAAAAGGGAGGTTGGTCAATTCAATTTCTTCACAGCGGGGTACCAGGATGAACCAGTCTACCAGCGCATTATTCATTAAGAGCAGCGTCGATTCTCCGAGCTCACTAATCAGTGTGCAGTCTGCCTGTAGTCGGTCATCCAGTTTCATAATGGAACCTATTTCATAACCTGAGGGAAAGACAAATCATTAGCTGGCTTGATTGATTAAAAAAGTTGCTATCTGATCAAAAAAGGATTCGAGTGCCTGCCTGACATCAGCCGGAAGTTCTGTTTCATCCATCGCACTTTTCATTAATTCCATCCAGCGATCACGGGCACTTTGATTGATGGCAAAGGGAGCGTGCCGCATTCGCAGAGCAGGATTCCCTCGTTCATCCAGATACCGCTGAGGGCCGCCCAGTCGATAAACTAAAAATTCCTTTAAGCGATATTCTGCACCTTTCAGATCATCAGCCGGGTACATGGGGTTCAGAATGTCATCCGTTTTCACGCGTTGATAAAAGGCGGCGATCAGTTGCTGCAGTTTCTCCTCGCCCAGGTGATCGTAAATTTCTTCGACGGTAATCTGGCTCATCTGCGTTTGTTTTCTGTATCCTGATGCGAGAAGATTTCTGTTTTATGTGAAAGAATGAAGCAAATCGTGTTTTCATCATTCGGTGAGATTATGGTATCTTAGAAATTGACACAGAAGATTCCTACCCTGTAGCTGCTTCATCCTGTGGGAGTTTTCGATCTGATCCTTGAAGGTCAAATGGTATGCAGAGCCGACTCACCTGTTTTATTATTGTGATTGCCCTGTTTTGTACTTCGTTTTTGCAAACAGTCGAAGCTGCGCAGCCTGTCTGGCCTGGCTTTCAGACAAGCCCCTGGTTTCATGAGCAAATCTCTTACCTGCAACTGGAACCGGAAGTGCGGTTGATTATCGTCGCTCCCCGATCAGAGCGGATTGTTCCAGAGAATCCGAGTCGTGTGATCCTGTTCTCGACTCCGAACGGAAGTACGATTGAGCAGACACTGGGCTGCCAGCAGAGAGAGGGCCGCGACTGGCACTTTGATATTCAGCATATCGCAGCCCAGCACCGGAAATGGCAGACTCTGAATCAACGTGAAAACCTGATCCTGGTCTGCTTGGAAGCACAGGGTTTAAGTTGGCCACGCTGGCGCGCCAGACATCCGGATAACCCGAAGCTGATCCGAACGATGGTCCACACAATCCTGGAAGCGATTCCACTGAAGGGACTGCAGCTCACTCTCGCCTGTCATAGTGGCGGGGGAAGTTTTTTATGGGGATTCCTTAACGGATCGGATGCGATTCCGGACCAGGTCGACCAGTTTATATTTCTGGATGCAAACTATTCATTCAGCGAAAAAGATCAGCATGGCAAGAAGTTTCTTGGCTGGCTGAAAGGGAGTAAACGACGTCGACTGGTTGTTCTGGCTTACGATGACCGGAATGTCTTGTTCCGTGGCAAAAAAGTAGTGAGCCTCACGGGAGGAACTTATCGTGCCACGCATCGGATGCAGGATCGCTTCAAGCAGGATCTCAAATTCAGCGAGTCTTCAGCGGGCGATTTCGTGACCTATGCTGCTTTAAAAGATCAGGTCCGCTTACTGATTCACCTCAATCCCCAAAACCAGATTCTGCATACGCGGCTGGTGGGAGAGATGAACGGCTACCTGTATGCAGTCACTCTGGGGACGCCGGAAGAGAAAGGGAACCATTTACCGGGAGCACCTCGCGCGTATACGAAGTGGGTTCAACCCGAGCCCTTCAAGCAGTCTGAAACAGAGTGATCTCAGAAATTAAAAGAGGGGCGGTTTTCCCAGGTTCCGTCTGACAACCGCCCATTGTCCGGCGTGCATCATCCAGTGCGTGGATTCTCCCGCAAAGATACAGCCCACAGTAGGTCCCAGATAACTCACGGTTTCGGGCGCGGGCTGCATCAGTTGTGGATCGCTAAGTCCCGCGAGGACTTTGAGCGTGCCCTGTCGTTGTTCCTGTATCAATTGCAGGTATTCTGCCTTCGTATGAAAATCAGCCGGGTTCTGACTGGCTGCCGTTTCTTTTGTATATTGCTCTTGAAAACCATCCGGTAATGCTGGCATGGTACCGGGGAAGACCTGCGTCACATGAAAATGCTCGCTCTGAATCAAATGCCCGAGCTGCCAGGCAATATGGTTCATCTTTTCAGCCGGCCTGACGAACAGATCGGCGTCTGATAAATCTTCGAGATATTGATGGACGATGAATGTCGGAAGTTCCAGAGTCGTTTTAATGTGTTCTGCCAAACTCATGGGAATGCTTTCGGTGTGTGTATCTGAATGAATCAATCTGGAAGTCGGCCTTGTAGTATGAGCTTATCAGATTTCGACAGGAATTCTGATTGTGTATCACACGTTTTGATGATAGTTTGATCGGAAGCGAAAGGCAATCAAACAGACGGAATTAGTAAAAAGGTGAGACGTTCAAATTCACTATTGCCGATGCCAAGGCATTCATTGAAAACATCAGCCTGCCCCACGATCGTGGGACAAGCTGATGTTTTCGTTGATGGAGTGACGTAGAAACGGTTAAGCCAGCTCAGCGACTTGTCGCGAATTGGCGATAAAATACTCCAGGTATTCTGCCTGACATGTCATGAGATCATGGAACTCTTCAGCGGCTTCAAGATTCTTGGTTTCAATGATATCTTTAATCACTTCGCAGAGTGCTTGTGCCGGCGAATAAATGTCGATAGGCGTTGCTTCCGAGAGTTCGCCCAGGGTCTCTTTTAATGTATCAGCGAATGCATCTTTGAGCTCTTCGCGATCACGGGTTTTGTAGATGACGCCGGTGATTCCCAGTTTTTTGGCAAGTTCCAGTCGTTCTGTTTGACGACATTGGGCTTTATTAGCAGGCTGGATACTCGTCATCAGGAAATACATGGGGGCTTCCATTTGCCCATCATCATTATAGTGCTCTTGTTGCTGGACCTTAAGAAACAGGTCCAGACCGTCAAGCTCTCGCATTACCAATTCGGAGAAGACAATTTTAATGTCACTGTTTTTCTCTAGAATAGAGAGTGCTTCAAATCCAGAAGAGGCACATAAGACTTCGTAGCCAAGCTCTTCTAGAAGTCTGGTATGCACATAACACGTGTATCCAACATCATCGACTACTAGTACTTTCATACGCCCCTTTTTCTATTTAAACAATACAACAATTAAAGTCCCCTGATTGAACTACATTTTGCAACAGAATTCAGATTGGTTGTGAAGGTCATTACTTACAACAAACAAAACTTACAACAAACAAAAAAAGCTCGCCCTGCAGGAGGGGCGAGCTTTTGAGTTATGAGTTATTTAACAGTGATGGATTCTGTTCCCTGACAGAAGTCCATCGTTCTTAAAATGTTACAGGTTGTGTTTTTAATGTTATTCATGTTTTGTCCTTCAAAAGTATAACACAATTTTTTTCTAACTCGGACTATTTTCAGTAAAGCAGCTGCCAGATCGCTGGTGTTAATCGCTACAGAAACCATTTTTGAAGAGTAATACCTGTCGCTTAAAATCAACGGTTTGTAGTACTCTCAGTGATGTCAAATCGGTAATTTATGGTAAATCAAGCATTTACAACACGCTGCATTGTGTTGCAAGAATGAATCAATGACATGCCCTTACAGTCGGAACTACTTTTCCAGAAATTTCTGTGGAGGTTATTTAAGGCGAAGATCATTCATAGTCTGGACATTGCCTGACCAGAAACTTACGATATTCTAAACACGGAAGCATGCGTCTAAGACGGTCTACTTCCTGTTTCAATGCATCACAAGTTAACACTAAAAAGGATAAATTATGAGCGAAGTCACACGACGCAATTTTCTTCAAACCAGCGCAGGTGCTGTGGCTGCGACTTCGTTGCTGGGAAATACGGCACGCGCAGATGTAAATGGAAAAATCAGAGTCGCCGTTCTGGGAGTGAATGGGCGCGGTCGTACACATATTAAAGCCATTGGTGAAATTGATGGTGCGGATGTCGTATTACTTTGTGATCCTGACAAACAAGTACTGGCAAAGCGGGCTACCGAATTCGAGAAAAAATACGGTCGTAAAGTCGAAACAGAAACAGACATGCGAAAGGTGTTCGACCGTGATGATATTGATGTCGTAACAGTGGCCACCCCCAATCACTGGCATTCCCTGGCGACGATCTGGGCTTGTCAGGCTGGAAAAGACGTTTATGTGGAAAAACCGGGTTCACATAATCTGTTCGAAGGTCGCAAAATGATTGAAGCGGCAAAGAAATACAAACGGATCGTGCAGCATGGGGTCCAGCTTCGCAGCCAGACCGCAATCCAGGAAGGTGTGGAACATCTTCGCAACGGAACGATCGGCAAGGTGTATATGTCACGTGGTCTGGTCTACCGTTGGCGGCCCTCGATCGGAAAGAAACCGAATGAAAAGGCCCCCGAAACGCTTGACTGGAACCTGTGGCAGGGGCCTGCTCAGGAAACGGAATTCTCCCGCCGCCTGGTTCACTATAACTGGCACTGGACCTGGGACTATGGGAACGGCGATGTTGGAAATCAGGGAGTGCACGAAACCGATATGTGCCTGTGGGGCTTGGATGTAAAGCTACCGTCACAGATTACGGCGATGGGAGGCAAGTTCCTGTGGGATGACGATAAGGAAACTCCGGAAGTGCTCTCCACAAATTACTTCTATCCTGAAGAAAACAAGATGATTCAGTTTGAAGTCCGCCATTGGAACACGAACACTGAAGATGGCGCCACGGTCGGCAATATTTTCTACGGTTCGGAAGGATACATGGTCGTTAAGGGATACAATTCCTACGAAATCTTTCTGGGGAGAAAACGGGAACCTGGTCCAAAAAACAAAGGTGACGATCCCGTTGTGGCTCACTTCACTAACTTCCTGGACGCTGTCCGTTCACGCAAATCAGAGACGTTGAACGGTCCTGTGGAAACGGCTCACACCAGTTCCGGGATTGCCCATTTGGGGAACATTGCATTCCGATTGGGACGTCAATTAAATTTTGATCCGAAAACGGAGCAGTTTGTGAATGATCCGGAAGCGGATCAATTCCTGACACGACAGTATCGCAAGCCATTTGTTGTACCGAACGAAGTCTAAGACTGCGGCGGTGAATCAGAAGCTTGATCAAAACAAAAAACAGCATCGGAAAATGAATCCGGTGCTGTTTTTTTTGCAGGCACTTCAAACTTTTAAAAAAAGAGGCTGACCTACGCGAATGCAGGTCAGCCTCTAGTCAATTTTCGTTAGGATCGAGGTGACCCTTACGAGTGGTGGCTGTCAATGACAACCCGCCAGTAGTCGCTAAGAACAACCACCTTCCTGGCTACAACAATAACTGTCCACTCAATCACCTCCTTTTCTTGGATAAACTCCCTGATTCTTCATCGGTTTGTAGCTCCAACTTGAACACAGGCTTTAGTCCTATCGCACTGCGTGGGTGCGATACATGATCTACACTTATTTTTACCATTCCCCTCAATGAGGCAATACCTTTTTGTCATAAACCCGAGGAAAATCTCTAAACCGGGAATGACAGTCAGCCGTAACTTATTCTCTCAGAATAGGATATGGATTTATCGATTCATCCGATTTTTACAGAGATTAACAACACGGGACTGCGTACTGCAAAAAGGTACTGATTTCCTGTGTACTGACACACGGAGAAAGAAAGTGGTTCGGACTATTTCTGATCTTCGGGCGCCATGTGCGGTTCAAAAACGGTACGGCCTGCTTTTTCTGCCTGCTTGATTGCTGCCACCGCTTCTTCATACAGCACCTGCTGGCAGCGCACAACGTTCTTTTCCTTGCTCGGGGTAATGCGTTCGTAGACGCCGTTGCTGTTCAGGACACGGGCCTTGGCGTTGTCTTCAAAATAAGTATTGAGGAGCTTGATCACTTTTCGATGACTTTTTTCTTCTTCAATCGGAACCAGTAATTCCACCCGTCGGTCCAGGTTGCGAGGCATCCAGTCAGCACTGGAGATAAATACCCGTTCGTCTCCGCCGTGATAGAAATACAGAATCCGCGCGTGTTCCAGGAAGCGGTCGATGATACTGACTACTTCGATATTCTTACTCAATTTGGAAACGCCGGGCCGTAGACAGCAGATGCCCCGAATATTCAGTTTAATTTTGACGCCTGCTTCTGATGCTTCATATAAGGCATTGATAATTTCCGGGTCCACAAGCGAATTGACCTTGGCGATAATGCGCGCTTTCTGTCCCTGTTTTTTGCGTTCTGTTTCATGATGAATCAGATCCAGGATTTTATCCCTTAAGCTGATGGGAGCCGCTTCCAGTTTTTGATAATTCTGGGGTAACGAATAGCCGGTAATCGAATTGAAGAAGTTGATTGCATCAGAGGCCAAAACTTCGTCGCAAGTGAAATAACTGATGTCGCTATAAATTTTCGACGTGGCATCATTGTAATTCCCCGTACCAAAATGCAGATAGCGTTGAATTCCCTCTGGCTCCCGACGGACAATGCAGCAGACCTTGGCGTGCGTCTTAAGCCCTTTCACGCCGTAGATGACCTGCACGCCCGCGTGCTCAAGGTTTTTGGCCCATTCGATATTGCGTGCCTCATCAAAGCGAGCCTTGAGTTCCACGATGGCCGTGACATGCTTGCCTTGTTCTGCCGCACGGATCAAGGCCGCGACAATGGGACTGTGTTTGCTGGTGCGATATAAGATCTGTTTAATGGCCAGCACATCGGGGTCCACAGCGGCTTCTTCAATCAATCTGACAACCGGCTCGAAGCTTTCATAGGGATGGCATAACAGAATATCCTGACGGGAAATATTCTCGAACATACTGATGCGAGGATTCACTTCAGGAGAAGGTTGAGGTGGCCAGCTTATATCTTTCTGCGCATCAAATCCGGAGATGTCGGTCAATCTCATAAACGCGGTGAGATCCAGCGGACCGGGTATCCGATAGACGTTTTCATCGAGGACGCCTAAGCCCCGCCCCAGGAATTCCAATGTCTCTGCCGAAACGGCTTCGGCGATTTCCAGCCGGATGCAATCTCCCTGCTTCCGTTGATCGAGCATGTCTTCCATCTGGTGCAGCAGATCTGAGGCAAATTCGTCCTGTAGACTAACGTCGGCGTTTTTGGTGACCCGGAAGGGAATACTTTCCAGTACTTGCTCTCCCCCAAAATACTGCTCGATAAACAGACAGACGGCGTCTTCCAGGGGCAGATATTGATATCCGCCTTCGGAAGGGAGCGTGATAAACCGAAATTCTGTTCTCCCAAATGGGATGATCGCAAACCGATCCTGTGGTTGTTTTGCTTTTTCATCAGGGGCCAGACGGACTACGATATTTAATGTATGATTCACAAGATACGGGAATTCCATCTCAGGCGTGACCGCCATTGGCGTCAGGACGGGATAGATTTCGTCTCTGAAAACCTGTTCGACAATCCGCCGTTGCGCATCGGTCAGTTCCTGAGGATTTGCTCGCTGGAACCCGGCTGCTGCCAGAGGAGGCTCAATTTCTCCCAAGAGGCACTGATATTGTTCCGCCATCATTTGATGAGCGCGGAGGCTGATGGCGTTCAGGATCTTTTTGGGGGTCATTCCGGAAGGGTCTGAAGTCGTGTTTCCGCTGGCCTGTAATAAATGGAGGCCTCCCACGCGGACCATGAAAAATTCATCCAGATTCGAACTGGTGATGGCCAGGAATTTGAGACGTTCCAGTAAGGGAATCTCGGGGTCATGGGCTTCATCTAGTACCCGTTGATTAAATTCCAACCAGCTTAATTCCCGGTTGAGATATTTCGAAGCTTTAGGGGCCATGAGCAACCTGTTAAATTAGTAAGATTGTTATATTCATAGAGCGGCCTTAGGAGGCACTACAGCCGCGACTTTTTTACTTGTTATTTTTTTCTCAAATGTACTTTGAGCCCGAATACTTCTTCAAAAAAAGGGCCTTTTTCGACCAACGCAATTTGTTCCAGAGAAACATCTTCCACATGCGGGATAGAAATAATCAACTGTCCATTCGCAATCTCGCATTCAATTTCCTGGACGCGTTGACTGTAGGAATAATCCAATGCATCGGCGACCCGCAGGATTGCTGCCATCTTGGCGATGGCAATCCGGCTGAAGCGATCCAGTGTTGAATATCCCGGATGTGTAGCTTTGGGAGAGGCCCGCCGATGGTAGCGAGCAATTAACGCAACCAGTAATAAATCGGACTGTCCCAGTCCAAACAGATTCCCATTACTGATTAAATACATCGAATGCTTATGGTAACCACTCTGATTTACATAAATGCCGATTTCATGCAGTAAGGCAGCCGTGTATAATAACAGCCGATTCCGTAAATCGAGTTTATGTTCATTTTGCAGCGACTGGAACAGGGTGTCCGCCAGAAACGCAACGTGCCGTGCGTGTGCTTCATCAAAATCAAAGCGTTTGCCGAAATCAATCGTCGAACGAATGACCTGTGTATAAAATTCATCCGACCAGGTGCTCTGGTCTGCCATTTCTTTCAGCAAACCATCGCGAAAGTTGGCTTTGGTGACGTAAATATATTTCAGCTGATACGCCTGAGCCAGCTTGGTGTAAGCCAATAGGGCTGGTCCCAGTGTTTCTGCATCGGTGAACGCAAGATGGTAGTTTTGCACCAGTTCATCTTCGTTTTTCTGCAGAATTTTATCTGTAAACTTGCTGAGTTCAGAAACTTTGAGTCTGTCCAGTTCATCCGGTGAATTTCCTGGCTCTGGAATTTCATCCTCGGGACGTAATTGTGCCAGAGCAAACCGCACGTCGCCGCCCAGCACAACCAGTTTGATTGATTTATCTGCTGGAACTTCATGTACAATCTGCTGAATCACTCGCTCGATCTGATTCTCCATAATCGTACGTTCTTTGGCTAAAGGCACGCGATAGCCTTTGAGCATTTCACGCAGGCGCAGCGCCCCCAGGCGATAATTACTGGAGAACAACACATTTCCGTTTTGCACCAGCAGCAGTTCGGTCGTACCTCCGCCGATCTCGGTCACGATGGTCTGAGATTCATCCAGATTTGGTTTTGCTGCCAGGTAGGGGCGAATTCCCTGGTAGGTAATTCGGTTGACTTCTGCTTCGTCTAACGGAGAGACTTCAAAACCGGTTGCGATGAAAATGCGGTCTGTAAATGCCAGTCTGTTGTCTGCTTCACGAACCGCACTGGTGGCAACAACGCGAATTTGATCATCGCGGGAAATTTGATATTCATCTAAGCGCCGGCGGTAACTTTTGAGAATCCGCACGCATTCTTCCATCGTCGCCTTCTGAATATTACGCGTCTGAAATGTATCTTCTCCCAGCGTGACTGCCTGGGAAAGCCGCTCCAGTGCATAGACGGTTCCGTCTTCTTTCACTTCCGCGATTGCCATACGAATCGCGCCGGTACCGATATCGATGACCGCAATCAGGCGATTGGGGGCAGAATCGGAACGATTGGAACTGGTGGCTGTTTCAGCCAACGTGGAATCTTTTGTATTCATACTTTGGTTTCATTTTTTAATAATGCCGTTTCCTGAATCACTGTTCGAGCCCAGGCAGCCACTCCCATGACGGAAGAATCATCTCCCAACTGTGCGGCAACGACTTTGAACGAGTCCTTAAAAGTCGGCATCACATTGCGGCGTGTGGCTTCCGCAACGGCTGGCACAAACAGATCGGGCATTGCTTCCACCAGCCCGCCTCCCAGAACAATGACTTCGGGAGAAAAAATATGGACCATATTTCCGGCAGCGATTCCAATATATTCCGCAGCGCGGAGAATGATTTTTTCGATACTTCGATCGCCACCCTTAATCGCGGAGGCAAGTATTCCGCTTCGGATATCGGAAATGTCTGTCCCTACCATGGACCGCAGGGTCGGGGCATCACCTCGATAGGCAGCCTGTGCGGCCGCGGCAGAGATTGCCAGACGGCTGGCGAGGGCTTCCAGACAACCATGCTGACCACAACCACATTCCGGACCTTCAGGTAAAATTTTGATATGTCCAATTTCCATACAGGAGCTTTTACTGCCCTGAATCAGATGGCCACGATAGACGGCGCCTCCTCCAATTCCTGTACCGGGAAAGATGCCCATTGCAGATGTTGAGCCTTTCGCTGCACCGAAGCGATATTCACCATAGACGCCGGCATCCACATCATTGCAAATGACGACAGGGCAACCGAAGGCTTTTTCCAGAACCTCTTTTACCGGTGCGTTGTACCAGCCTAAATTGGGCGCTTCGAAGATGATCCCATTTTCCAGGTCCAACGGCCCCGGGCAGCCAACGCCAATTCCCGCTAATTCATTGGGAGTCAATCCCGCTTCTTCCAATGCCTGATGGATCGTTTGAACGATCCGTTCCAGGCCTTGTTCGACACCTGTATGACCTTTGGTTTTTCTTCGCTTCTTTCCGAGTGTTTTGTATTGTGAATCGAATATTTTGGCCAGCATTTTGGTGCCGCCCAGATCGAACCCGGCCCAGTAGCGGTTCGTTGTTTCTGGTGATTCAGTAGACATGTATTAATTTTCTATTTTTAAAGATATGATCTCCGCTCGAAACATCGTCGGATAAAGAACATATTTCGTATTAATGGAATTACAACGAGCTGCCCCCAGTATAACGAATTGTTCTTATGTCGTGTATTCTGGTGAATTTAGATCTTAATTAACAAGCTTGGATACTTTTTTTTTCTAATTGACCCTGGAAGAGTGTTTGTTTGTATAACCTAGCCGTCTCAAGACTAAGGGTAGGCCCTGATAAAACAAGGTCTTTGGGTAGATTCAAAGAATGCTGTGGCTTGTTGACTTTAGACTCAGCGACACCTTGGATAAACTGGCAAGAATGATTTCCACTTGGATTATTTTCCAAAATGTCACTGCACTAAAGATTACAGTCCCCTGGGGTTCCTTCCATGTATTTCCAGTTTCCCTGTGAAAAATGCTCTAAAAAACTCAAAGTTCGTGATGAAAATGTAGGGAAGAAAGTTCGCTGTCCTTACTGCCATCATACGATGCTGGTCAAAAAACCTGAAACGCCGATTATTGATACATCGATTGATGTGACAAGTTCGGCAGCAGGAAGTACTTCAAGCAAGCCAGCGACCAGCAGTCGGGGGGGGAAGAAACATGTCTCTAGTGGCTGGGCCGATGGTACCGAGGTCAGCCTCTCCAAGAGTGGTGTCATTGCCATCGCGGCGTCTGTCATATTTATCGCGTTGATGTTCCCTTTCCGGAATTATTACCTGGGAGAATTGTTTTTAGACCGGGGCTGGGTGCCATTCGCACTGGTCTTTTTGATGAGTTGGTCTGCCACAATTCTGATTTTGAAATCCCGCAAGCTTGCCAAACAGAAGGATTCGATGCTGTTTGATACGCTGCCGACAGATATTTCAGAAGAGATCTCCGAGAAGACCGTTGCCAATTTCATCGAGCATGTCAAAAACCTGCCCGTTGATCCACGTGAAAGTTTTCTCGTGAATCGCGTACTTCGAGGACTGGAGCATTTCAGTGTTTTGAGAAGCAGTTCCGAGGTTTCCAACCGTCTACAATCACAATCAGAAATTGACGCAACGGCGGTCGATTCCAGTTATACCATTCTCAAAGTCTTCATTTGGGCGATTCCGATTTTAGGGTTCATCGGTACCGTGATCGGGATTAGTGCCGCGGTGGGGGGCTTCGCTGGGGGGATGGATAAAGCCTCAGACATCTCTGCTCTGAAAGAGTCTCTGGGGAGTGTGACTGGCGGACTATCAACTGCCTTTGATACGACTCTGGTCGCACTGGTGATGAGTATGCTGGTGATGTTTCCCAGTAGTTCCATGCAGAAATCGGAAGAGGATCTGCTGAACTGGGTAGATGAATACTGTAATGAAAACCTGCTGAAACGACTTAAGGAGAGCGAGCCTGGTGGTGGCGGAGGTGATGAAAAAGATCATCGACGTCTGATCCAGCGTACTATTGATAAAGCGATGGCGAACCATCATGCGGAGTTGCAGACCTGGATTGAAAAACTGGAGGGGATCGGCAGTACCCTGTCCCAGTCCGTAATGAAATCCTGGGGCAAAATCGATGAGAAAATTCGTTCTCAGCAGGAGGAGCAGCTCAATCAGGTGCAACAGGTAATGAAGCAGTTGGAAACGGTTGAAGAGAAAATGACCGCACTGCAGTCAGCACATGCAACAAACCTGGAAAACATGAATGGAGATGCAACGGAAATGGCTGAAGCAGCCGGCGTGCTGACACAATCATTTAATGGGGTCCAGCAGGGTTTGAACGGACTCAACACGGTTTTGTCTGATCTGGGAGAAAAGCAGGTGCTGATTCAGCAGGTAGAAGCCCCTCGCAAACGCTGGGGACTGTTTGGGAATTCCAGGAAAGTACGATAACCAGAGTTATGGTGATTCAGTGGTAAAGAAAAAGCAAAACGATACAGAAACGGTTTCTCTGTTTCCGTTTCTCAGTATTCTGGCGTGCGTTATTGGTGTTCTGACGCTCATGATCACTGCCATGGCGCTGAGCCAGATGGATCAACAGGATGATGTCTGGAAGCGCGTTGAAGAATTTGAACAAGAGCAACAGAAGATTACAGAGAAACAAGAGAACATTGACGAAGTCAAAAGCCAGATTGAAGATTTGTCAAAACTGAATCGTGATCTGATCCTGGCTCTGGAGGAGCTCAAGAAACTCAAACAGGAAAAAACGAAAATTCCAAATGACATCACGCCAGAAGAAAAAGTGAAACTTCTGGCGGAATCGAATCGTCTGGAAAAGCGTGTTGAAGCGATCAAAGATGAACCGATGATGCTGCAAAAGGAAATCGATAAACTCAAAGTCGAATTAAACAAACGGGAAAACCCAGTTGCCGCGGAAGTAAGAATTCAGCCAGGTGGTACGGGCGTTGATCTGAATCCGACTTTTATTGAATGCACGAAAAATGGAATTTTGGTTCTGGATGGTCCTTCTAAGGATTTACGCGTTCGCCGAGACGATTTGAGGAAAAGTCTGCCGTTTGTGGAATTGCTCGATAAAATTGGCGCACAAAATAAAGGGACGGTGATCTTTCTGATTCGTGAGGACGCTGTTTATACCTATAATATCGCCTCCAGCGTGGCCCGCTCCCGTTACTGTCCCAACGGAAAATTACCCGTCGAAGGGAATGGGAAAATTGACTTAAGCAAATTTAAGAACGCGGCAGGTTGAGCAGGCTCTGATTGCATTTTTCGCAGGAAGTCACCCGCTCATGGAATACGTTGATTCTGATCAGAGAAGTCTGAAGCAGTTTTGAGTGTTTCGTGCGACAATAAAAAAAGCTCTGCCGAGGTATCTCGACAGAGCTTTCTGTTTCAGATCATTTGTTGATCGAAGATTATTCTTTCAGATCATAGCACATCAGAACATCCTGTTCTCGCAGATACAGCTTTCCGCCGCAAACGACAGGATGAGCCCAGGCTTTCCCTAAAACCTGATCTGCTTTGAAGCTGCCTTTCAGTTTGTACCCTTCAGTCGTTGCTTCGATGAGAGCCAGATCGCCACTTTCGTAACGGAAAATCAGGTGGCCATCGGCGAGGGTCGTTGCAGCTGAGCCTGATCCTTCGCCCCGAATTTTATCTTCTTTTTTGCCCCAGATAACCTTACCTGTTTTCAGTTCAACACAGATTGGAAACCCTTTGCCGTGTCCATGTCCACAATAGATATGATCTTTGTAGAGGATCAGGCCACCATGGTGATTTTGCAGCGTTTTCGGATCAAGAAAATAAACTTCTTCGGCTTTAATCCCGTCACCCTCTTTCGAAAGTTTCACCAGAGCACTGCCTGTTCCGTATCCAGTTGAAGTGAATACATAGTCTCCGGAAACAATCGGGGTTGGAATATTGGCGACGCCGTTAGCAACCGGGTTGTAGTTCCACAACAATTTTCCATCACTGGCACGAACACCAATCAGCCCACGGCCGGTGAGTTGGACATATTGCTTCACGCCACCAGCATTTGAAATCACGATTGAAGAATAGCCGGCACCGTCTTTCCCTTTTTCGCCCAGGTCAGAGACGGATGTTTTCCAGACTTCTTTTCCCGTCGTTTTATCCAGTGCGACCATCATCGCTTTTTTCCCACCGGGCGTGCAGATTACCAGGTCGCCATCGACAAGGGGCGATTCCGAAAACCCCCATTTGGACATCATCTTTCCGTCCCATTCTTCTTCGAAATTTTTCGTCCAGATGATCTCCCCATCTTCAACACTAAGGCAGGAGATCGCGCCATTGGAAGAAACCGCATACAGTCGATCGCCGTCAATGGAAGGAGTGCAGCGTGCGCCGGGATATCCATGTTTGGGGTTCAAATCCACCAGATTTGTCTTCCACAAAATTTTTCCATCATCAGTATTGATGGCAATCACAGCCTGACCATCTGGAAGATTTCCCGTAGTAAACAGGCGATTGTCCTTGATCGAAACGCTGGCGTATCCTTTTCCCAGACCAGTTGTAGTCCAGACCAGTTTGGGGGGAGTCGCATTCCAGTCTTTGAGTAGTCCTGTATCAGAGGAATGGTTCAGGCGATTGGGGCCTCGCCATTGTTCCCATGACTTTGAAAGTTTCGTGGGCTCAGCCGCTTTGGATGACAGGGGAAGTCCGCAAACCAGCAAGGCTCCCAGGAGCAGGCGAACGGGCATTGAATAACTCATAGTCAAATAGTCCTTTTGTGAGATCTTATAGACCAGGTGGGGAATTAAATTCGAGATTCTCGCAGCCGCTTTCTGCTTGTGGGAATTCAAAAAACAGGGCGATGGCCTCTTGGGGGTAAGATACGGGCACACGACTCATAATTATATGAGTCTATTCAGGTCGCTGCAATCTACGTCCCAAAGATTCCTAAACAGGAAGCAGCGGATTCCATTCTCAGCGAAGAGGCTAGGATGAGGGAATGCGACTAATCCAACCCGTTTGAGACATGTCTCAGCAGACGGGAGTTATCCGGAGTGTTCTAAGGCATCCTGAATCTTGTTGCGCAATTCATCTGGCGAGATATCGGTAATCCGGAATACTTTCAGGCCCGCCGTTTCCCCTTTGTATAGCTCGATTTGTGATCGTTTCAGTTGAAGTCCGTCTTTGATCACTTTCAGCAGGGCTTTGTTCGCTTTGCCCTTTTCCGGTGCCTGTGTGACACAGACTTTGAGCCTGCCGTCGTGAATCCCTTCAATGCGGTTCTTACTGGATTTGGGTTGCGCGCGAACAGGAAGCAGAACCGCCGCGCCATCGAATTCAAGCTGTATGTCTATTGTCACGTCGCATTCTCAATTTCCTGGTTCTGATTCCAATCCTTCATACAGAGCGCTCCCGATGCGTACTAACGTTGCCCCTTCTTCGATGGCCACTTCAAAGTCACCACTCATGCCCATCGAAAGTTCCTCCAGCGACACCTGCGCAGGGGACATCGCCTGGAGTTGGTCGCGCAGCTGCGATAATTCTCTAAAAACAGGGCGGGCCAGTTCCGGATCGGTCGCGTGTGGTGCCATTGTCATCAATCCCGCGATCGTAACGTGAGAGACTGCACAAACGGAATTCCAACTGGCTAAGAGTTCGTCTCTGGAGAATCCTTTTTTATTCGGCTCGCCGGAAAGATTGACTTCAACCAGCGCTCGTGGTTGTAAACCGGATTCTGCGGCGATGCGATCAATGGCCGTCAGTAACTTCAGGGAATCAACCGAGTGGATCAGGCTGCTGTGCTGGATGGTGCGTCTGACTTTATTACGTTGCAGCGGGCCGATGAAATGCCAGTGTAAATGATCGGGGAGCAGCATAGCCCGTTCTTCCAGTTGTGAAGTGCGGCTTTCACCCAGGTGAGTCGCCCCCAGTTCAATCAACGCGGAAACCCATTCCATGCGGGCATATTTTGTTACCGCGATTAATGTGACTGACTCTCGGGAGCGTTTCGAACGTACGCAGGCCGCATTGATGCGGCTTTGAATCTGTGCGTCGTTTTTTTGAATGATGTCAGTTTGGTCGTCCATTCCCGGGTTTTCCACAGCTGGGGGCAAAAGTCTCTATATCCGTTAAGCGGGGTCCGTTAAGCGGGGTCCGTTAAGCAGGGTTCGTTGATCAGGATTGAATGTTTCTATAAAGAGGCAGGCAATCATACGTTTGTATTTTGCCTGAAATCAACTGATCGCAAAGAAAACTGGTAGCGCTTAGGTAATCATTTTTCCCAGGAACCTGACACCATACTCCCAGAAATGTTCTTCTTCAATTTCCTTCTGCCTGACGATCTCCGAACGGAACCAGGTAACCTGATCTCCCTGTACGGGAACTCCTACGTGGATTGACTTCTGAAAAATAGGTAGGGGGTAAATGAAAGACAGGCCGGATTGTGAAATAGAGCGGGACCAGACTTTGATTGTGTTAAGTTTGCCCTCTTCAGCATACTCTTCATCAGGAATGGAAATCCAGACAACCCCGCGGAAGTTTTTACGCTCATGAGCACGTTTATTTGAATAATGGAGGCTCATACGTTGATCGAGACGATCCAACGTATCCAGAACGCGCGAAATGGCACGGTTCTGCTTCTCAGTATATTGTTCCAAGTTAATGAGGCTCATTGGCCGTATCCACTTAAAATAAGTCAGGTTAAATACAGTATTCAACCGAGATGATTTGCTGTTTAGGTCAAGGTTTGTATATGTCTTAGTTAACGCAACTATATGTCTTGTTTAAAGCCAGTCAAACCCCTCCCCAAGCGAATCAATAGATTTGCATCAATTCGTGCTATGTTGCGTATAATAAACGTTTAGTTTTCAACAGTTTCCAGTTTATCCAGAAATGTTTGCAGGCTTGTCGCTTCTTCATTTAAACATTCAATAAACTGTTCAGCAGCCCCACCATTTCCGGAATCGATGATCTCTTTGACGGCTTCTTTCAGTTTTTGGGTAGGCGTGAACAGATCCAGTGATTTCCCACTGGAAGCGGTATTGGGAGCCCCCATTGCCATGTCTTTGAGAGTTGCTTCCAGTTCATCCTGGTCGAGAGGTTTGAACATGATCTTCGCCACGCCTAACTCTTTTGCCAGTTTAAGACGTTGGACGTCTTTATCCTGCGAGTTCTTTTCCATGCGTAACGCGGTCATCACAATAAACTGGGGAGGGTCGAGTTGTCCCTCGTCGGTAAAACGTTCCAGATTTTGTGCTTCCTGGAAGAGATCCACTCCATCCATGCCCCGCATCATCAGGTCTGAGACCACGATGCTGATATCATTGTCTGTCTTCAGATAATTCAAAGCCTCGTAACCGGATGTGGCCGAGACGGCCGTATAGCCAAACTTTTCAACAAGACGTGAGTGGAAGTGGCATGTGTAACCAACATCATCTACTACTAAGATTTTCATTTTATTGCCTTTGGGTTAAACCTACATGCTCAGATGATGATCAAACATTGCTACACTCTTGAGCCTTCAATACCTTTAATTCAACGACAAGTTGTGCAATTTCTTTTTCAAGTGAACCGAATTTGATCTGGGATTCATCTAATTGTTCTGATTTTCCATCATTTTCCAATGACTGTAGCAGGAGATAGGGTTCCAATTTTGTATAGTTTCCCACGGTTCCCTTGCAGGCATGTGCTGCTTCTGCCAATTCTTGAGAATCATTATTTTCAACGGCCTGTTGAATGTCATTCATCTGCTGTGGAACATAGCTGAAGAACAGTTCGATCATTTCAGCGAGAAATTCGACATCTCCCACCGCCATGTCAAGAACCTGTTCCCGGTTAATTAATCGCCAATGCCCTTTAGTAGATGCCAAGTTTAAACTTGTCATAACTCAATACCTTTATCCTGTGATGTACGCGTCAAAAATGATCAATGCTGAACCACAGACATTGAACTAACAGCGCAGACTCTGACTTTGAGAATTAAATCAGCAGGCCTAAAATAAAGGTTAGGTTCTCTTTTTGAGAGAAACCAACGCTGATCATCAACAAGACAAATTGGAGGGGAGTTTTTATATCGATCCTGACGGGTGTAATGCTTGATCGAAAAGAAGGGGCTATGATATAAGTGTTTTCTGTATGTGGGTAGGTATTAGTACAGTGCTGCTGGTCGCAAACCTGAGGTAAATTGCCTACGGATTGCGACAGTTGTTTTCCGCAAGAAAACAAAGCCTTAGATTTGAAAGTCGTCATTTCCGGTTTGGGAGTGTGCCAATTCATCAAGAACTTCTCTGACGAGTGACTCCGGAATGTCTTTGAAAACTTCCACGCGTCCAATACAGGTAGGAAGGACAAACCGCAGTTTTCCGCCAACGGTTTTCTTATCCAGTTTCATGCGGTCAATAATTTCGTCATTCACTAAGCGGGTTCCTTCAGGCAATGAAACTGGTAACCCCAGCGCCTGCAGAAGCTGAATCTGACGTTCTGTTTCCTGATGCGCGATCAAATTGAGTTTTTCTGCCAGATCACTGGCGTAGACCATCCCAATGGATACAGCTTCGCCGTGCATCAATTCTCCATAGCCGCAGAGTGCTTCAAAGGCATGGGCAAACGTATGACCGTAATTCAAAATGGCCCGTAAACCAGTTCGCTCATGCTCGTCCTGTTCAACCACTTCCGCCTTCAACTCACAACTTCTGGCAATCACTGTTCTCAACACTTCGGGCGATCGTTGATTCAATCCTTCAATATTCTGTTCGAGATACTGAAAGAATTTTGAATCCAGGATAACACCATATTTTACGATTTCCGCGAGACCACTGCGATAATCTCGCTCGGGAAGTGTTTCAAGAGTCGAAGTATCAATGAACACACCCAGTGGTTGATAGAAAGCACCGATGAGATTTTTCGCTTGCGGATGATTCACGCCGACTTTCCCCCCCACGGAACTATCGACGTGTGCCAGTAACGAAGTCGGCACTTGTACGAACGGCAGTCCACGGACATACGTTGCAGCGACAAAGCCTGCAGCATCCCCCGTCACACCACCACCAACCGCGATTAAGACTGTCTGACGATCCGCCTTCAGTTCTACCAGTCGGTCATACAGGCTGGAAATGACGGCCAGAGATTTCGATTTCTCACCGGCTTCGATGATTGCTGTTTCCCACTTCCAGCCCTTTGCTTCGAGGCTTTTTTCGATTTTGGGAGTATGTAGCGCTGCCAAGTTCCGGTCGGTGACAATAAACGCGGTTTTGTTGCCTTCTGCTACCGAGTTACGAAACGCCGGATTGTTATTCATCCAAGTTTCCAGGGCGTCAGCAAACTGATCGAACTGGTTACTTACAACAGAAATATGATAACTGCGCGGCCCCAGAGCGACATTGACATCGAAACTATCTGACACGTTGTATCCTTCATTATGGTAAAATCAGGCAAGTTACTACGCCGCTCTTGCGAAATCGGTCTTATGTTCTGCCTTATCATCGGTGAAATATGGTCCTTCTATCCTAGCTTTGGGCCGCCTTGAAGTCACGCCGGATGGTCCTGAAAACCGGGCTCCGATCACGTTTTTTGAGGTGAGGACGTGACAATTTCACACTGTTTGCTAAAATCATTTTGAACATGATCAAACCAATCGACAGTCAGATTCAGTCGATGCAGGATCTGGTTCCCGTTTTAAGCCGAAACGAAGGATTCGCAGCTGTGGTTGCGGCTCTCCAGTCAGGCCAGAGCGGGACAATTGACGGAGCCTGGGGAGGATCGTGCGCGCTGACAGCGGCAACGATCGCAGAATCTCTCAAATCGACCGTACTAATCATCCTGCCTCGCTTAGGGGAAATTGAAGAATTCAGCGGTGATCTTGTCAGTTTTCTGGGAAGAAATCCCGAAATATTTCCTGCCTGGGAAACACTGCCCGATGAACATGACGTGGCGGACTCGGTTTTTGGCGGTCGTCTGCGAGTATTAAATCAGTTAATGCAGACTGAACAAACTTCCGACAGTCACCCGCAAGTGATTGTGACCTCGTTTCCCGCTTTACTGCAGCCGGTTCCCAGTCGTCAAAAACGTCGCGAAGCGACTCGCACCATCCGGGTGGGGGATGAAATTGATACCGATCCGTTTATGAGCTGGCTCATCGAACGCGGTTTCGAACGAACGACTGCGATCGAACTGCCGGGCGAATTCAGTATGCATGGCGGTATTCTGGACATTTTTTCGCCAGATAGGACGCTCCCCATTCGTATCGAATTTTTCGGCGACGAAGTCGAATCCATCAGACAATTCGATGTCGAAACACAGAGAACCGTCGAAACCTGCGAACAGGTTGATCTGACTCTGATTTCCCCCGTCTCTGCCGCTGAGGAACAGTCACAACGCCCGACACTGGCCAAGGATCTGGATGAGAGCGCTTCTGAAAGTCTGCTGGACAATTTACCGGATCATACCTGTATTATTCTGGTTGAACTCCCGGAACTGATTGATGAGGGCAAACGTTATCTGGATCGCCTGGAAAATCCAAGAGGTTTATTCAGTGTGCCAGCGACGATGTCCCGCTGCACCGATTTTCCAACAGTGACCATCGCCCCTATTTCTGCTGAATCGACGGAGATATCTTGTCATTTACAGATCGAATCAATTGAGCGTTTTTCGCGCGCCAAGTCGGAAATGATCGAGGAATTAGCTTCGATAACCAGTCCTCAGGATAGAGTTGTTATCTGTTGTCATAATCAGGGGGAGGAGGATCGTCTGCAGGAAATATTGGCCGAGTCCGAATTGGAAATCACCGGACGCGTGACAACCTGTATCGGCAATCTGGCATTAGGCTTTCGGATCGTGCCCGAACATCTGGTGGTATTGAGTGATCATGAGCTCTTCGGGCGCGCCGACATTCGACACAAGCCGCGCAAACGCAAAGTCGAAAGCCGGGCCATCGACAATTTTCTCGACTTGAATGTGGGAGATTTTGTCGTGCATCTGTCGCATGGCATCGCCCGTTTCAAAGGCCTGGAGCTCCTGGAGAAAGATGGCTGTCGCGAAGAACATCTGTCATTGGAATTTCGTGAAAAAGTGCAGATGTATGTGCCAGTTTCTCTGGTTCATCTTGTGCAAAAATATATCGGGGGAGGAAAACATATTCCTCAACTCTCCAAGTTGGGGGGCAAAAGCTGGGCTAACAAAAAGGAAAAAGCGGAACAGGCCGTGCGGGATATGGCCAGCGATATGTTGCGAATGCAAGCCATGCGTTCTGCACAGCCTGGCATTGCCTATCCACCTGACAGTCACTGGCAAAAAGAATTTGAAGCTTCGTTTCCGTACACAGAAACAGCCGATCAACTGCATGCCATCAATGATATCCGGCTTGATATGGAGCGGCCTCAGCCGATGGATCGTTTGATCTGTGGTGATGTTGGATATGGCAAAACAGAAGTAGCGATTCGGGCCGCTTTTAAAGCCATTGATTCAGGCAAGCAGGTTGCTGTGCTGGTTCCCACAACTGTTCTGGCAGAGCAACACACGCGAACTTTTAGTGAGCGGATGGCCGATTACCCTATCACCATCGAAGGTCTTTCGCGTTTCAAAACAAAAGCGGAACAGCGTAAGACTCTGGAGGGTATGGCATCCGGTAGTGTCGACCTGGTGATCGGCACACATCGATTAATTCAGAAAGATATCAAGTTTAAAGATTTAGGCCTGCTGGTTATCGATGAAGAACAACGCTTTGGTGTGGAGGCCAAAGAAAACCTGAAGCATCTCAGATTGCAGATAGATGTGCTCACGTTGAGCGCCACCCCGGTGCCGCGGACGTTGCATATGTCGTTACTGGGAATACGCGATATTTCTAATTTGACCACAGCGCCCCGTGATCGAGTTCCGATCGAGACCCGGATCTCCCGTTTTGATCCTGAACTGATCCGGCATGCGATGGTGCGTGAATTGAATCGGAACGGGCAGGTTTATTTTGTGCATAACCGTGTCCACGATTTACAGAAATATGCAGACCGGATTCAGCAGATTGTTCCCGAAGCCAGTATCGGGATCGGGCATGGGCAGATGAAAGAATCAGAACTCGAAGCGGCGATGTATGATTTCGTGTCCGGCAGGATTGATATCTTTGTCTGCACAACCATTATTGAAAGTGGGTTGGATATTCCGAATGCCAATACGATGTTCATTCACGATGCCGGCAATCACGGTCTTTCGGATCTGCATCAGCTGCGCGGACGCGTGGGAAGATCGCATCATCGCGCCTATTGTTATCTGCTGTTACGCGATGGACAGATTTTGACGCCGGTTGCTGCAAAACGATTAAAGGCCATTGAAGAATACAGCGAGCTGGGGGCCGGGTTTAAAATCGCAATGCGCGATCTGGAAATTCGTGGTGCCGGCAACATTCTGGGAACGGAACAGAGTGGCCATATTTCCGCGGTGGGCTATGAATTGTATTGCCAACTACTGGAAAACGCCTGTAAAAAGTTAAAAAACGAGCCACTGCGGGAACACCATCATGTCGCCATCGATCTGCCTTGTACTGCGTATCTGCCTTCCGATTTTATCCCCCCCGGCCGAATCAAAATCGAAATATACCGCAGATTGTCCGCAGTACGTTCCCTGGAAGAACTAACGGAACTGGAAACAGAAATTGAGGACCGCTTTGGTAATATTCCACATCCTGCGCGACAATTAATTATTTTGAAAGAATTACAAATCCTGGCGCAGCACTGGCAGGTGGATCGCATTCGGCTGGAAGATAACTTCGCTGTTTTAGGCTATCGAGATAAAAATCACATCCTGGCTCTGGCCAAAAGTAATCAGAAACGGATTCCTGTTCGCATTGTCGATCATAAGTCAGCATATATTCCCTTGCCGGTTTCTGCCGTAAATACGGAAGCAATCATGTTAGAGCTCAAATCGGTATTGCAACAAAGTTTTGATCCGGCCTATAATCTCGCACCATCGTCCTGACAGGTTGGAAAACGAGTTGATCTTCGATTTATTTTCAATCTTTTTGGATGGTATTGATAGTGGATCAGTCATCTTTCCCTTCCTTACATTTCCTTGTAATTCTGACTGATAACAGTATCGCCCTTAGATTGTCTCTCAAATTCCCGAATTTAGTAATTCATTCATCAGCTGCAGGATGCATCTTGATGCGCTACGCGCAAGTATATATTTTGTTTCTTGTTTCGCTTGGCATGGCAGGTTGTGAAACTACTCCTAAAGTAGACAACCCTGTGCTGGGACCGCCACCGCCGCGCCTGGAATCTGCGCTGAAGCAACAGAAGCTGAGACACGCTGAAATTGCCAGTCGAACGAATGACAGGCAGAATATTCTGGAAGGGGATTTCGAGGATTCCGGCAATCCCTTCGAAACTCCGGTGATCACCGCTTCCACCACTTCGACCGACAGCACTGTTGAAGAAACAGATGACTTTCTGACCGATAGCACGGTCGTTGCCATGGTGAATGGAACACCTCTGTTTGTGTCAGATGTAATTGGTATCTACGATTTTCAGCTCAAACAGGCAGAGCAGAGAATGCCGCCTGAAGAATACAAGAAATTACGCCGTGCTCTGGTGAAACGTGATCTGAAAGGACACATTGAACGCCAGCTCCTGATTCATGAAATGAAGAGCACACTTAAGAAAGAGCAACTGGAGCAGTTGCAACAAGTTTTGGCAAATGCCTTTGAAGAAGAACGAATCCCCGAATTGCAAAAAGGGCTGGGAGTGAGCTCTCCGCAGGAACTGGAAGAAAAACTCAACCAGCAGGGACGTTCTCTTTATCATGAAAAAGAGCTGTTTATGAAACAGCAATCTGCCATTCAGTTTATGCAGGTGAAAGCAAAAGCAGCGAATGATTATAGCCGTGAAGAAGTACTTGCACGGTATAAAGCAAATATCAAAGAATACGAAGTACCGTCCAAAGTGCGTTGGCAGCGTGTCCGAATCACCTATGCCAAGCAGGGGGGTAAGGATAAGGCTGTTGGTCTATTAGATGAAGTGATTCATAAACTTCAGGCTGGAGACGATTTTGGCGAACTGGCCAAAAAATATTCCGATGGAACACGTGCTGAAAAAAATGGTCAATGGGGTTGGACACGTCGAGGCAGCCTGGCAGAGCCAGAAATCGAAACTGCACTGTTTGAACTTCCGATTGGACAAACCAGCCAGGTCTTTGAAACAGCAACTTCATTTCAAATCGTAAAAGTGAATGATCGGAAAGAGGCAGGACACATTCCTTTTGCCGACGTCCAAGGCAAACTTGAGCAATCGATGATTACCGAAGCTCGCATGAAAGCCACAACAGATATTTTAGAGGAACTACACGCGAAAGCGATAATCGAAACGATGTTTGATCTGGATGAGGAAGATGCAGAATCTACCAATCCTGCGGTTCAATAAAGCATTTGGAAAAACAAAACATTAATAGTTCGCTTGTATTTAAGAGTCTGGCATTTATTTTTAAAACCACACAAGTTTTTTTGAAAATATTGTCATAATCATATTGACCTGAAACGCAGAAATCGATTATTAACCCCACACACTTCTCTCAACTCTCAAAAAATCAAATCAATAATTCATATCACTAACAATCGTCTGTTATTTTTGCCGCATGGCAAACATTCAATTGCATTTCGTTTTCTAGAATCCTGATTTCGCATACGAAATTCGTATGGCACTAAATCCGGATTTCGGACTAAAATCCTATCCACTTTTAGATAGCGAGTTGGAAGTCATGATGACTCCTCAAAAT